>Ga0102911_1000966_pt1 | contig 9904 bp, 6 predicted proteins | sample Colrivmet1558A02_FD_84975 | JGI IMG/M metagenome (GOLD analysis project Ga0102911, IMG submission 84975) | Estuarine microbial communities from the Columbia River estuary - metaG 1558A-02 | ecosystem: Environmental > Aquatic > Marine > Intertidal zone > Estuary | place: USA: Columbia River Estuary... | reverse complement strand
TTTGAAGAGCCTGTGGGCTAATCAAAATTTGTTTGGTTGTCATGGCTGTTTTTAATTCAAAAGATTTTGGCTTGAAACCTTCATTGAAAATCACAACAGCAATTGATCCATCTGGGTTTTGAGAGGCTGTTACCATTAAATCTGTATCACTAGATTCTGCGCCAATAACTACTGCTCCTGGCCTAATAAATTTGCTAAAATGAGACATAACATAGTACAACGGAGTAAGGTAAACTTCGTCTTGTGCTGGGTCTACAATTATTGGCGCTACACACCAATTTTTAAACCAGTTAGGCCCTCCTTGTCTGTCTAGAACCATATTCCAATCAACCCATCCGTCAACCCAGTTATTTAGACAGCCAATAATATCTCTGGCATAACGATTAACAGGAGCGTATTTAGGGTGTAAATACTTTTTTTCAGCCTCACGCCAATCATAACCCCAGTCTGTGGCTTCTTTAGACCAGTACCAAGCATCGTCTTTCCAAGCTGGCACCTCAGAGTCTATACATGCCTCTGACTGAATTAAATATTTATTGGGTGCTTTATAGTGTGCATATTCCAACTCTTTTGGGAAATAGTCATAGGTGCTTTCATACCAATGAACAGCCGTTCCGTCATAATATTTTGAACTCGCTTGGTCTTTATACATGACATCAACCCACTGTTTAAGATCGCCTCTATTTTGGTCAAAGCCTAGTATAACCAAATCTTGCTGTCTATTAGCCTCGAGGGTAGGGCCTAGATAGTTTTGTACAAAATGTGTCATCTCCTGGGGAGAAAAAACCATGCTTTCCCAGTTATCTCCATTTCCCATGGGTTCGTTTTCAACGGTAAAACCCCAAATATCGATACCCTGAGCTTTGTAGGCATCTGCATATTTAGAGAAAAACAACGCCCAGGTTTGGTAATACTCTGGCTTTAATTTTCCGCCAACCCAAGAATTATTATCTTTCATCCACGGAGCGGCAGTCCATGGCGATGCAAAAAGTTTGAATCCATCCTTGGAAGCAGCTTGTGCTGCCTTTATCATAGGAATCAGATCGTCTTTGTCATGGGCTATAGAAAAGTGCTCAAGTTGGGTATCATCTTCTACCTCTGTGTACGAATAGTTACTTAAAGAGAAATCACATGAATTCATGTGTGTTCGCGTCAAAGAATAGGCAGCTCCTTTCTCAGAAAAATAGGCATTGATTATTTGATCGCTTTTTTCAGAACTTAATTTATTTAAAACAGTGGCGGAAGACTCGGTAAAGGCCCCACCAAATCCTGTAATTACTTGTCGCTTTTCTTTTGGGTTTATAGTAATTTTAGAAACGACCTCCCCCTTTGAGAAGACCTCTAGTGGAGTCAATTTATGGCCCGCAGCAGATGTTTCATAAACTTGTATCATCACTTCTTTTTTTGAGGCACACGAGGTTAGAAACAAGGCTATAACAAATAAAAAAACAGGAAAAATTAGTATTGTTTTTCGCATCATGAACAGATTAATCTTCTAGTGTATTATAAAACTTTTTAAGCACATTAAAAGCCTTTTTCTTATTGCGATTAACATCTAAAACTCCCCAATATTCTTCGTTAGCAGTTCCGTCATAAGGGACCCCACTACTCTCTGGAGCCCAGCCACCAACATCTTGACTTTCGGGGCTTCCTGCCTTCCATAACTCATCTGTAAAAGAAAATACTAAGACACCAGTATTAATGGTTTTATACTCAAAAACGTCGTTCAAAATATTGGTTAGTGCCTGGGCTTGCGCCTCTTGATTATCTCCTTTACTAAATCCATAGTTAGCAATGGTCATGTAACTATCGCTGCCAGCCTCTGAGAGGTACATTGGCTTATCACTTATCTGTGACCACTCATTAAATATAGCTTCTGGATTATCCCAACGATACACATTTAAACCCCATAAATCGATATTGGTTGTAGCCGCTAATACATCACTATTTGGAAGCTCACCATGGGCGCTAGCAACAGGATGATTGGAGTCATTTTGATGAATCGCATCGGCTGCATTTTGCAAACTAGTGTACCAGTTTTTAATATCACCATCAAACCACTCTGGATGGTAGTTATATTCATTGCCAAGCTCCCACAATAATATTGCTTTATGATTTTTATAGCTATTTACATAGTCTAAGTAAGATCCTGATACGATATCAAAATAGCCGTCTTGATTGTAACCAAAACTTGTAATTACTTTAATCCCTGCAGCAGCTATCTTATCCAAAACAGAAACATCATCAATAGGACTGTAAACACGAATGGTGTTTATACCCGCTTCATTCATTAGAGCAAGGTCAAGATCGATGTTGGTAAAATCTCTTTCAACACGCCCTTTTTTAACGGGGTTATAACAAATTCCCTTGATAAAATAGGGTGTTTGGTTAACTAGTAATTGCCTGTCTTTGACAGAAACAACTTCAGTATCCTCAAATGCTAAAAAGCTAAAGGGAAGGATTAAAACCACGAGTATTAATATATATTTCATTTTTTTAATTTTGGTAATTTAACGGTGTTGAACATCCTCTCAAACTCTCCGTTGAAGGATTTCTTAAGGGGGTTTCCATCACGAGTTAATCCCTCAAAAACTCCTAAATCAAAAGACTCCCAAAGCGCATATTTAAGAGTTCCCTCAACATCAATTAGTCCGAAATGATTTTCAGACCCTAAGGGATGAGCGGCATCTTTCCAAGGTTCATCAAAAGCCTCAAAATAAAAACAACTAACTCCATTGGCCTTGGTCCAGTCAGCCATTTTTTGGTAATACAGCGCTTGCTTATATTGATCAGCGGCCTTAGTCCCTAGTGGCCCATATAAATCACTTGATACGGTAGCCCATCCTGTTTCTCCAATGTGAATAGGCTTTTCAACCCCAAGGCTCTCTAAATAACTTTCAACGCCTTGGTACTGAGATATGGCATAATCTACCGCGCTTTGAACAGCCAGTTCAATACGGGCTTTTGCCTGTAGGTGGCTGGTGTTATTTTGACTCTCTACCCAAAAATTGGAATTATGATGCGTATCGTGAAATGGATAGGTATGCAGTGAAATATAATCTACCGCTTTAATTAAGGCGGTTAAATCTTCGTTGTGATAAGCCGCATCCCCTCCACCCCAGGATGCAAAATTATCTGAACTGGTAATCCACAATGATTCAGGAAGATTCCCTTTTGTTTTTTGGGTTTGTAAATAGCTAACCCATTTTAAAATCACTGCAGGTCTTACAAAATAGGAGGTTGCCCAGTGCACCATAGCCTCATTTCCAACAGAAATGATTTTTACAATATCAGGGTACTGGTTTGCAAGTGTAATTGCTTTGGTTATTTCTGAATTGTTGTTTTCTTGGTCTTCAATATCGTGATTGGGCTGGTTTTGTGACCAAGCTCCCTGGCAATCTATCCAAGCACCAAGCATCACATACATTTCAAAACCAGCTTCCTGAGATTTTAAAGCCCGAATTGCTTTTAAAATATTTGACGCTTGGTCTAGCTGTAAATTATACGTGCGTATGACTTTGATTCCTAGGGCCGACAAAATCTTTAGGTCTTCTTTAATCTGAGATAGTGAAGGCTGATCCTCTCTTGTTAAGGTCCTATAACCACCATAGGAAATCGCCTTATAATCAGGGTGCCCTAAAAATTCAGCGGCTGATTTATTTTTATTTATAGAATTTTCATTCATATTTCTTTCTTTACAAGATCCCATACCAAGAACTAAAGTAAAAATTAACACGTGTCTTAGTAGGGGTCTTGAATATTTCATATTAAGCTTTAACAACAGATATGACTAGCTTCTCTATTTCTCCACCTCTATTAAAGAGCATTTGGCTCGTTTGAACATCTAGAGACTTCCCTTTAAAAGAAGAGATGCTTCCATTAGTTAAAAATACTTTAATAGCCGCCTGAGACGCTTTCTGATAAATTACAGGCACTTGACAGTACGTAAAACCAAGAGACCCTACCTCAAGGTCTATACGACACTTTTCTTTAGCTAGGTTGATGTAATTAAACACTTCTTTAGTTGTTAAAAACTCATCGGCTCTAAGTATCTCTGGATTAAATTCAACAGCACCATTACGCACTTTTACTCCTAATTCTCCAAATCTACTCAAGACGTCTTCCTTTACTTGTCCAGTCATACCTGGCTGCTGTGCACCTTTACCACCAGGAGTATGCGAGTAAGCATCGGTAGGAAACGCCCCGTATAGCTCTGGTGATTTATGAACTCCAATTCCTGCATTAATTTCAAAATAGTGATCGTACAATCTACCTATACGTTTTTTATCTTCTGATTCATAAAGCGCTTTTTGAGTCACCTCATACACCGCTAATAATAACTTAGAGACCATATGCCAGTAAATAGACCCTAAACCTTCATATCCAAAGAAAGTTCCCGATCTTCCTGTAAATGATTTATGGTCAAATACAGATTCAAAAATAGCAAGCACCTTTTTAGAGTCTTTCTCCACAAGGGGTGCATACAACTGTGAAAGGCTACTCAAGGCTACCTTTACTGAATCAGCATTATTAAAACTACCATTAAAGTGGTAATGGCCATTCCCGTCTTGATTGATTAATTGGGTATTCCCATCTGCAATAAGTTGACTGAGTAATTCAGAAGAAGTAACATCTGGGGCTGCAATCGTATTTTTATGAACAAACTTAGGAAGTTCTTTGTTTGGATATAAAATATAACTGTACTGATCTTCTCTGAATAACGGACTATTTTTAAGACCGTCTAAAACATCTAAACTCTCTTTAGTGGATAAGTAACCAGAACTCAATACCGCTACTTGCCCCTCTAACATTTCAGGTAAATGAGAAATAGAAACGGAATTATGCTCCGTTACGGTCATTAAATTATAAGAATGAAATAAGTTATCAGCTCTTTTATTGGCTTCAATAGAGTGCTCTAAGTAATCAAGGGCAGTGCTAGTAAATTCTAACAAGGACACCTTAGAAACGGCTGTTTTATAGCCTGAAAATTTTTGGTCGTAAATCTGTGTTCTATAGTCACTCGCTGCTTGCCCTAGGCCGTCTAAGACTTGCTTTCGGTTTTCATCGGTAAAAGGGCCTTCAAGCAATTGTTTGTGGGCTAGCAAGGTTTGAGATACTTTGTTGAAAAACGCTAACAGCTCATTGGATATTTCAAACTCACTGGTAGTGTCTTGATCTAATACTTTAGTAAAGAATTTTAAAAAGCGTCTCAAGTAATACAAAGTCACCATAGAAACTCCATTTCCTACAAGAGCATTATTTGCATCGTTCCACTCTGGGCGTTGGGTATTCATCCAAATACCTCCTTCTGGAATAAAGTTTGACATTTTTGCCAGTACGGTGGCTAGTATTTTCTCTACAAAATTAACCTTGTAAATAAAGGCGGTTGTGTCTCTAAGTAAGGCACCATCAACACCAATTTCGTTTCTTTTGAATTGTATATTTTCTTCCCTTTCAAAATCAAAATCTATCGTGTTTTTTGGATCTTTCAAAATTGACTCGTAAGGCTTGATCTTGTAAGGAACATTGGCATAGACAAACAAATCTTGAGAGAAATAGGTCGCCAATTTACTTGGGTAATAAGCTTCCATAAACTCAAGAAACTTGAGTAAATATATGATTTGGTGATCCCCCCAATAACCAATGTAAGACCACGGGTTGTCTGGCTCAATTGTTTCCCAATCAAATCCATACTTTGTAACACGGTACGGGTTGTAACCCTCAAAAGTAGTCGCGTTTAAAAACTTATGAATCATCCCTTCCATAAATTCTGGATAGGAATGCGCTAAAGCTTCCCAGTTTTGGAAAATATCACGCCAGTTTCCTTGATAATCTAGTATTTTAGAGCCATCATTTTCGTTTCTGGTGTTTATAGAAAACTTGTTCCAAGGACGGCTTGGATCGCCATGGCGACGACTAAATTTTAAAGGCAAATATTCACAACAAAGACGTTTAAAGTTTTTATCGGTATCGTCTTGGTATAAAGCCTTTAAGTCCTGGAGTTTAAAAAGTGCTGGTAAGGCATTTAATACAGCCTCTTTGTGACGGTATACTTTTTTGTTTAGCTTTTCGATGTAAGAAACGAAATCTTCTTTTTCGATTTGATAATTATCATCAAAGATTCCTCCACGCATGATATTAAACATGGTATTTGAAAAGTGACGAACATTGCGAAGTCCATCTGCCGTTTTTTGAAGTCCATCAGAGGCCGCAACGAGCTCAGTTAGGTGTTCAGAACCTAACTCAACATCGGTAAGAATTTTCGATTTTAAATCTAAATTAGTATTCATCTCAGATGTAATGGAGACTACATCTGAAATGCTTTGATTGACATCAGCCACCAACAACCACTCTTTTGATTGTTGTGGTTCTAGGGATACTTCTGAATTTAGAAAATAGGCTCCCTTTTCGGCTTTGACATCCGTTTCTTGTGAGACTTGTTGTCCTCTTCTGAAAGTATCTAGCTGCAAAGAAGATAAAAGAATCTTTGGGTTGTCAAGGCCAATAGACCAGGCAACATTAGATTTTAAAGCCTCACTGGGTTCCGCTTTATCAACGATAATGGCGCTCAATGCAAAGACAGCAAGTGAGGACCCCGCTACAAGTTCGGTTCTTTTGTAAGCATCTACCAAATTACTAGTACTATTTTGAAGAGCTTGCTCAATGCCGCAGGGTAATACATTTTGAATCCCATCAATAAATTGAACTTTAACCTGTGAGGTCCCTGCATTGGAAAGCAAAGACTTTCTAACAAACCCATAACGATCTGTGGAGTTCCATTCATAAGTGAAACTGATTTCTAAGTCATGGTTAATTTCTTCAAATATCACTTTATTACCAAAGGCGTTCTTGTAAAGATTTCGTGATATTTTATATAACGACACGTGTCTCATTGAAAAAGGCTCCCACAAAAATGTTTTACTGCTTTTTTCAACAAGAAAAATAGATTTGCTTCCAGTGGTTTCGAAAGAATCGGTTATTTTATCATCGGTATAATAAGGAAATAGCGCTGAGTCACAGTCTTTTCGACCTGCAGACAAACCTCCTGTACTAGATATAAACATCCAGTGGTTTGAATGGCTTACGATACTCATAAAAAAGGGGCGCATACCGTTTACATTGGAAATTTTATAAAAACTCTCTCCGTCAATTTTCATCTGTTCGCCTTTAACATTCAAATCTGCGAACTGAGCTGAGTGAGCACCAATATTTATGGTTTTATTTTTAGTCATTCTTTAAGTACTTTTTGAGTTTAATTTTGGTTAATTGATTGTAAGACCAATGTAATACGCAAAATACTTTATTTTTTTTCTAGAGGGTAATTAATAGTGCTACAATGAGTATACAAAACAAAACAACCTATACACTGATGTTTTAAGGAGTGAAAAACAATATTTATCAAAATAGAGGTTTTTAGTGTTATTTGTTGTAGTAATGTATAGGTGTTTTCCCTTATTGCTAAAACAAATATTAGTGATAGCATGGTTCAAATTTTCAATTATTGAACAAGCGACCCCTATCGAGACCAAATTTTGCGTATTAGTATATAATTATGTGAAGATTTTATTAAAATCGTATTTTAAGAGACTATAGGCTGAGGTTATTTTCAAATCAAGGGTCATGATTAATAATTCACTAAAGGGCAGTTACCTGTTTAAAAACCTCAGGGCCAAGCTCATAGCTTGCTGGCAGTAAAGCTGTTTTTAAAGCCGTCACTTTATCTAACATACCATTGGCCTTATACACTTGTGCGCTATGAAGTAAAGCCATTGGCTCACTTGTTTTGCCCACTACAAAATTTGTAATAGTAGCCAATGCTTCCTGCTTTAGGTTTGAGGCCAATTGAGCCAATGCTAGTAATTGATAGGACTGCGGAGTTGTTCTATTATCTACCTCCTTTCGGGCTAATTGTAGTGCTTTATAGGGATCTGTTTTAACTAATGCCATTATTTTATGAGTATTGTACATATCACCATATAAAGGATTGTTTGCCAAAGTAAAAAACTGCTGCATATACTCCTCACTCAAGACAGAATCACCTTGATAACTTGCCATTTCAGCTTTTAACAAGTAATAATCTGGTAGGTTGTGATTAGCTAACAAATGGTCAATTAGTTCTAAGGCCTGGGCTGTATTATACTCTTTGGAATATAAAATCCAGGCAATACCCTTTTTTGCATAGGCATTATCTGGTTGTAAGGCTAGTGTTTTTAAATAATGGTTGTAAGAGGCTTTAATAGCTCCTTGATGTCCGTAATAATCCGCAATATTGCTATTAGTCCAGATTTGTAAGGCGAGGTTCTTTCTAGAATTTGCAATAACTAAGGCTTTCTGCATGTACCTAATGGCAGCAGATAAATCACCCTGGTGATCACTCCATTTAGAAATTCTAATGAGATAATCAAATTGGTTTATGTTTTCTATCTTTTTTAAGAACTGTAGCGCTTTTGAGTACGCTCCAACTTCTAAGTAACAATCAAACAACAGCAGCTCTGTTGCGTGTTTGTTTGAAATACCTGCATAACTTTCTTCTAGTAAAATAATTGCATCTTTAAACCGATGCTGGGTAATATAATTTTTTGCCAAGGCTCTTTTATAGCCGTCCTGAATTTTAATAGCAGCAACAGTAATGGCTTTTTTGTAGACCTGTTCTGCATCTTTAAGGTATTGTATATCACCACTAGTCTCAAAAAGTTTAGAATAGGCTCCAGCTAGAGGTCCTAAATCACCAACACCTGTAGAATCTGACCCCAATCTTTTAGACCAGAATTCTTTTTCTTCCAAGGCCGCAGCGTATGATTTTATTGGGTCTGCCTGTAAAAAAGAAGTGTAATCTTTAGGGTTTGTTGCAAAGGTTACATCTTTATCACCCTGCCCATTACAGCCTAGTAATAATAGACTAAGGCACAAACTTGCAAATACATTTTTCATAACTGAGTGATATAGTTTTGTGCCAACATTAAATAGTTAGTTATTCATTACAGGAGCTTCCAAATAAGGAAAATCACCATAGGTTCTTGTGCCTATAGACACATTATCAGATGTAAGTAAAGGACTATCGTTTTCTCCATTAAACCTGGTGCCATCTTCACCCCCAAAAATGAGTGTTAGTGAGATGTCTATAACATCGTCTTCAAGCCCTCTTCCAGTTAGGGCCAGACCAGTGGCAGGGTCATAATATACCGTTTGCCCATTGGGAGCAACCTGTAGGGCATCAAAATTTGCTAATAGTGTTGTAAAAGCGGTAGCATCAAGTCCAAGAATATTGGTCTGATAATTAACCGTCTCGGGATCAAGCCCTAAAGCTACAGCATACACATCATGATACGCCTCTAATTGATTTTGAAAAGCTACTTGAAATAGCTGTGTTTGGCCATCTTCGCTTTGCAGAGTTGCTCGCAAAGAAGGTGGTACTTTATTGTATAAATTCTTTACAGCGTCTGATGCGCTAAAAACTGTATTTATAGCTGGACGCCCCATACTGTCTTGTTGGTCATAGGTTCCAGAGAAATCTAAAACACCATCACAAGGCTCACAAGATCCTCCGCAGTCAATAGCCGTCTCATCTGCGTTTTGAATACCATCATCACAGGTAGCATCGTTTAGAATATTTCCGTTATCGTCGTCATCTACGCATTGCACAAATACTAGAGAAGTAAAAATGGCAAGCAATAAAAGGTTTATTTTATATGTTTTCATCTTGAATGTATTAATGTGATACTTTTATTGTTTTCTACTTGTAGTTACCCAAATGTTATAGGCATCTGGCGCAGACCCTACCGGTAAATAACCTTGCGCTACACCAACATGAGTGGGCGCAGTACCAAGCATAGAATTTGGCACTTCTACCACAATGGCCAACACGTTTAAATCTTCAAAGAAATCACTGGCATCTTGCGGTGGC
>Ga0102911_1000947_pt1 | contig 9979 bp, 7 predicted proteins | sample Colrivmet1558A02_FD_84975 | JGI IMG/M metagenome (GOLD analysis project Ga0102911, IMG submission 84975) | Estuarine microbial communities from the Columbia River estuary - metaG 1558A-02 | ecosystem: Environmental > Aquatic > Marine > Intertidal zone > Estuary | place: USA: Columbia River Estuary... | reverse complement strand
GGGCTGGGCGCGCGGGTGATGGGGGATGCGCTGGCCTATGTCTCGTGGTTGCTGGTTCTCTCTGCGGTGTTTTACACCCCTGTAATATTGGCATTACGCGGTCGTTCGGTTCTTCCGCGCGGCGGTGGGCAGATTGCCCTTGGGCTTTTGGCTGGGTTTGCTTCTTTTATCGCTTACGCGCTTGTGGTTTGGGCGATGACGAAAGCGCCAATTGCCCTGGTCACCGCTTTGCGTGAAAGCTCCATTCTATTCGCGATGCTGTTGGGTTGGTTGTTCTTTCGCGACACAATGGGGCCGACCAAAATTTTGGCCGGTCTGGTGATCGTTGCGGGGGTAATTCTTACCCGATTCTAGGATTTCGCACTTATTTGCTGGGCAATGCCGGCAAAGAGAAGATAGGCCGAACAGGCCACCAAGCCGAGATTGGCCAAATAAACCTCGGTGAAATTGCCCCAAGCGGCCCAAGCGGCGAAGCCCACCCAGGTCAAAGCAATGGGCAGGGTCAGAGGGCGCCAGCGCTCCGTGCGCACGGGGTGGACAAATTTGAGCGGCAGGAACATTGAAATGGCCAGGAGCGCCACCGCCGCAAGAATGACCCAATGGTTGGGTTCGGTGGCAAAGATGACAATCACCGCCATATTCCAAGCGCCTGGAAAGCCCTGAAAGGAATTGTCTTTTGTCTTCATACGCTGATCTGCGAAATACATCGCGCTGGCGAAAGTGATGACAATGATCGCCACCCATCCCGACCACCCAGCCAGCAAGCCGCTGGCAAAGAGGGCATAGGCTGGAATGAACACATAGGTGAGGTAATCGATGATTAAATCGAGCAGCACCCCATCGAAGAGTGGGGCATTGGTTTTGACATCATAGCGACGGGCTAAGGGACCATCGATTCCATCGACGAAAAACGCCACCACAAGCCAGACAAACATCATGTCCCATTTTTCATTGACCGCTTCCAGCATTGCCAACATGGCAAAAACAGCACCGGTTGCAGTCAGCAAGTGAACTGCCAAGGCTTTTGATCGAATATCCATGCTCCCATATAGGCGCAATTCTCAGCCGGTGGCAATCAAGCTTTGGGGTGGGCGGCGTTGTAAATGTCCATCAATCGCCCGCTGTCGACCGCGGTATAGGTTTGCGTGGTCGACAGCGAAGCATGGCCCAGCAGCTCTTGGATGGTGCGCAGGTCACCGCCGGCGCTGAGCAGATGTGTGGCAAATGAGTGGCGCATGGCGTGGGGGGTGGCACTTGCCGGCAGACCCAATTGCATCCGAGCTATGCGCATGGATTTTTGAACCATTCCTGGCCCCAATGCCCCGCCGCGCTTTCCTCGAAAGATCGGATCCTTTGCTCTGATGTCAAAGGGGCAGAGCTCCACATACCGCGTGACAGCGGCGCGGGCCACCGGCAGGACCGGCACCAATCTTTGCTTGCCGCCTTTTCCGGTGATGCGCAGGACATCGGGCAATGGGTGATCTGCCCCGGTTAATCCGAGGGCCTCCGATATCCGCAGGCCGCAACCATAGAGCAGGGTTAATACTGCCGCATCGCGGGCGGCGATCCAATCCTCTTGGGCCTGCATCTCGATGGTCTCAATCATTTCATGAGCGGCATCTTCGGTCAAAGGACGGGGCAGTTTGCGTTCGAATTTTGGCGCGCGTGCCGATAAAACGGCGGTTGGCGCAAGCGCATGGCGCTCGGCGAGCCAACGAAAGAAGGTTTTCACCGCAGAGAGAGATCGCGCTAAACTGCGGCTGCTCACTCCGCGGCCACGCTCATGTGCCATCCACGCGCGCATATCGCGTGTGGCGATGGCGGCCAGAGACGACAGCCCCTGCCGTCCGCCGCGATGTTGGGCCATGAAGGCGGTAAATCCAGCCACGTCGGTTGCGTAGGCGCTAAGGGTATTATCAGCCGCAGATTTTAAAGCGCGCTCGTGAGACAGCCAATGCTCCATGGCATCGCGAATAGCCGGTGATATCAAGGTGAGGTCAGGCCTCTGTGACATCATCGCCCCCTATGTCAGCCACCGGCGCAGGGCGCGTTCAAAGATTGTTGCAAAGAATGTCAACAAATCTGTTCCCTGGGCGGGGGAAAATTGCTCGGCATCCTTGGCGCCAAGGACCAAAAGTCCGGGCAGGGTGCCGGCGCCAAAATCCAGCTGCAAACAAGCCTCAGACCCCACAGGCCCGATGGCTTCAGGGTAGACAAAAACATCCGGCTTTGTGACTGTGCGCAGGGTCACCTTGGCTTCTAAGTTTTGGGACAGGTAATGGGAGACAAAGCCGATCGGGGCCGGTTTCACAACAGGGCCAAGCGGCGCAAGGTTGGGATCGGGACTTTGAGTCTGCGTTTCCAGAATCAAACAGGCATAGTCGATCCGCAAAATATCGACCATCTCTGCGCCAATCATGGTCAAGAACCCGCCAAAATCGGTCGGCTCCATGATTTTCAGCAAGGCGCGATGGATTTGCTGCGTGCCGGCGAGGTTGTCGTAAGCGGCCGCAATAACGGAGCGGTTGGTTTCTTCTAGCCGGCCCAATTGCGCTTCAAGCCGATGCATGGCCACGCTGCGCAAGTCCACAATATTTTGACCCAAAGTCTCATCATGGGCCGTCAGTAATGCGCGCATCACCTCCGGGGCGTCTAGAACGATCCGTGGATTCTGGGTGATGATATCGCGCAAGATTTCTTCGGCCTGCGCTGCGGTTTGCGGTGTCATGGCTGTCCCATTCACTTATGCGATGGTGGTCCCCATTGCATGGAGACAGGCTTACCATAGGTTAGAGAATTTTCTGCCCTGTTTTTGCCCAATCTGACATAAATTGCTCCAAACCCTTGTCGGTCAAAGGGTGATTGGCCAGTGATTTGATCACATTTGGCGGCGCTGTTATCACATCTGCCCCAATCAAGGCCGATTGAGTGACATGGTTGACTGTGCGGATAGAAGCGGCCAAAATTTGCGTGTCGAAACCAAAGTTGTCATAAATTTGGCGGATATCTGCGATTAAATCCATACCGTCGATGTTCACATCATCCAAGCGGCCAATGAAGGGGCTGATGAAGGTGGCTCCAGCCTTGGCGGCCAAAAGTGCTTGGTTGGCGCTGAAGCAGAGGGTGACATTCACCATTTTGCCTTCACCCGACAAGGTCTTACAGGCTTTGAGCCCGTCCCAAGTCAGCGGCAGTTTGACGGTGATGTTCGGCGCAATTTCCGCCAGCTTACGCCCTTCGGCGATCATATCTTCCGCTTGGGTCGCAACCACTTCTGCGCTGACTGGACCGGAGACCAATTCGCAAATTTCGCGTGTAACTTCAATTATATCACGGCCAGATTTCAAGATCAAAGAGGGGTTGGTCGTCACCCCGTCGACCATGCCCAAATCGTTCAATTCGGCAATTGCGTCTATTTCAGCTGTATCAACAAAAAATTTCATGGCGTATGTCCTTGATAGGTTGGCCTTCGTTGGGGCAAGCTTTATCGGAGTTTTTAGGGTACTGAAAGCCCTGCTGTTAAGGAAATGCTGTGTCAGAGCCCCAATTCTTTCATCAAGGTGATTTGGTTGCCGTCTTAACCAGCCAACCGCTGGATCGGGTGCTGGATTATAAGGCGCCTGAAGGGGGATGCTGGCAGGGGGCCTTTGTTGAGGTGCCCTTGGGACCGCGCAAGGTCTTGGGTGTCGTCTGGCGGGCCGGCGCGGGGGATTATGACCACGCCAAGATCCGCTCGGTGATCCGCGTGCTTGATGTGGCGCCCATGCAACAGAGTATGGCAGAATTCCTGCGCCGGGTCTCGGAATATACGCTCACACCTGTGTCGAAAATGCTGCGCCTGGCCACGCGCGCGCCGGGCTTGGGAGATCCGCCCTCGATGCGGCAGGTTTACCGTTTGGGTGCACAGACCGAGGCCCGTATGACCGATGCGCGGCAAAAAGTGCTCGCGGTTTTGGAAGAATTTGCTGAGCTGAGTTTCACACTCAAGGAATTGTCCGATGCGGCAGGCGTCACCTCATCGGTGGTTAAAAGCCTGGTGAAACTTGGGGCGGTGGAGGAGCTGGCCACGCCGCAAGACATGCCCTTTGCGCATTTAAACCCAAGCTTGCCCGGCAAGAGCCTGTCAGAAGATCAGGCCGCAGCGGTTGCGCAATTGCAGGCAAATTCCGCGGGCTATCGCACGACGCTTTTGAAAGGTGTCACTGGATCGGGCAAAACGGAGGTCTATTTGGAGGCGGTGGCAAGCTGCCTCAACGAGGGGCGACAGGCCTTGGTCTTGTTGCCTGAAATCGCTTTGACAGCAGAATTTTTGACCCGGGTTGAGGCCCGCTTTGGCGCACGCCCGGCGGAATGGCATTCGGGTGTGACCATGACAGAGCGGCGCCGCACTTGGAAAATGGTGGGGCAAGGTCATGCGCAAATGGTCGTGGGGGCCCGGTCGGCTTTGTTTCTACCCTTTCAAGATTTGGGGCTGATCGTTGTCGATGAGGAACACGACAGCAGCTACAAGCAAGAGGACGGCGTGCTGTATAACGCGCGGGACATGGCCGTGCTGCGCGCGTCTTTGGTTGGTGGGCAGGTGGTGCTGGCCAGCGCCACGCCCAGTCTCGAAAGTTGGGCCAATGTCGAGGCCGGAAAATATACGAAAATTGAACTGAAAAGCCGCTTTGGAGCGTCAGTTTTGCCTGAGATGATGGCGATTGATATGCGGCAAGAAACGCTGCCTGCAGATCGTTGGATATCCCCCCGCCTGCAAAAGATGGTTGAGGCACGCATTCAGGCAGGGGAGCAATCCTTGCTCTTTATCAATCGCCGCGGTTATGCGCCCATCACGCTCTGCCGGGCTTGTGGCAATCAAGTGGGTTGCGATCATTGCGATGCGCGGATGGTCGAGCATCGCTTTCTCAAGCGCCTAATGTGTCACCAATGTGGCGAAAGCAAACCAGTACCAAAAATTTGTCCCAGTTGTGCGGCAGAAGACCGTTTGGCTGTGGTGGGGCCCGGTGTGGAGCGATTGGCCGAGGAGGCCACAGCGCTTTTCCCCGAGGCGAAAGTCGCGGTTCTCTCCTCTGATTTATTTGGCTCAGCGCGCGCATTGAAAGAGCAAATCGCCAAACTTGCCGCCGGGGAGGTGGATGTGATCATTGGCACGCAGCTGGTCGCCAAAGGGCATAACTTCCCAAAGTTAACCTTGGTTGGGGTGATTGACGCAGATTTAGGGCTTCAAGGTTCGGACCTGCGCGCCGCAGAACGAACCTTTCAGCTGATGCGTCAAGTGGCCGGTCGCGCCGGACGGTCCGACAAGCCGGGGGTGGCGGCCCTGCAAACCCATCAGCCAGAGCACCCGGTCATCCGCGCAATTCTGGATGGGGATGAAGAGGCATTTTGGAGCGCCGAAGCGCAAGCCCGCGCGCAAGCCGGCGTGCCGCCTTATGGCCGCTTGGTCGGGGTTGTATTATCCTCACCCGATGCGCAGGAGGCCTTTGAGGTTGGGCAGGCCATGGCGCGCAATTGTCAGCCTTTGACACAGATCGGTGCACAGATTTTTGGACCGGCCCCAGCGCCAATTGCCCGCATCCGTGGGCGCCATAGGGTACGGCTCTTAATTAAGGCAGAAAAAAACGCCCCTATTCAAGCGGCTTTGACCGCTTGGACAGCCCTATTCAAGCTGCCAAATTCCCTCCGCTTGTCGATTGATATTGATCCGCAGAGTTTTTACTAACGCCTTGCTATTGCGCCGCAATGTCGCCCGGACCGGGATCGGCAAGGGCTACGATATCGAACATGATCCGGTTGAGCTCAAAGTCCTTTGGCGTATAGATGCGCGCTATTCCCATGGCCCGCAACTTCTGTGCATCCTCATCGGGAATAATCCCGCCGACGATCACCGGAATATGGGTCAGCTCGGCCGCGCGCAGCTTGGACATCAACTCTTGCATCAAGGGCATATGTGAGCCTGAGAGAATAGACAGGCCGATCACATGCACCGCGCCATCGCGCGCGGCTGTGATGATTTCGTCCGGCGTGAGGCGTATGCCTTCATAAGAAATCTCCATCCCGCAATTACGCGCACGGGTGGCGATTTGTTCGGCTCCGTTGGAATGCCCATCCAGACCCGGTTTTCCCATCAAAAACGTCAGCTTGCGTCCCAGCCGATCACTGACTGCCGCGACTTGATCGCGAATCTCATCTAAACCTTCGGTACGATTGGACGGGGTGGCGCTGACGCCTGTGGGGCCTCTATATTGACCAAAGGCTTGGCGCAGCACATCGCCCCATTCGCCCGTGGTTACCCCCGCTTTTGCGGCGGCAATAGAGGGCGGCATAATATTGCTGCCATCGAGGGCGGCGGCGCGCAGATCCCGAAGGGCCTCGTTCGCCGCCTGCGCATCTCGTGCCGCGCGCCAGCGGGTGAGCCGCGCGATTTGCTCGGCTTCGTTCTTGGGGTCCACTGTCATGATCGCATCGTCGCCTGCGGTGAGCGGGCTGGCTTCGCCGCTTTGATAAGCGTTGACCCCGACCACAGTCATATCCCCGCTCTCAATCTGACCAATGCGGGCCGCATTGGACTCGACCAAACGCGACTTCATATATTCGATCGCCTCCACGGCGCCGCCCATGGAATCGATCAACGCCAGCTCGGCCCGTGCGCCCTCCTTGAGGGATGCGACTTTGCGCTCAACGGCGGGGTTTTCGTCAAACAGATCCTCATATTCCAAAAGATCGGTTTCAAAGGCCATAATTTGTTGCATCCGTAGAGACCACTGCTGATCCCAAGGGCGCGGCAGGCCCAAGGCCTCATTCCAAGCGGGCAATTGCACAGCGCGGGCGCGGGCTTTTTTGGACAGGGTGACCGCCAGCATTTCAATCAAGATGCGATAGACGTTGTTTTCGGGTTGTTGTTCGGTCAGACCCAAAGAATTGACCTGCACGCCATAGCGGAAACGCCGCATCTTCGGATCACTCACCCCGTAACGGTCGCGGCAGATCTCGTCCCAAAGATCAACAAAAGCCCGCATTTTACACATTTCAGTGACAAAACGGATGCCGGCGTTCACGAAAAAGCTGATCCGCCCAACCATTTGGCCAAAATGTTCTTCGGGTACTTTGCCTTTGAGGTCATCCAAAACCGCAGTCGCAGTGGCGAGGGCAAAGGCCAGTTCTTGCTCCGGTGTCGCGCCGGCCTCTTGCAGGTGGTAAGAGCAGACGTTCATCGGGTTCCATTTGGGCAGATGTGCGCGCGTGTAGGCGGCGATGTCGGTGATCATCCGCAAGGAGGGTTTGGGCGGGCAAATATAGGTGCCTCGGCTCAAATATTCCTTAATTATGTCGTTTTGCACTGTACCTTGCAGCGCGCTGATATCGGCGCCTTGCTCTTCGGCTGCGGCGATATAGAGCGCCAGCAGCCAAGGCGCTGTGGCATTGATGGTCATTGAGGTGTTCATCTGATCGAGGGGGATGTCGGCAAAGAGCGTGCGCATATCCCCCAAATGGCTGACGGGGACGCCCACTTTGCCCACTTCCCCGCGCGCCAAAATATGATCGCTGTCATAGCCCGTTTGTGTCGGCAGATCAAAGGCCACGGACAGGCCCGTTTGCCCTTTGGCGAGATTGGAGCGATAGAGCGCATTAGAAGCCTCGGCCGTAGAATGGCCTGCATATGTTCGAAACAACCAGGGACGATCTTTTTGCACTTGGGTCATAACGGGCCTCTCTCTCTTGTGTGCGAAATATAATTGCGCATTAGAACTTAATGGCGGAATAATCCCACCCTGTCAATTCGCTGCAACGCGGCAATTTTGCCATCTGGCGCATATCTGCCATTTCAGGCAGATTGGCCGGATGTTTGAGACAATTGAGCTTCCGATGTGGTTTGTAGTGATCGCGGCGATTTTCGCTGCGATTGCCGCTTTGGAGCGTGCTTTGATCCCCTCTGTGCGGTGGTTTTTCCGGCGTAGAATGGAGCGGGTGGTCAGCCAATTAAACGCGCGGCTGGACCGTCCGATTGAACCGTTCAAATTGGCCCGGCGCCATGATATGATTCAAAGATTGCTCTATCATCCCGATGTGATGCAGGCGGTCAATGATCACGCCCGCAAGGAGGGCATCCCTGAAAATGTCGCTTTTCAAGAGGCGCAGAAATACGCGCGAGAGATCGTGCCGTCCTTCAGTGCGACGGTCTATTTCACCGTCGCCAGCACCATTGCCCGCTTTCTCAGCGAGACGCTCTATAGGGTGCGCATTGGCCGTTTTGAGGATGTTTTGAGCGGTTTGGATCCTAAGGCAACTGTGGTGTTTGTCATGAACCATCGCTCAAATATGGATTATGTTCTGGTGACTTATCTGGCCTCAAAACGCTCTGCATTGTCTTATGCGGTGGGCGAATGGGCACGGATCTGGCCGATTAGCCTACTCATTCGCGCGATGGGTGCGTTTTTTATTCGCCGCAAATCGCGTGGGTTGCTTTATCGGCGGGTTCTGGCCCGCTATGTCCAGATGGCGACGCAGGGCGGCGTGACCCAAGCGGTGTTTCCAGAGGGTGGCCTGTCCTTGGATGGGCGTTTGGCACCGCCGCGGATGGGGTTTCTGAATTATGTCATCGCTGGGTGGGAACTAAAGGGCCGAGATGTCATATTCGTGCCAGTCTCGATCAATTACGATCGGGTCTTGGAGGATTACATTCTTCTCGCGGCTGGCAAGAGCGGAGAAAGGCGTTTTGGTGCCAATATTTCCGTCATCGCGCGTTTTTTGGCACAGCAGTTTTGGTTGTGGTTGACGGGCCGCTATCGGCGCTTTGGTTATGCGGCTGTTCATTTTGGCGCGCCGGTGAGCCTGTCGGCGTTTCACAAAAAGACGGGCGGGATCTCTTCTCCTGTTCTGGCGCGCGAGATCATGGCGCAGGTGGAGGCCGGCATTCCTGTCCTGCCTGTTCCTCTAATCTCATTGATATTAGTTCATAAAGCGCCACTGCGGGCGCTGGAGCTTACTGCCGCATTTGTGGAGGTCATGCAGGCAGTTGAGCCGGAGTATTTGCAAGCCACTCCAGAGGCCTGGGCCGAGGCGGCGGAAGCGGGCGTTTTAAATTTGATGCAGCGCAAGCTGATTGTGCAGGATGGGGGGCGTTATGTCATTACTGAGAAGGGCAAATCTGTGCTCCCCTATTATGCCGCCAGCCTGTCCCATATATCAGAAAAATTACGTGAGTAATTAAATTACAAATTAATACGAAAATTGGTTGCAATATTTCGTGATGGATTTTATCCATTGAAGTGCAGGTTGATTCTGCATCGCAGCAATATCGTAAGGGGCCTCTCATGCCATTGGATTCAAACTCACCCTTGACCGCCTATACCGCGGAGAAAAAAGACCTCTATGACATGGGTGAAATGCCGCCCTTGGGTCATGTTCCGAAACAAATGTATGGCTGGGCCATTCGCAAAGAGCGTCATGGCGAGCCAGATACGGCCATGTTGCAAGAGGTTTTGGACGTGCCTGAATTGGACAATTACGACGTTTTGGTCTTGGTGATGGCGGCTGGTATTAACTATAATGGAGTTTGGGCCGCTTTGGGCGTGCCAATCAGCCCCTTTGATGGCCATAAGCAACCCTATCACATCGCAGGGTCTGACGCGTCGGGCATCGTCTGGGCTGTGGGCTCAAAAGTGACCCGTTGGAAACTGGGCGATGAGGTCGTGATCCATTGCAATCAAGATGATGGGGATGACGAGGAATGCAATGGCGGTGATCCGATGTATTCGACCTCACAGCGCATTTGGGGCTATGAAACCCCCGATGGCTCGTTCAGCCAGTTTACTCGGGTTCAAAGTCAACAATTGATGCCGCGTCCGAAGCATCAAACCTGGGAAGAAAGCGCCTGCTACACGCTGACCCTAGCCACCGCCTACCGAATGCTCTTTGGTCATGCGCCGCATGAGCTGAAACCGGGGCAAAACGTATTGATCTGGGGTGCATCGGGCGG
>Ga0102911_1000938_pt1 | contig 10018 bp, 10 predicted proteins | sample Colrivmet1558A02_FD_84975 | JGI IMG/M metagenome (GOLD analysis project Ga0102911, IMG submission 84975) | Estuarine microbial communities from the Columbia River estuary - metaG 1558A-02 | ecosystem: Environmental > Aquatic > Marine > Intertidal zone > Estuary | place: USA: Columbia River... | reverse complement strand
TCAAACGCAGAAACAGGCTTTCTTCATCTTGATTTTTGAAGAATGGCACTGAGGCGGGTGGCTGGATCTCGCGCAATGCGGCCAATTCTCCCAGCACGATTGAGGTAATAAAGGGTAAATTCAAGGCGCGGGCCTCATCCAGCGGCACCCATTGCAAATGGGACAGCTCATCGGATGCGCCGGAAAAATCGTCTAGGTCTCCGGCCAGTTGATCGGCGTCCACCAAAAAGAACCGCGCATCAAACCGGCGAGGCGGGCCGGGTGGGGTGATGGCGCGAAAAAAGAAATACATTTTCTCGGCCGAGGGACGAAAGCCCGCCTTGGCAAAACCGCTCCAATCTTTTGGCGCATCCCGCCACTCCTCTGGCGCGCCAAGGATTAACCCGGTCTCCTCCCACAGCTCGCGAATGGCCGCCACGGCGAGGGTCTCGGGTGAGGGGCCGCTGCTGTCTTCCAAAAGCCGCGCGTGGCAGGTCTGCACCAAAGGCTTGGCCAGCGGTATGGTGCTGTCATCGGCATCGACTGCGCCGCCCGGAAAGACGAATTTATTTGGCATAAACGCCGCTTTGGATCCACGCTGACCCATGAGGACCTGCGGAGAGGCGTTCACGTTGCGCAAAGTGATGATTGTTGCGGCTGAGCGGATAGGTGTCTCTGTCATAGACCCAATCTACTGGGTTTTGAGCACATTGCCAGAGGCCTCCGCTCCAAACCCATTAAGTCGGCGCGCCCATTGAAACGCAACGACCCCGCCCTTGATGCGCGGGAGCAGGTAGAGGCAGAGCGCCACGGACCCGACCCCAAAGCCCAGTGCCATGATCCATGGCTCGGGGCGGAACTGCACAAATACCACATGCAACAGCGGCGCAAGGATATGGCCGACAATTAATATCGTAAGATAGGCCGGCCCGTCATCAGCGCGATGATGATGCAGCTCTTGGCCGCAGGCGTCGCAGCTGTCATGGACTTTGAGATATTTATAAAGCAGCGCACCTTTGCCACAACTCGGGCAACACCGGCGCCAGCCGCGGAGCAGGGCGGGTTTTAGGGGGCGATTTATCGACATAGCGATCTCCTGTATCTGCGGCCCTTATCAAGCCATGTGCAGAAAATGACACTGGGGCAAACTGCCACAAGAATTTTTTGAAAATTTTGCGACGGAAAATTATGGCTGCTGCGTTTTACCTATACCAAGCGCAAAACACTGCGCGGTGCATATGAAAACGCATAGACTAAGGACAAAGATAATGAACAAAATTGTAATTTTCGCATTGGCTGCAACTGCAATGGTGGCGAGCGCGCCCGTGATGGCGCGTGAGCATGGTGGCCCGCGCCCTGATTTTTCTCAATTGGACGCCAATGGGGATGGTCAAATTACGCAAGCGGAGGTGAAGGCCTTTGGCGCGGCGGAATTTGCCAAGGCAGACACGGACGGCAATGGCAGCCTGACGCTTGAAGAGCTGACCGCCCGGGCGAAGGCCGACCGGTCGAAGAAAATGGGCAAACGGGCCAAGCGGATGCTGAAGCGTCTGGACAGTGATGGCAATGGCACGATCGAGCTGGCAGAGATGCAGGAAAAGCACGGCGGGATGCGGATGTTTGATCGCATGGATGAGAACGAAGATGGGGTTATTTCCCAAGAAGAATTTGACGCCATGAAAGGCAAGCGGCGTGGCAGAGGAAAGCATAAGTCCGACGACGAGTGATACCCTCTTTTTGGCCGGTCTGCTCAGGTGGGCTGGTCATTTACCGAAGCCGTGAAACCCTCTAATCAGGACAGATGATGGCCCTTGATGCGAGTCAAAATCTTGAAGATGCGGAACTTCTGGCGCGGTTTGCTAAAGGCGACCGCACAGCAGCGCAGGTTTTGACGGCGCGTTTGGCGCCTTTGGTGTTTGCGCAGGCGTTTCGGATACTCGGAGATCGGGCCGAGGCTGAGGATGTCACGCAGGACAGCTTGCTGCGTCTGTGGCACGCGGCGCCTGATTGGCAGCCCGGGCAGGCGAAAGTGACGACCTGGCTCTATCGCGTGACCTCTAACCTGTGCATTGACAGAATGCGCAAGAGTAAGCGTCATTCGGGTGAAGAGGTCCCAGACATGCCGGATGAGCGTCCGGACATCGAACGCCGCCTTCAAGATCGTGCCAGGGCGCAGGCGCTGCGGGCGGCGCTGGGCGATCTGCCGGACCGGCAGAAACAGGCGATGGTCTTGCGCCATCTCGAGGGGCTGTCCAACCCTGATGTCGCTCAGATCATGCAAATATCGGTTGAAGCGGTCGAGAGTCTCATGTCGCGTGGCAAGCGCAGCCTGGCCCATGCATTGGCACCGCAGAAAAAAGCGTTAGGATTGAAAGATGATGGATAAAGATTTCTCCCCCGCTCCTTTGGATGATCAAGATTTGAACGCGCTCTTCGAGGCCGCGCAGCGCGACACGCTGGAGCTGAATCCAGAGTTTCTCATGCGGCTTCAGGCGCAGGCGGCTGCGGCCGTGCCGCAATCTGCGCGCCCCAAACCGCCACGGCTCCGGTTGTTTCAAACGCTCTCTGGGGTCGTGGCGCAATTTGGCGGCTGGCCGGCAGGGGCGGGCTTGGCCATGGCAGGGGCGGCCGGGGTGGTCATCGGTATCAGCCCACCGGATGCAGTGTTGGACATCACCAGCGCTTATTTCCAAACCGAAAGCCTCAGCGAGCTTACCGGCATCGGGTTTGAGGCCGAATTTAATTGGGAAGACACCTAGGGGATGATCATGTCACATAGAATGTTGAAAATATGCCTGGTGGTCTCATTGGCGGCCAATCTATTGGTTCTTGGCGCGGTGGGGGGCTTTTTTGGATCTGGGCGCCATAAGGATGTGCGCTTGGACAGCCTGTCCACCCGGCACGAGGCACGGCCGCGCGGCCCTGTGACCAGCTTGGGGCCTATTGTGCGGGCCATGGACCGTAAGGATCGGCGTGACTTAGGGCGCATGATCCAAAAGGCCCAGGGGCGGGATCGGCGTATGGATCGTGACTTGCGGGCGCAGATGACGGCTGTTTTGGCCGATTTGCTAAGCACCGTGCCATTTGATCGCACGGCTGTTTTGGCGGTGTTGCACGATGAGGTGATGACGATTGAAGAGCGACAAGCCATCGCGCGGGATGCCTTGCTCGACAAATTGGCCTCTATGACCCCCGAGGCGCGTGCAAAGTTGGCGCAGGCCCTGCTCAAAGGACGTAAATAAGCGGCACCGCACCTCTTGCGCTGGGCCTGGGGGAGAGACTATGAAGAGAGATATATGCGTAAAATGGCAATGATATGACCCCGGATCTCGCACAAACCCTGGCTGTAAAAGCACTGGCTTGGATGGTTGGTGAAGATGATTTGAGAGAGGTCTTTTTGGGCGCTTCTGGGGCCTCAGAAAGTGATTTGCGCGCGGGGGTGTCTGATCCTGTATTTTTGGCCTCATTGCTTGATTTTATCTGTATGGATGATGCCTGGGTCACGCGGTTTTGTGATGATGTGGGCATTGCCAATTACATGGATCCCATGATGGCAAGGCAGGCTTTGCCCGGAGGTGAACAGGTGAATTGGACCTGATGAATATTCGTGGGGTCATTTTCGACAAGGACGGAACGCTGTTTGATTTCCAAAGCACCTGGGGCATTTGGACAGCGCAGGTTTTGGCGCGCATCGCCGGCTCTGATGAGGCGCTATTGCAGCAACTTGCCGAGGCCCTCGGCTATGACACACAAACCCAAAGAGTGCAGCCCGGCAGTGTCATCGTTGCAGCCACCCCGATGGACATCGCGGCGGTGGTTAAGGACTGCATTCCTGCCCTGAGCCAAACTCAGATCTGTGACTGGCTCAATGAGGAGGCGAAAACCGCGCCGCAGGTATTGGTTACCGATTTGCATCGGTTAACTGCGGAGTTGCGGCGCATAAATCTTGGGCTTTGTGTCATGACCAATGATGCAGAGACCCCGGCACGCGCGCATCTCGCATCCGTTCAGGCGTCAGGTCTGTTTGATTTTGTTATCGGCAGTGACAGCGGGTTCGGCGCAAAACCGCAGGCCGCGCCATTGCTGGCTTTGGCGGATAAAATGGAGATCCCAGCTGCGGCCTGCGTCATGGTGGGTGACAGCACCCATGATCTGCGTGCTGGCCGTGCGGCTGGAATGCGCGCAGTGGCCGTGCTGACGGGATTGGCCGAGGCGGATGAATTGGCGCCGCTGGCGGATGCTGTGCTGCCCGATGTGTCCCATCTTCCCGCTTGGATATCTACGCAAAACAGTTAGGCTCAGAGTTAGACAGAAAATGTCGCAATTTGACCGCAAACTTCGCGGGGCTTGGGCATTTTGAAGTCAAGCAACCGTTGGAGATGATGATGAGTAATGCCCCAAGACGCCGGAGCGGAGGACGTGCGGGAAATACCCGTGGCAATCGTGGGGCGATTGAGCAGATGCCTTGGCGCATTGTGGAAAACACAGACCGCCCAATTGAGCCGCTGACGCAGGAGGGTATTGAAGCCATCCACGAAGGGGCGATGACCATCTTGGAAGACATTGGAATCGAGTTTCTGAACACGGAAGCGCTCGCGATTTTTAAGGATGCCGGATGTAAGGTCGAGGGTGAGAAAGTTTTTCTTGATCGCCATTGGGTCATGGAGATGATCGGAAAAGCGCCATCGGAATTTACCATCACGCCGCGCAATCCAGCTCATGAGTTGACGGTTGGGGGCAATAAAATGCTGTTTGGCAATGTCTCTTCACCGCCGAATTATTGGGATATGGAATTGGGCCGGAAAGTGTCGGGCACACGGGAGAAATGCCAAGATTTTTTCAGGCTCAGCCAATATTTTAATTGCATTCATTTTGTAGGCGGCTACCCTGTGGAGCCTGTGGATGTGCATGCCTCCATTCGTCATCTGGAGGCGACCTATGACAAGCTCACATTGACGGACAAAGCGGCCCATACCTATTGCTTGGGCTCAGAGCGTGTCGAAGACACAATGGAGATGGTGCGCATCGCTGGCGGGCTCAGTCATGAGGAGTTTGAATCCAAACCGCATATGTATACCAATATCAATTCTACCAGCCCTTTGAAGCATGACTGGCCGATGATTGATGGCTGCCTGCGGCTTGCGCGGCGTGGGCAGGCGATTTTTGTCACACCTTTCACTCTGGCCGGTGCGATGGCTCCGGTCACCATGGCCGGGGCTGTGACGCAATCGATTGCTGAGGCGCTGTGTGCCATCGCGTTGTTTCAATATGTGCGCCCGGGAATCCCCTGTGTGATTGGCACTTTTACCTCGAATGTGGATATGAAAACTGGTGCTCCGGCCTTTGGCACTGCGGAATATATGCGGGCCACGCAGATGACCGGACAGATGGGCCGGTTTTATAAACTGCCGATCCGCTCCTCAGGGGTCTGTGCCGCCAATGTCCCCGACGGGCAGGCGATGTGGGAGACCTCAAATTCGCTCTGGGCTGCTGTGCAGTCGGGTTCGAATGTGGTCTATCACGCCGCTGGCTGGTTGGAGGGAGGGCTGATTGCCTCGCCAGAGAAGTTCATCATGGATTGCGAAGTATTACAGCTTATTCAGCGCTATTTTGAACCGATCATCACGCGAACAGAGCCTGAAGACATCGCCATAGAGGCGATAAAGGAAGTTGGATCATCGGGGCATTTTTTCGGGGTTCAGCATACCCAAGACCGTTACGAAACCGCCTTCCACCAGCCCTTCATCAGCGATTGGCGCAATTACGAAGGATGGGAATTGGCCGGTGGTATTTGGACGGCTGAGCGGGCCTCTGCCAAATACAAAGAAATTATGGCGGATTACAAGAAACCGCCGATGGATGAGGCGATTCATGAGGAGTTGCGGGCGTTCGTCGATCGCCGGGTCAGCGAAGGCGGGGCGCCGACTGACTTTTGATCTGTAAGGCTCAAGCGGCGTTTTCACTATTTTAACCTGCTTTTGCGACAGTGATGCCGAACGAATGGGGAAAGCCTATGCACGGCATCGTTAATCGCGGATTACAGCTGTTTTTGATCGAGGAATATGGCGAAGATTTCTGGCGCGAATTGGCGGCGAGCTCCGATCAAGAGCGCGGGTTTGAAGCCTTGTTACTCTATGATGATGCGGTGACCCGCTGGCTGGTGTCCGCAGCCGTGCGTCGTTTGAATTGCATCCGCGCCAAAGACTGTCTGGCACGGATCGGTGGCGATGAATTTTTGCTGATTTTCGTACGGATGACCGATCCGGTGTTCCTCCAGCGTATTGCTTAGCTTATAGCTGCGCATCTTGAGGAGCCGGTGCGGTTTGATCAGCATGTGTGCTGTATTTCTGCCAGTGCTGGTACATCCATCTCAATCGATTGTCCGAACCCGATCCCGATGTCATGCTATCAGATGCCGATTGGGCGCTCTATGCCAGTAAAAAAGCCGGTCGCGGGCATCATCGGTTCGCCAAGGATCACCAAAGCGCGTTTTCAAAACATTGATAGTTGAATTGGCCGGCTGACTTACAGCGAAAAGGGCGACCCGTATGGGCCGCCCTCGCATGTGTTATCCGCCCATCATCCGTGGCAGCCAGAGGACCAACGACGGGAAGGTGAAGAGCAAAATCAAGCCCACCAGCTGGATCATCATGAATTGCATCATGCCCAGGTAGATGTCCTTGAGATCCCAATTTGGGACCACGCCTTTCAAGAAATAGGCGGATAGGGCAACTGGCGGGCTGAGCCATGCGGTTTGCAAGTTCACCGCAACCAATATCCCGAACCAGACCATCTTGTCATAATTGCTCTCAAACCCCGGGAGATCCAATGCCATGACTGTTGGCAGCAGAACTGGCACCACGATCAAAACGATAGGCACCCATTCCAATGGCCAGCCCAGCAAGAAGATCAAAGCCATGATCAAGATCAAGATCATATAGGGCGACATGTCCAATTGTAGCAGCGCCTCAGTCATCATCTTGGGTGTGCCCAGTGACGAAAATTCCGCACCGAAGAAGTTGGATGCAGCTACCAAGAACATAATCAACACGGTGATTTCGAGCGCTTTGATCATGCTGTCAAAGAAGCCTGCAATCTTGAATTTACCATAGGCCATCGACAAAATAATGGAGCCAAAAGCGCCCATCGCTGCGGCTTCTGCCGGTGTTGCAAAGCCCATCAAGATGGACCCCAAAGCAAAGGAAATCAGAATCGTTGGTGGCATCAACCCGGCAAAAAATTCATTCCACAACTCTGAGAAATGGAAATTCTCAGCGGCGTCAGCCGCATATAGCCCGATTGATTTGTAAGTGCCAAAGCCTAAGAAGATCAGCCAAGCCGTATGGTAAAATAGAGCAAATTCTATCCCGCTCAAAGCCATGATTTGGCTGATTGCATAAACTGCTTGAACCCCAATCGCGATTGGGGCGACGATCCGCAGCACGTTCAAACTCATATAGGCGCGGTAGCTGATCAGCAAAGTCGCGGCCAGAACCAAAAGACCTCCAAAGGGGATGAACCCAAATGCACCGCCCAGAGCCAGGCCAAAGACCCGACAAATCGCGAGAACACCAATACAGATCAAAATCACTTCCAATCGATAGTTATTGGACGTATCTGGTTGATCCTCCTCAGACAAGATTGGACCTAATTCTGGATTTAGCCAGCATCGGCCCAGGGTGTATAGCAGATATAATGAGGCCAAAAGTGCGCCGGGTATGAAGGCGCCCCGAAACAAATCTAATGTCGATACCTCAAGAACAGGGCCCATTACAATCAGCATGATGGACGGAGGTATTAGAATGCCGAGGGTGCCGCCCGCAGTGATTGTTCCTGCGGCCAATCGGACATTATAGCCAGAGCGGCTCATGGTAGCACCTGCCATGATACCTAAAAGTGTTACCGAGGCTCCCACGATACCGGTTGCGGCTGCAAAGATTGTTGAGACGATCAAAACCGCAATATATAGTGAACCGCGCACCCGGGCCATGATCATTTGAATAGATGCGAAAAGTCGCTCCATAAGCCCTGCAGCTTCCATGACAATGCCCATTAGAATAAATAATGGAACGGCCATCAACTGATCACTCAGCATTGTCGAGTTGGTATTCAAGGTCATCAAGAGGCCCGTCAGTTTGAAGTTCAAGCCCCATATACCAAAGCCAAAAGCCAAGAAGATAAGCGTAAATGAGATTGGAAAGCCAATAAAAATAACAAAAATCATGGCGCCAAGCATGATTAACCCAATCATTGGCTTGGGAATGTCAAAGAAACCGCCGCGTTCAAACAAGGAGGTGACCCACTCAAAAATAGGTAGGATATTTGGGACGTAAATTTCAATGGCAATCACCGCAAGAATAGCTACCGTGCCCCATAAAAACTTGCGCTCACGTTCCTTTCCCATTTTGTGAAAGGCGCGGAACAGTTCGGAAAATCCTTGCAGAAAGAGTAATGCACCGCCGATGGGCATAGCAATCCGTGCCGGCCAAAGGACTGGGGACCAAGTGCTATCAAACGCGGTTTCACCAGTAGTATAGGCTACAATGAAAAAATCGGTGGAGATCCATGTGAACAGAGCCATGGAAGGAAGGAAAAAAGCTAGATAAAGCAGCGCATCCACGGTTGCCTGAGTCTTGTTTGACCAGTTGCGATATAAAAAATCAGCCCGAATATGAACGCCACGCATAAGTCCATAACCAGCCGCGGCCATGAATAGAACGCCAGCAATCATACGGCTTATGTCGTATGCAAAGACCGTGGGTCCTAGACCTAGTGAACGGGCAAGATCGCCCCAGCCATTGTTGGCCAAGACTGAGAATGTATTGCGGGAGAAGACCTCGATAACCACAACGGCAATGAGTGGGATCATCAGCAAACAGATTAAGCGTCCAACCCAATTGTTTGTTATATCAATAGCCGCCGTTATTGGTCGTTGCCAAGCGGTCATGTCTTCAGGTGTTTCGCCAGGTGTGAAATTATTTCTCTCAGCAATTAACTCATCTGCAATTTCGAGTTTTGCTGGATCGACTTCTTCTGCGGCCATTCCAATCTCCCTTTCTGTATCCCCTAATAGGGACTTCTTTTTTTAACAAACGCAGGAGCTGCGTTTGTTAAAAAAAGAAGATACGGGGCTAATACAGCCCCGTATCCCAAGTTTTGCTTACTTCAGAGTGTCAGCATGTGCCTTGCCCAAAGCAGCGTTCGATGCTTGCGAGCCTGCCCAAAATGGAACTGCTATATCAGCAAAGTCTTTTTGAGACTGCCAAACTTCAGCAAAAAACGCATTTTCTGCAGCGTTCTTTTCAAGAAGGCTTTTGGCAGCTGCCATGTACGATGAGAAATAATCTGCTGGTGTATCGTGTAAGATAACCCCATGATCATTTACCAAAGATTGTAGCGCCTTACCGTTTTCGTAGATACGGTAGGACATCGATTTAGACAAAGATGCATTAGCCGCTACTTCTAAGGCTTTTTTCTCAACATCTGTAAGGCCGTCATAGAAGTCACCGTTGACGTACATGTCAGCGTTCACAACAACCTGGTGTAGACCTTGCAAATAGTAATGCTTTAAGACCTTCTGGAAGCCAAAGACCATATCAGGCTTGGGGCAGCACCATTCGGCTGCGTCAATTGTACCCTTTTCCAAAGCTGGCAGAATATCACCACCACCCATAGCAACGGATGCGACACCGATGTCTTTATAGGCTTGGCCAACCATGCCTGGAGGGGCGCGGAAGCGGTATTTACGGAAGTCATCCATAGAAGCAATTGGCTCAGAGAACCAACCGAGTGCTTCTGGACCCACAGGTTGGAGCATAAAGCCTTTTACATTAACGCCCATTTCGTCCCACAGGCGGTCATAGAGCTCTTTGCCGCCGCCAAATTGAAACCATGAAAGAAACGCTATGTTATCGAGGCCAACACCCGCTCCAGCAATTGGTGCGCCGAATAAGTTCGCCGCGACGTGTTTGCCGCCCCAGTAGTGCGTCCAAGCGAAGCCACCTTCTACTAGGCCAGCATCAACGGCATCCATTACGTC
>Ga0102911_1000926_pt1 | contig 10104 bp, 9 predicted proteins | sample Colrivmet1558A02_FD_84975 | JGI IMG/M metagenome (GOLD analysis project Ga0102911, IMG submission 84975) | Estuarine microbial communities from the Columbia River estuary - metaG 1558A-02 | ecosystem: Environmental > Aquatic > Marine > Intertidal zone > Estuary | place: USA: Columbia River... | reverse complement strand
CTCTGCAACTTAAAGCGGCATATGAAGGTACAAACTGTCGTTGGATGTACGGTGATAGAACTTGGTCTGGTGATCTTAACGCTGCCGGTCAATGGCAATTGCAAACACGTCACCAAGATGGTTACTCACCGTCTCTACGTTTCCTTGAATCTGGTAACGAGTCTTGGACTGGTAACATTGGTAACGATGCTGGTAAACTTGAATATCACGCAAACCGTTTCTATCTAGAAGCTGGTGGTAACTCAGACCGTATTGTTCAGTTCCGTCGCAATGGATCTGACGTATCTTACATTGATAACGGTGGTCTATATGTTGGTACTGCTACTTCAGCACGTTGGGCTGACTTGGCGGAAAGATATTCTGCAGATGACATGTATGACAATGCCACTGTTATGGGTATGAATCTTAATGGCGATTCTGAAATTACTAAATACGAGCCAGGTATGCCTCTTGTTGGCGTTATCTCAACAAACCCAGCTGTTCAAATGAACGATATGGGCATTGAGCCAGGAAGCAATTCTAAGAAAGCAAGAATGAATCCATTCGTTGCTCTTAAGGGTCGTATTCCTTGTAAAGTTAGCCAACCGGTTAAGAAAGGCCAGTGGGTTATTCCAGACGCAGATGGTAAAGCCAAGGGTGTGGACTACGGTACTCCGGGTATAAATAGTTATGAGATTATAGGCATCGCTCTTAGCGATAGTGAAAATGGTGAAGTGGAGGTTAAAGTATAATGGTATCAGCCGGAAGCATAATTGAGAACCAAGACTCAGTAAATACATTTGACAGTATTGTTCGTAACGCAGCTTGGTCGCAAATCGTATATCATGTAAATAGTAGACATGGTGTTATCGACGGCGTAACTGCACCAACAAGTGAGTACTCTACTACTAATCCGGCATCTGGAGCATCAGTTGGGGGTATTGGTAATGATAACACAACTATTCTTGCTTCGACAGTTTATAATCACTTGAATGCAGCCACGTATAACTTAACTCATATTCGTAACTCTGCTGCAAACTTTTATTTAAACATTAATGGTGGATACAATTATAGAGGAACTATTGGTCCTCGAATTACGGTTAGACCTACTAGCCAAAGGCAAGGTGTTCCTGGTGTTAATAATGCTGGTGTGACAGCTGGTAATATTATGTATGCTTCGCAGTACAATCAATACTGTACAAACTTATATAACCAATGGGCAGCATTAAGAAACAATAGATCAGACTTTAACGTATTTTATTGCCACACAAGTTGTCACACAAGTTGTCATTCCTCAAGAGGAAGAAGATAAAGGATTTATATTATGGAAGCTATTGAAAAGAAAATTATTAAGACTACATGCCCTTTGCCTATGGAAATACTTAAAGAATATTTTCAAGACAAAGATAATACGTCTTTTTTAATTAATTATAGAAATGGCAAACTAGATGCTAACGCTCTTATGATTTATTTGAGTAACTTAAATCTTGACGCTGATTTCGATGAAGAAACTTATGAAGATCGTGACGCTTTAAAAGAACTAGTTGCTGCTTATATGAAAACTACAACTGCGCTTTTAGATAATGAACAACTTGCCCGCGAGGCATTGGCTGTTTGTTGCCAGCATAGAAAAGTTTTAGTTGATGAGGTTTTTATTCCTGAAGGCGAAGAAATTGACGAAAACTGTGATGATCCTGACGCTATATTTTCTTATTATGAACGATTAGGTAATGCTGACGATTTTATTACAGAAAATTTAGATGTAGTTGAACGTTGGTGTGTTATGTTAGATTCTTCTGCTGTATTTAATTTACATTGTTTGGGTGATGCAGGATTTGATAAATTTATTGAAGAAACTTTTGAAGTTATTGATGATCCAGATTATGTAGGAATTAACTATGTTAACACTTATTCATTACCGTGGATTGGATATTATATTGGATCTATTGGTAATTTAGGTGAAAGACCCGCTAAGTTTTTTGCTAACCAATTCAACGAATATAGATTCAAAGGTAAGAATATGAATCACTATTTTAATACAGAAGCTAATGTCTTAGCAGTACAAACTCAAGTTATGGCCAGTGGTAAGTGGGAAGAAACTATACCGGAAAATTTTATACAGGAAACCTCAAATGGCATTTAATGTCTTTAATAAAGTATATGTTGCACCAGATTATGCATATGACGCGGCTTTCAATCGCGCTATTTTTTCTGCGCACAGAAATCAAGCAGATTATGTAACGTACGACGCACTAGATAGTCCAGGATATAATTCTGAAGTTCTTGTTTCTGCTGAATCCGTCAATGATATTATTGGTTCTGAAGAAGGTCAATATGAATCTATTGCGCATTATTTAAAAAGTTTATTCGATAGTGGCGTAGAAGCTAGGTTATATTGTGATGAAGCTTCATATATGCCTTTATTTTTTACATGGTTAAAGATTGCATTTCCAAATATTAACATTGATAAAGCATTTACTATTTACAATTTGATTAAACAACGCGAAGAGCTAGTGTTCCCAGATAATGTAGATAATAGAACATTTACTTCTTATCGTTTACAGGATAAAGTAAATAATATTACACTTTCTAAAGCAGATTTTGTTACAAAATATAACGAATTTAATACAGCAGACACAGTTACTGATGCATATTATACTGAAGTAAGAACAGCTGTTAAAGATAGTTTGTGTATCGAATCACAATTAGCATCATATCTTTCTGGTAATGTGACAATCGATGTAATTTCATCTAAAACAAAAAGAATTCTTACAAAAGTTTTATTTGCCATTATTGATGACTTAAGACAATATATTCGCGATAATATTATGACTACAAAAGTTAGAAATATGACAGGAATTACTATTGGCTGGGATGATCAAAACTGGGAAGCAGCTTTAAGAGCACAAAGCTCTAATATGGATTTCTTATTTGATACTTCATTAGATTCAATTTTAGAATCATCAGATTATAGAGAATTAAATATCACGACTGCTATTGCATGGTGCCAATGGGTACTTGATAATACTTCAGAAGCAGACGCGGCAGACGTAGAATTATATGACTTAGTTGCAGCATCTCAGTGGATTATTAATAATTCAAATTGTTTTTCTTCAGATGAAACAGCAAGAAATGCAGCAATTGCTAATTTAATTCAATTAGATATCGATTTTGAAGGAAGCACACTTATTTACCAAAATGAATACTTAAGAGAAAAGATTAATACATTTTGGATAGAATATATTTACCAACTTAAAAAGGCAAATGATACAGACACACTGATTCTAATTAGTCATACATAAGGTTTATTCATGGATTTTATTGAAATTGTTGATGTGACTGGCAAAGATTCAGCTACAAACTTATTTTTTGAAAAAAGAAATAAATCATGTGAAATGATTATTATTCTTTTTGAATATTGCAACTTTGCATGCACGTTTTGCCCGCAAGATCACGATAGTAAAGTTGGAATGTCTTACGACAACATTGTTGGTAAGGCAGACGGAATTATTAACTATATTAATAACAATAAATTTGCTACAGAGTTTGTAATTCGTTTTATTGGTGGTGAACCATTTAACGATGAGATCATAATGAATTCTAATTTGTTAGAAGCCTATTCGGAATTAACAAGAAGAATTAGAACAGAAGCAAAACTAGATGGTAGACCATGCGATCTAATCTGGATTTCTAATTTTAGTATGAAAGAATGTCGTCCACTTGTTAAAAAGTTTATGGACGAGCAAGGTGATGATACCGAGTTTGTCGTTTCGTATGATACTAAAGGTAGATTTAACGCTGCTGATTTAATTACCTTTAAAGAAAACATTGAAATATTTAGACCATATATTCGTAATATTAATAGTGTTATGACTAAACAAAATATCGAAGCCGTTTTAAGAGGTGACGAGTATTTTGACTATCTCTATGATAACTTTGATTACTCGTGGGATATGTATATTAAAGGTAATAGCAAACATGATTATGCTGTTCCGCCAGAATCTTTAGTATTAGAATTTTACAAATTATTAGCCGACAAATATCAAACAGTAGAATTCATAAGACCATTCTTAAAGCCAAAAGGGCAAGGTGGCATTAACAACGCGTTGTGTTCTCGTGGCAACGGGTTTGCTATGGATCCTACCGGTACTCCTATTTCTGAAGGTTGTGTTGGTTCGCATTATTTAAAAGAAACAAATCATCCCGTATTGCGAAATCATAACTCTGAGAAAAACTTTTTAGATAAAACAGTTGAAAACTTTGTAGATAAATACAATTGTCACTCCTGCGAATTTTACCAAAGATGTCCAATGATGTGTTTTGTTGGAAAGGAAACTGGTAATATGATTAATGATACAGATAAATGCATTAATAAATCATTATTTGAATACATAGATTCTAAATAAAGAAGTTGAAAATATTATGAAAAAATTGCGACTAGCTTTTATGTCACCACCGCATGCAGACTGGCAAACACCTGCTAATCTTACTTGGATGCTTCTCGAAAGTCATTACAAACATAATAGTAGACATAGCGAAAAAGTAGAATTTCTCCCAGCCCCATACAAATACGACCAATATTCATCGTTTGAAGAAATTAAACACGATATGGATAAAGGTGAACCTGCTGATGTTTATTGCTTTAGTTCTTATGTTTGGAACTATGACATGTGTGATAAGGTTGCTGCGCTTGTAAAGGAAAAACATCCTGAAGCTATTCTCGTTATCGGTGGACCACATATTGGTAAAAACGAGCCAGATTTAATTGGAAAAAGATTAGAGCTTTACGATTACATTTGCCAAATTACAAAACCAGGTGAAGCATTTATAATGTCGTTATTAGATGGATATTTTAATAACTTAAATACTTGGCCAAAGCCAGAAGACGTTACATGGGAATGGCGCTCATTTAAAAAAGAAGTAGTTTTGTTTCCTGAGTATTCTGTTTATAGAGAACATTTCGATTACTTAAAAGAAATGAGAGACTATGCAAAAGAACGAGTATTAGAACCGTTTATGGCTATTGAAAGTACTCGTGGCTGCCCATATAAATGCTCATTCTGCGAATGGGGTGGTGGCATTGGCGGTAAAGTTTATAAGAAAGACATGGAAGTCTGGAAAGAAGATGTTAGCGCGCTAGTTGAAGCAGGATACAGAGATGGTTATCTTACAGATGCAAACTTTGGTGCGTTTAAAGACCGTGACATTGAAATCTTTAGATGGTCTTTTGAAAATGGATTTAATCTAACAGATATTTCTACAATGAAATCTAAAGATTTAAAGCGTCGTAAAGATCTTGTAGATGCTTGGTTTGATGTCGTTGGTAAAGGTGAAGAAACGCATTCAGAAGTATATGTCCCAGAACAAGGTTCTGACGCGTTATTCTTTTTAGGTGGCACACCTGATACTAAAAATACTAAAAAGCCTGTTATGATTATTCACGAAAATAGCCAAACGCGTGGAAGTATTTCAGGGATTACAGAAGAAGAAGTTAATGATGGCGAAATGGATTTACAAAAACAAATCGCTGATGGCGATGTTCTTTATATTTCCGTAGTACCAACTGTAAGTATTCAGAGCGTTAGTGAAACCGCAATGAATGTGGCCGATAGAGTTGACTTATCTATTGAAGATAAGATCGCTTTAAGCCAACATATTAATCAACGTTGTAATATTGAAGGCTATCCAAAGCCACCAGTAGAAATGATTCTTGGGATGCCAGGATCTACTTTAGATGATTTTTATAAAGAATACGAAATCTATTGGAACTTTAAATCATTTGGATCTTGGAGACATGACTATATGTTTCTTCCAGATTCTGAATTAAGCGAACCATCATATATTGAAAAATATAATATTGAAGTTGTAGAATGTTACACAGATGTTATTGAAGAAGGCGGGGCTGGTAGCAGATACGGAATGTATCGTAGTCTTACTACTTCCTTTAGAACTATTGCATCTTGTTATTCTTACACTAGAGAAGAAATGCATGAAATGTGGTTTATGAATATTTGTGGTAATCTCCTTTTACAGAATCATTATGAGATGTTTGAACAGGTTATTACTCCGGGTGAATTTTGTAGATTATGTTATCAAATTGCTAAAGACGTTCTTCCTGGTTTTAATGATGTACACAAAGAAATTGTTGATATTCTTAACCCAGATACTCCGTCAAGAAGCTTGAAGAAGATTGGCGATCAATCTCGCTTAGACGCTGTTATGTCTTTGTTTAAAGGTGAAGAATGCGAAATGATTTTACTTAACGAACTCTTTGTGAGGGCTTATGCTGCTGCCTAATTTTAAACTAACATATGAAAAGTTTGAAGATTATATTCTTAGTAAAGAAGCTTTTCTTAATAATAAAACATTTTATATTGACAAAGACGGAAAAGATGATATAATAGTATCAGATACTTATGAAGAGTACTACGCTAAAGTTCAAGTTAAATTAGCCGAACAGTGTGATACTCTAAAAATAGAAGGAATAGAATTATGGGCTGGATGGGAGCATGGAACTATTCATGCTTTTAGATACTGGGAAAACTCTCCTTCGTTCCCAGAGCATACAGATCCAGTCGATGTAATTGTAGAAGTTCATGAAGGTGAAAAGTTTATTGAAGTAAAAGAAATAATGCATCATCTAATTGAAGGTGAAGCTGTTTCAATTCCTGCAAATACACCTCATAGAGCTTTAAATAAAAAAGAAGGATTAATGCTTAGTTATGGTATGTACGGTACAGAACAACCTTAGTGTTTATGTTAAAACAACTGAAACTTGCAATCTAAATTGTTTTCATTGTTTTACAAGTGGTACTAACGGAGCTAAAATTTATTTTGACCCAGTTGCAACTGCAAACTGGGTTAATCAGCTAAATGATGGAAGAAAACATTGCCATTTTGAATATCATGGTGGTGAGCCTATGCTTGCTCCAATCAAAGATCTTTGGGATTTTTTCTTTAAAGTTATTGATGTATGGGAAGATCGTGCAAGCTTTGGTATAACCACAAATCTTACATATAAACTTACTGAAGATAAAATAGAATTCTTTGAACACGTTATGAACGATTTTAGAATCGGAACTTCGTGGGATCCTACTATTCGTTTTTCTAACGAAAAGCAACGCAAATTGTGGGAAGATAATGTTAAAGAACTTGTTTCTCGTAATTTTACAATAAAAGCTTTTATTTCTGTATCTAAAGACGTTTGTGACATGTCACCGCGCGCTATAGTCGATTATATGAGGTCACTTGGTATTAATGAAATATCTTGGGAACGTATTACCGGTAATGGTAATGCTTTAATATATGGCGAAAAGCTTTATCCAACAAATGCTAAATTACAAGAATTCTTTATGAAAGTTCATGAGGAATGTTCTGATATTAGACACGAATTTGACGATGTCTTTATGGAAACTATTTACGCAAAATTCGAGAAAGGAAAACTGTATGATGGAACGTTTTGTAGAGATTGTGAACAAAAACTATTTACTATTAATGCGGATGGCACTATTGCTGGGTGTCCTAATTCCGCTCCTACTAATTTTTATGGACACATAAGTGAATCAGCAGAATTAGTTATAAATAAGCCGAAGCGACAAGATACTATTGCTAAAGAGATTTTCTTACGAGATGGTCGATGCTATACGTGTCCTGTTTTTGCTTATTGCCACTCAGATTGTCACCAACTAGAATGGCAAGGTGATGTTTGTCCTGCTCCAAAAACTTTGATGATGGAATTATTGAATGGAACTAATAATAAAGCCAACTGAGGCTTGTAACTTTAAATGCACTTTTTGTTCATCGACTAGTATCGATCCGAATAATGCAAAGTTACTCGACCACAGTTATATTTTTGATTTTCTTAAAAGATTTCCAGAAACAAATACTATCATTGTAAATGGTGGTGATCCACTAATGGTGGAACCTGAGTATTATTGGAAAATTATTCGTCATTTAGATGAACATAATTATAGAGCAAACATTAGTTTTACTACTAACTTATGGCCGTTTGTAATTAAGCCTGAAAAATGGACAGAATTATTTCGGCATAAACGTATGGGAATTTGCACAAGTTTCCAATATGGTAAGGGTCGTTTAAAGGGCGACTTTAGTATTTTTACAGAAAAAGACTTTTGGCGTGCATCTAATATGATGTTAGAAAAAGTTGGCTACAGACCAGACTTTATTTCAGTTATGACTGAAGAAGATGCACCAGCTGCTATTAGGAATGTAGAATTAGCCAAGGAAATGAACGTCGAGTGTAAGTTAAACTACGCTATGGCTTCTGGTGTACAGGGTTCCACTTATAGACTAAGTAAAGCATACGAAATGTATGTTGAGATGTATGATAAAGGTCTATGGAAGTGGGAATATAACACTAAACAAATGATGAAGAGGTTACAAGGTAATGCAACAAGCTGTCCGCAAAATCGAAAGTGCGATGAAGGTATACGGGCATTCAATCCTGGAGGCGATTATTATTCTTGCGGTTCTTTCGGCGATGATGGTGACTATCCAGTCGATTTAAAGTATGAAATGAATGGTGGATTTTCTACACCATTGCAAGACGACTTTAATATCCAAACAATGAAAAACGCGTGTTGGACATGTCCTATGTTCGACATTTGTAATGGCTGCCACAAAACAGTACGCGATATGAAACGAGAAGGACAAGTCGAATCACATTGTAAACATATGAAGACACTTGCACCTCGAATTCTTGAAATTAATGGATTAGATCCAAAATCAGTAACACCATATGTTAATGAGGAAATAGATGTTCTCCGTATCGATTAACCCAACATACATGTGTAATTTTAATTGTGATTTTTGTTACTTAAGCAAAGAGCAATTAAATGATAGAAAAACAGCCACCCTTGGAGTTATTATGAAAAGGTTGGAAGAAATTGATGTACCTATTACACATGTTGACTTATATGGCGGCGAAATTGGTTTACTACCTGACGAATATTTAAATAAGCTTATCGATGATATTAAAGCTGAGTATGGCTGTTCTATTTCTATCATTACAAATCTTTCTGCTATTCGTGAAGTTTTCTTAAGGCCTGATGTTGATTTGTCTGTGTCATATGATTTTGATGCTCGAGAAAAAGAACAATTAGTATTCACTAACATGCTAAAGTTAGAAAGAAAATTTTCTATATTGACATTAGCTTCAGAAAAGGTTATATCTAATGATGTAGGATATATGATTTCTGCGTTCAATTCTCTGACCAATTTAATAGCAGTAGAAATTAAACCTTATAGTTCTACAACTCACAGAAACCAACAAGTAACGGATAAAGAATTTGAAGAGTTTATCAAAGCATGGATTGATAATCCAATTGAAAAAAATTGGCAATTTATTAATCAAGATAAAATTGAGGAGTGCTTAGATGGAACTTATAATGCATTTTCTGATGATCACGTGTATATCACTCCTAGCGGGCGGTTTGCTGTACTTGATTTTGATAACTTGGGCAATGAAAAGTTTACGGAACTTTCTTCTTTCGCTGGATACAGAGATTGGGCAGATAGAGAAAAAGATCGTGGAGTCTCAGATATCTGTAAATCCTGCAAATACTTCGGAGGATGCCTCACAGAACACTACAAATGGGTAGGTGTTGATCCAAAAATAAATAGCTGTAACGGATATTTTAATCTTTTAGAATGGTATGATGAAGAGCCAGTATGAATACGTTGTTGAATACCAGCAAGTATATTCACAACAAGAACAGCCAGATTTAAGAACGCCAGAAGACGGTCATAGATATGCTATGTTTGTTAAAGGAAATAAACATCTAGTTAATGGTCGTACGTTTATTTTTAAAGATGATCTTGGGCAACACGTCAGTACATTTGTAAGTCAGTATGCTCCGATTATAGATAAAAATTTAGAACCCGAAGTAAAAGATGCAGTTCTTGCATTACATGAAAAAGGTTATCTTACATATACTAGCTGTCAAGGTCATGAAGATTCTAAACATAGATATATAGGAGTAGTATTTAATACCAAAGAACAAAAGCATAAATTTATGCAGCAAATGCGTAAGTTAAAGTGTGATATATATTGGTATGATAATGCTATTAATTCAGTTGAAAGACCATGTGAACCAGTTCCTTGGT
>Ga0102911_1000906_pt1 | contig 10212 bp, 6 predicted proteins | sample Colrivmet1558A02_FD_84975 | JGI IMG/M metagenome (GOLD analysis project Ga0102911, IMG submission 84975) | Estuarine microbial communities from the Columbia River estuary - metaG 1558A-02 | ecosystem: Environmental > Aquatic > Marine > Intertidal zone > Estuary | place: USA: Columbia River... | reverse complement strand
GTTCAATTCATTTTTTCTTTATTTATTCCCTAACATCGCAGGTACAGCTTGCGTATATAGGAGTACACAACCATCAAATATGAATTATAGATTACTTACCTTTTTATTTTCTTTTTTTTCACTTAGTTATTCGTTTTCACAAACTACAGTTTCACCACTTATCTTAAGCAATCAAGTATGGACTGCAGCGGGAAGCCCCTATTCTCTGCCACAAAACACTTATATTGATACAGGAGTTACCGTCACAGTTATGCCCGGTGCAGAAATTATCGGAGCAGGAGGTTATACCACATTGTATATTGACGGAGCATTCAACATCCTCGGCAAGGCAGATTCTATTGTGCATGTCTCAGGGTTGATCATTAACTATAAACAAAAAAGTGGCATTCGCTACGCAGCTAAAGGTGGAGAAGCAATTATACGATATGCTGATGTAGAAGGTACCGGTGTAGCCAACAAAATATTTGACATACAAAGCACCAATTTTAGAATAGAAAATTCGAGAGTTTATAATGGATACTATAGCATATATGCCTACAACATTGGTTACGATAAGTCTAATCTAACTATTTTAAATTGTGAAATAGAAGGTGTAAAAGGCACGTCATATCACCAAGGAACTGCAATATATCTTTCAGGAGATTCTTTAAAAACGGTCATGCTGAATAGCTCTGTTAGCTACGCCCGGGGTTTGCAAATTACAGGTATATTCTATGCTAAAGGAAACACTTTTAAATACTTAGACGAAATCAGATTTGGACAACGTGGGGATTTAGACCTCTTATGTAATGATTTTATTGATATCAAATATGGTATTTTGGTGGGCTTCTATGGTCAAATCCAAAATACGTTTAATTTCAAAAACAATAATTTAGACTCTGTTGGTTATGACGCTACGCGATCCTATTCTGCAGCACTGTGCCTTGAGCGATATACCGCTAATTACATCGATCCGATATTAAATATTCATTATAATAATTTCGATAATACGCCTAAAAAAGTACGCATTGCGGGTTCAAATCCTAACCCTACAAGCAGTACAAGGATCGATCTGACCTCCAACTATTGGGGTACGACAGATACCTTAGCAATAAATGCAAGCATTTCTGACTACCAGGATAATTTTAATATTTATGGACGGGTAGATTATGCTAACTTACTTAGTTCGCCTTCTACAGGATGTCCTTATAACGAGCAATGCCCAACTCCTAATTTCTCGCTTACACGAGAGTATGCGCAAATCTACCTAACAGATTCTACCAATGCAGACTCAACAATTGTTCGTATATGGAGTTTTGGGGACGGGGCAAAAGATACAACCAATGGCAATTCGTTGGATCATGAGTACACGTATAGCGGGGACTTTACTGTTTGTTTATATGTCTTAGATGCCTATGGTCGAGTTTGTGATTCACTGTGTAAAACAGTAACTATTCCGGCGCTGTTTAACTGTAATGCATCCTATTATATAGCAGTAGACACAAATATAGCATATACGATGTATGTGGTAGATAATAGTACCAACACTACTCCTTCAACACAGTATATATGGGATTTTGGAGATGGAAATATAAGTTCATCTGCAAAGCCAACTCATGAGTATGCGGCCTTTGGAAAGTACGAACTTTGCTTAACAATTATTGATCTTGATAATTCTTGTTACAGTCAGTTTTGTGATTCTATTGGCATGAATTCTAAGGGTGAAGTTCTTAAAAAAGACGGGTTTACAGTTAATATCCTGTCACAGGAAGAGTTAGGAGTTTCGAGCATTGAAAAAACTACTAACGTGGTGCTGTATCCTAACCCTACCAATGGTATCGTAACGGTTGCTTTAACGAATATAATCAATGCACCGATAGAGATTAAAGTATTAAATGCGTATGGTCAAGAGGTGCTTGGGAGTAAAGACGGGATAAGCACTTCTAATTCGCACATCCAACTTGACATGAACGGATTTAAACATGGAATCTATTTTGTGCAGATATCAATGGGAGACAAAATGACAATCAAAAAGTTGTTTTTATCCAAATAATCAAAAATTTAAGTAGGCAGGCACATCATGTGTCTTCTAATTTGTTTTGCAAATAGACGAAATTATAGCAGGCTGTATTCGCAAAGATAGGAGGTCTCAGAATGCATTATATAAGGCATTCTATCCACTGTTACATAATATTGCGAGTCGGTATTCTGCAAGCCAAAATCAGATTAGTCACCTTATAAATACCTCATTTTTTAAGGTGCTTAAAAGTATTAATAACTATGATAGCCAATTTGCCTTGGCCACATGGATACGAAATATTGCGATAAATACCAGCATAGATGAATATCGAAAAAACGCCAGTTATGAACGCAAAATAGTTGTCACGGAGGACCTAGATGAAGATGAAAATCTTGTTTTGAATGAGGGGGAACAGAATTTAGAAGAAAGTGACGTGCTAGAACTTCTTCATCGATTACCTGCCATTAACAAAAATGTACTGAATCTTTTTGTGATAGATGGGTATTCGCATAAAGAAATTGCAAAACTGTTAAAAATATCTGAAGGAGTAAGTAGATGGCACCTCAATAGAGCTAGGAGAATGATGAAAACCTTATTAGAAGAAAGACAACGAAATGAGAATTTTAAAAGAAGCTTAATAAAATGAGTCAGAAGAATACGTTAGATGATTTTTTAAAAGAGAAACTGGGCAAACCAACAGTTCCCTATTCTTCAGCGGATTGGGATAGAATGGAAGAATTGTTAGAGGATGATCACAAAGGCGTATTGGTCTTTTGGCTATTCCGAACCGGGGTAGCAGTTGCGCTTATAGTATTATGTGTCTTATCCTACAGTGTTCTTAAAAAAGGGAATAAACCTCATCTGTTTTCTAAGGGGCAAAATACAAGTGCATCAAGCATCATTAAGGAATCTCCAAAATGGGAGGAAGCTTTCGCTCAAAAAAGAGCAAAGAATTTATCTCAGACATCTCGTCGTAAAAATGAGAATATTATTTTCGGCAAAAGCCAAATCTTCCCCAAACGGAATCCATACACGCAAATTAAAGGTAAGAATAAATTGTATTCTGAACCTTGGATGCTCGATAATTTAGATTTTATGGACTCCGAGATAATGCAGCAAACAGAGGTTTTCACTCAACTCGTAGAAAATGAAAAATCCGATTTAAAAATGGTTATTAATTGGCAGGATGCGAAATGGATGAATCTTGAAAACGAAATGAAAGTAGACACCACTTGGAATATACCTGAAAAAGTGGATGATGAAGATTCGTTATGGAGTGCAATCGTATTAACACCTCACAAACCTCCAGTGCACTATTTTATGAGTGTTTACGCAGGGAATTTTGCTTACGCCAAACAAAAAGTATCAAGTGAATTGTATCATATTCAGACCGACGAGATTCCTTTTAGGGTTACCAATTACGGTTTAGATTTTGGTGTACAGCTAGGGGATTGGGCGCTCAAATTAGGACTAGGACAAACCGTAATACGAGAAAATACCAATTATAAATCGTTTACATATGCTACTACGTACGATACTTCTTATGCTATCATAAAACGTACTTATACGACGACTCCTTCGGGAAATAACATATCATTAATCAAAAAAGAAATTAAAGCTACAACCGATTCGTCAGTCTTTACATCCTGCAAGGATTGCGAAACCCGCATAAGCTATGTTAATGTTCCGTTAGTGGTTCAATATCAAAAATCATTCAATCGATTTAAGTTGTTTGGAGAGCTGGGGTTTACCGCTTCGTTTTTGCAAAATCAAAAAGGTCTTTATACCATAAATCAAGGGAATGTGGATGGTCAAATCGTATACGAAGTAGGTTTGCTATCTGCTGATTATCTTACTAACGTACTCTATCAACCACACGTGTCAACAGGAGCGAAATTTACCATGTTCAACAATATAAATGTGTTTACGCTATATAATTATACCATATCACTAAACTCTATAATGAAAAGTTACGATCAGAAACTTATCACGCATGGTCTAAAGTTTGGGATAGAATATAAATTTTAGATGGCGCAGTTAACTTAAGAGTGTAACGCCCGATTGCCGGTAGCCGCTAGTGCAGCTTCTTTGGTTACTTCACTGGTAGTAGGATGGGCATGGCAAATACGTGCAATATCTTCTGCACTTGCACGAAACTCCATCGCAACGGCGATTTCAGAAATCATATCGGCAACACGTGGTCCTATCATATGGGCACCAATTACTTCATCCGTCTCTGCATCGGCTAGTATTTTTACAAAACCATCAGTATCCATGCCCGCAACAGCACGACCATTGGCTCTAAATGGAAATTGACCTACTTTGTATTTTATTCCTGAAGCTTTAAGTTGCTCTTCTGTTTGGCCGATTCCTGCAATCTCAGGCCAGGTATATACTACGCCTGGGATAAGATTATAATTGATATGGGGTTTTTGTCCAGCTAATATTTCTGCAACCATCACGCCTTCTTCTTCTGCTTTGTGGGCAAGCATAGCACCTTTTACCACATCACCTATGGCGTAGATAGTCGGAACATTGGTTTGTAAGTGATCGTTGGTTTCTATTCTTCCTTTGTCATCCAGTTTAACTCCTGCTTTGTCTGCAGCTAGTCCATCTGTATACGGACGTCTACCTACCGATACCAAACAATAGTCAGCTTCTAACGCTATATCCCCTTTTTTGCCTTCTGCTTTTACCGTAACCACTTTACCTTTGGTAGTTACGGATGTAACTTTATGACCCAGGTATAAGTTCATACCTTGTTTTTTTAAGATACGACCCATTTCTTTACCTAAGCCAGCATCCATGGTAGAGATTACACTGTCGGCATATTCTACTACGCTCACTTCAGCGCCTAACCTATGGTACACAGAACCGAGCTCTAAACCAATTACACCGCCGCCTATTACCACTAGGTGTTTAGGTATTTCGGTTAAGGTTAAGGCTTCAGTAGAAGATATTACGCGTTTTTTATCGATCTCCATTCCTGGAAAGCTAGTTGGCTTACTTCCGGTCGCAATTACAATATTTTTAGCAGAGATAGTTTCTTTCTTTTCGCCGTCTATTTGGATAGTATTGGCATCTACAAATGACCCCATTCCTACGTACACATCAACCTTATTTTTTTTCATAAGGAATTCAACGCCTTTCGTCATTTGGTCTACCACGCCTTGCTTACGGGCAATCATTTGCTTAAAATCTATTTTAGGCGTTCCGATGCTAATACCGTGATCGGCAAACTTATGTACCGCATCATGATATTGGTGAGAGCTATCTAGCAACGCTTTACTAGGAATACAACCTACGTTCAGGCATGTGCCTCCAAGGGTTGCGTATTTTTCGATGATAGCGGTTTTAAGTCCTAACTGTGCACATCGAATAGCGCATACATATCCACCTGGCCCACTTCCTATTATTGCTACGTCGTAATTATTCATTTTGTTAAAATATTTCTTCTTGTTGTTCTACTCTTAATCCAGCAGATACTATGTTTGGAACAGACTCCAATCGCATATCTTGACTTATGGAAACGGTATATTTTCCCTTTTGGGTTAAAAATTTTCTATGAAAAACGGGTATTCTAAAGGTGATAACATCTCCCAATCCTGAACCTATCCATTTGCCAGATTTCTCTGCAAGTTGAAGGGGTACGTTATATTCTTTTGAACTACTGTCTGGAAAAGTAATGTTCATTTTTACATGAAAATTAGCGTAAGGGTAATCGCCGTTTATTCTCAAATTGGCTGATAGTTGGTGATAGTGTCCGGGTTCCAATACTTCAAACGAATCGGTGATAACGTCTTTGTATTCCCAGCCTGAAACAGGGAGTGTATGATATTCATCTACCAATACATCTTCGTTGCACCCAGCAAATAAAAACGCGGTGATGGCTAGTATGAAAAGGTATTTTTTCAAGAGTAAGGCAAAGGTAGAAAAATAACCATACTGAAGCATTCAAATTTATCAGTATGTAAAACTAGACTGTCACGTCGCTTTAACATTATTTAAGTGTGTATCTTATTATCTCTAATGCATCCAAAAAGGTCACAGTATGTTCATTTTCTAATAAAAAACATTCCATTTCCCGTTTACCTTTATAACTTGTGCCGTATTAATCAGCTATGCTAAAAAAAATCATCTTCATCGCTTTTACTATTTTCCTAAGTGTTTCCTCTTTTGCTTTAGATGAGATAAAATCAGATATTAAAAAAGTAACCGTTTTTTTAAATGGAGCCCAGGTAACTCGTTCATTTACTTCTAAATTATCTGGGGGTACACAAACCCTGCGTATCACAGAATTATCTCCGTACTTAGATGCTAAAACCATACAAGTAAAAGGCAACGGAGAGTTTACCATTTTATCTATTCGACATCAAATGAACTACATGGACGAGAAAGAATTGTCCGGTGATTTAAAGAAAATATCAGACAGCCTAAACTACTATCAAGAGCAATCTAAACTGGTAGATATCGAGCTAAACACGCTGAGTCAAAGTGAACAATTTTTACAAATAAATAGAAGCATAAAGGGCCAAAACGACAATTTAGATGCGGCTACTTTTCGTGCCGTACATCAGTTTTATTATGATGAATTGCTACTTATTGCTAAAAAAAGAAATAAGCACAGCTACCAAAAAGCAGATATTAGCTCGGCTATGAGCAAATTTAGAAATCAACTAGATGCCATAAACAGTAAGTTAACTCAAAATACAAGCGAAATACTTCTGGAGCTCCAAGCAAATAAATCTACTAGTGGCCAATTTGAATTGAGCTACTTGGTTAATCATGCCAGCTGGTATCCGAGCTACGATATACGCGTACAAACGATAAATGACCCACTCACCCTTATATATAAAGCAAATGTTCAGCAAAATACCGGGGAGGATTGGGATGGTGTAAGTCTTACCTTTAGCAATGCAAATCCATATCAAAGTGGGGATTTGCCTGTGCTAACACCCTACTATCTAAACTATGTGGCTGCCGGCTATAATCCAAACCCATACAAGGCTAACGCTACTCAAAATTCATACAACTTAAGCAACTATATAAGCAGCAATGCCTCGCAATCATCTGGCAGAGTAACCGATGCAAACGGAGCGGCAATTGCCTATGCCACTATTAAGGTACAAGGAACGTCAATTGGCACAATTACCGACGAAAATGGCAATTGGTCCATCACCTTGCCTCAAGGTAAAAATCAGCTTTTTGTGAGCAGCATTGGTTTCGGAGATAAGTACCAAGCCGTAAGTGCAAGTGCAGGGAATAATATTGTGCTTACCAATACACAAAATATCGCTCAAATTCAGATTAACATGGATGCAAATCGTTCTTTATTGGAGTCGGATGATATTCAATATTCTGCATCAGCACCCTCGCAAAGCTATACTTGGGCACAAACGGAGGGATTGGTAAATACAGGCTACAACCGTTTTTCACTTACCGCACCTCGTAAAGATAAACAAGTATATGTTTCTAAGCCTATTGCTGTAATGCCTTTGGAAAATCAAACTAGCTTAGAAATAACACTGGATATACCTTTTACGATAAAAAGCGATGGTAAGCAGAAGGTGGTTTCGATAAATGAAGCTAAGGTCCCAGCGTATTACGAGTACAGAAGTGTTCCAAAATTAGAGAAAGCAGCATTCTTAATAGCCAGAGTAGCTGACTGGAGTGAGTATAATCTACTCGAAGGTGAAGCAAATTTATATTTTGAAAGCACCTATATTGGGAAGTCGATTTTAGATGTACGTTTTCTGTCAGACACGCTAAATATATCATTGGGTAGAGATAAAAATGTGCTTATTAGCCGACAAAAAGTAAAGTCGCAAACCAGTAGAGAATTCATCGGGAAAGAGACCATAGAAAAACGACAGTTTGAAATAAAAGTAAGGAATAATAAACAACAACCTATTAACTTAATTGTGTACGATCAAGTGCCTGTAAGCAGTATGCCAAAAGACATAGAGGTACTGTTAAAGGATAAAAACGGGGCAATTCATGCGGAGCAAACAGGCGAACTTAAATGGGAGTTAACTATAGATTCACAAAAAACTACTGAGCTTAACTTTAAATATCAAGTGAAGTTTCCCAAGGGACAAACAATTAATTTAGAATAAGATTTAAAGTAGCATTAAGTCGCACAACTGCTACAGTATCACCTCTTGATTAGTTACTAATAATGCTAAAATATGATTTGCAGGAGTTGCTCAAAAACAGTTTAGATGCATAAGTTTGTAAAGTCAATGCGAAATTTCATTTTTAGTATACTAGTTGCACTTAGTGTTTCTGCTGTTGGACAAGATTTAGAGGCTATCATAAAAGGCGAAAAGGCTGCCTATTTGGCTAAACAAAATTTTAAGTCTAAGCGCAGCGGTCAATCGTACGACATTACCTATCACAAATTAAAACTAAAGATTGATCCTGCTGTACGTTTTATAAAAGGGAGTGTATACTCTGAATTAGTAGCTTTAGAAAGTAATTTTAACACGTTTTCGTTTGATTTGGATGTGCTAATGACCGTAGATTCTGTAATCTATGAGAACAAATCCATATCGTTTTCTCATAGAAACGACGAAGTTTCTGTAACCATCCCTAATCAAAACAAAGGGAATAAAATAGCGATAGAGATATACTATCAAGGTGACCCGAGTAAGAACGAGCAATTCGGTTTTAACTTTGATTATACGCAAGATGGGCCTATCGCCTGGACATTATCAGAGCCTTATGGATCTTACGGCTGGTGGCCATGTAAGCAGCAGCTTACAGATAAAATAGATTCGATGGACTTTGAGTATACCATTCCAAAAGGCAATAAAGCCGCGGGACAAGGGATGTTGCAAAGGGTAGATACGTTGTCAGACAGCAGTTTGGTTTACCATTGGAAACACCGCTATCCGATTTCAACCTATTTGGTTTCAGTTACCGTTACCAATTATTATGAGCAAAGTTTTTATTTACCGCTAAGTGGTGGCGATAGTGTTTATCACTTAGATTACTTGTATCCATCCTATAAACCTGCTGCAGACACCCTTAGCTTAGCCATACACGGAATGATGCGCGCGTTTGATAGTTTGTTTGGTGATTATCCTTTTAAAAAGGAAAAGTATGGGCATGCTCAGTTTGCAAGAGGTGGAGGTATGGAGCATCAAACCATGAGCTCCATGAGTAACCTAGGTTTTGACCTTATGGCGCATGAGCTGGCGCATCAATGGTTTGGAGATAAGATAACCTGCGGTAGTTGGGCAGACTTATGGCTAAACGAGGGCTGGGCAACCTATGCCAATGGAATTGCTCGAGAAATGGTACAAGGGAAGCCACAATTTATTGACTTTTTAAAAACGTGCAATGAGAGAATTACCCGAAATACAGATGGTGCCGTTTTTGCCTACGATACCACTAACGTGAACAATCTGTTTTTTGGAGATATGCGTTACCGTAAAGGGGCAAAAGTATTGCATCTGTTGCGCTGGGAGCTTGGCAACGATGTGTTTTTTAACGCAACGCGGAATTATATGGCAAATGCTGCATTGTGCTATGGTTTTGCTCACACGATAGATTTTAAAGAAGCACTGGAACTAGAATCAGGTCAAGATTTAACCGATTTTTTTGATCGTTATATTTACAAAGAAGGCTGGCCCACCATAACTACAGAGTGGCATAGGCTACCCGCGGGTAAATTAGCACTCGCTATAAGTCAAGTTACTTCGCATCCTTCGGTATCTTTTTTCCCACTTAAAATAGAGTACCGTGCGAAAGGGGAAAATAGGGATACCCTGTTTATAGTAGACCATTCCGTGGGTAATCAAAACGCAATTGTAGACTTGGGTTTTAAGGTGGAGGAACTCTATTTTGATCCTAATTTCTGGCTTATCTCCAAGGATATAATGGTTGAAGGATTACATTTAGATCTGACAGGCATAACATTATTTCCGAATCCAGCGCATCACACATTGAATATTTATGTAGAAGACGAAAAGGTAAATGAACTATTTATTTACGACGTGCAAGGTCGCCTAATACTTGCTGAACAGATTAACACGCCCACAAATAATATAATTCCAATAGACGTGTCTTCCTTGGCAAACGGCCTATACACTATTAAAGTTAATACTGAAGATAAGTCACTCTTAAGCAAGTTTATTAAATCTGCTCTTCCGTAAGGTTAAAATAATGAGGATCTTTAACGTCCAATCCTAAGCAGTAAGATCTTATTT
>Ga0102911_1000901_pt1 | contig 10237 bp, 9 predicted proteins | sample Colrivmet1558A02_FD_84975 | JGI IMG/M metagenome (GOLD analysis project Ga0102911, IMG submission 84975) | Estuarine microbial communities from the Columbia River estuary - metaG 1558A-02 | ecosystem: Environmental > Aquatic > Marine > Intertidal zone > Estuary | place: USA: Columbia River... | reverse complement strand
GCCGCCTTGGCCAAGCTCGAGCTGTTCCGGGGCAAGCACATCGACGGGCATTCGCCGCTTCTCGCGGGGCAAGACCTCAACGCCTATATCTCGGGCGGCATCCGCACCGAGCACGAGGCAACCCACGAGGCCGAGGCGCGGGAGAAGCTGCAAAAGGGGATGCGGGTGCTGATCCGCGAGGGGTCGGTCTCGAAAGACCTCGACGCGCTGCTGCCGCTTCTGACCGAGCGGACCTCGGCCTATATGTGCCTCTGCACCGACGACCGGAACCCGCTCGATATCGCCGAGCACGGGCATTTGGACTATATGATCCGCCACGCCATCGCCAAGGGCGCCTCGCCGCTCGCGGTCTATCGCGCGGCGAGCCTCTCGGCGGCCGAGGCCTTCGGCTTCAAGGATCGCGGCCAGATCGCGCCGGGCAAGCGGGCCGATATCGTGGCGCTTGGGAGCCTTGAAGCCTGTGACGCGAAATCGGTCTGGGTTGCGGGGCGCAGGGTCACGGACAAAGCCTTCGCCGCCCGCGAGATCACGCCCCCCATTGGGCGCGGTTCGGTCAAGGTGCCGGTCATGACGGCGCGGCATTTCCGCACTGCCTCGAACCGCAGCGACACCGATGTGATCGGCATCCTGCCCGGCAAGATCATCACCGAACATCTGCATTTCGATATTCCCGTGGTCGATGGCGACAAGCGCCCCGATCTCGCCCGCGATCTCGTCAAGATCGCCGTGGTCGAGCGGCACGGCAAGAACGGCAATGTGGCGACAGGCTTTGTCAAAGGCTTCGGCCTCAAACGCGGGGCCATCGCCTCGACCGTCTGCCACGATCACCACAACATCGCCGTGGTGGGCGCCGATTACCACGACATGGCCCTCGCCGCCAACCGCTTGGGCGAGATCGAAGGTGGGTTTGTCGTGGTCGAAGGGGGCAAGGTCTTGGCAGAGATCGCCCTGCCGGTGGCGGGGCTGATGAGCCTTTTGACCTTCGAGGAAGTTCACGGTGCGCTCGTCAAGCTCCGCGCCGCGGCGCGGAGCCTTGAGGTGACGCTGGAAGAGCCCTTCCTTCAGCTCGCCTTCCTCGCCCTGCCGGTGATCCCGATGCTCAAGATCACCGACCGAGGCTTGGTGGACGTAATGAAGTTCGAGATTATCGGCTGATCACCCGTCCGCCTTTGTAAGCCTGCGCCAGGCGTCATACTGCGAAAGGAACACCTCGCCCGACAGCTCTTGCAAGAGGTGCGACCGCTTGAGGCGATCCATGACCGGTCCTTTTACCTCGGAAAGGTGCAGGCGGATGCCCACATCCTTGAGCCGCGAGTTGATCGCTTCGAGGCTTTCCAGCGCACTCAGGTCCACCTCGTTGACCGCCGGGAACATCAGCACCACGTCCTTGATCTCGCTATGGCCCATCACGCGCTTGTAGATGAAGTCTTCAAGGAAGCGGGCGTTGGCGAAATAGAGGCTCTGGTCGATGCGGACCGACAGGAGGGCGGGGTCGGTCTTGACCGGATGGCGCAGGATATTGCGGAAGTGCTCGGAGCCTTCGACAAGGCCCACCTCGGCGATATGCGGGCGGGTGGTCTTGTAGATATGCAGGACGAGCGACAATAGAACGCCCGCCGAAACGCCGGTTTCGACGCCGAGGGTCAGCGTCAGCAGGATCGTGGCCAAAACCGCGATGAAATCGTCCTTCGAGTAAGTCCAGCTGCGCTTGAGGATCGAGAAATCAACGAGGCTGAGAACGGCCACGATGATCGTCGCGGCAAGCGTCGCCTTCGGCAGGAAGAAGACCAGCGGCGTCAGGGCGACTGCGGCGATGGCAAGGCCGATGGCGGTGAAGGCGCCTGCGGCGGGGGTCTCGGCGCCCGCGTCGAAATTGACGACCGAGCGGGCAAAGCCGCCGGTGACCGGATAGCCGCCGGTAAAGGCCGCACCGAGGTTGGCGGCGCCGAGGCCGATCAGCTCCTGATCGGGGTCGATGCGCTGGCGCTTCTTGGCGGCAAGCGTCTGGGCGACCGAGATCGATTCCACGAAGCCGATCACCGAGATGAGAAGAGCCGGGACCAGAAGCTGCATCACCAGCGAGGGCGAGAAATCGGGGATGGTGAGTGGCGGCAGGCTTTGCGGCACGTCGCCGACGATCTTTACGCCCTTGTCGGCCAAGCCGAAGGCCCAGACCGCCAAGGTTGTCACCACGACCGCGGCAACGGGGCCCGCTTTGGTCAGCACATCCGCAAGACGCGGGCCGACGCCCTTGGAGCGCAGGAGCGGTTTGAGCCCCTTGCGAACCCAGAAGAGGAAAGCGGTGGCGGGAACGCCGATCGCGACGGTAATCCAGTTGGTCGAGCCCAGCCCGTGGACCAGGGAGCCAAGGATCTCGGGCAGGGTATGCCCCTCGGTCTTGACGCCGAGGATATGGCCGATCTGGCTCGAGGCGATGAGGATACCCGAGGCGGTGATGAAGCCGGCGATTACCGGGTGCGAGAGGAAATTGGCGATGAAGCCGAGGCGCAGGATGCCCATAGTCAGCAGCATCGCGCCCGAAAGGAAGGCGAGCGTCAGCGCGGCAGCGGCATAGCCCATGGTGCCCGCCTCGGCAATGTTGCCGATGGCGGCTGCGGTCATCAGCGAGACGACGGCCACGGGGCCTACAGCCAGGGCGCGGCTTGTGCCGAAAATGGCGTAAAGGATGATCGGCACGATCGAGGCATAGATGCCCGCCTCGGGCGGCAGGCCCGCGGAGGGCATAGGCCAGCGACTGCGGCACCAGCATGATCGTGACGATCACGGCGGCGATCAGGTCGTTGGACAGGGCATTGCCGTTATAGCTGCGCCCCCAGTCGAGAACGGGGATGTAGCGGGAAAGAGGGCGCAACGTCATGGTGGGGCCTTGTGTTATTGGGTGCTGCAAAGGCGTCTGCGGCCCCGAAAAGGGACCGCAGCTTAGGGGGTTGTTCTAAGTCTACCGCTGCGCGGCCAAGGCCTCGATCCGGCCCGTCAGGGCCGAGAGGTCATAGCCTGCGCTGGCGGCGGTGCCGAGGATCTCGACCGTGGGGGCCGAGCCGGCCTTCGCGAGGCACCAGAGCGTTGTCGACCGGGTGCCGGTGCGGCAGAAGGCCAGAACCGGCGCCGGAAGCTCTTCGAGAAGCTTGCCGAAGGTCTCGGCATCGGCGTCGCTCAGCTGGCCCGGAACGATCGGCAGGTTGTGGCAGGCGATGCCCACCGCCGCCGCCGCCTCGGCGATTTTGGCGAAAGAGGGCTGGTCGGCGGCCTCACCATCCGGGCGGTTGCAGATGATCGCGCGGTAGCCCGCCGCCGCAATGCCCGCCACATCGGCGGGGTTGATTTGTGAGGCGACGGCAAGGCCGTCAGTCAGGGTTTTCATTTTACCAGCTCCTCAGAGGCCGTTCACCGGAACCTTGAGCATCGGCCGCCCGCTCGGGTCGGTCGGGATCTCGCCTGCGCGCATATTGACCTGAAGCGAGGGGATGATGAGCTTCGGAACCGCAAGCTGGGCGTCGCGCTCGGTGCGGAACTTGATGAATTCCTCCCGACTCTTGCCGGCGCCAACATGGATGTTGTGCTCTTTCTCAGCGGCGACCGAGGTTTCCCATTCAATATCGCGGCCGTTCGGGCCGTAGTCGTGGCACATGAAAAGGCGGGTCGCGTCGGGCAGGGCCAGAACCTTCTGGATCGAATCGTAAAGGGTGCCGGCATCGCCGCCCGGGAAGTCGGCGCGGGCCGAGCCGCCATCGGGCATGAAGAGCGTGTCGCCAACGAAGGCGGCGTCGCCCACGACGTGGGTCATGCAGGCCGGGGTGTGGCCGGGTGTGTGGATCGCGCGGACCTTCATGGTGCCGATCTCGTATTCGTCGCCATCCTTGAACAGGCGGTCGAACTGGCTGCCGTCGCGCTGGAATTCGGTGCCTTCGTTGAAGATCTTGCCGAATACGTCCTGAACGACCTTGATGTTCTCGCCAACGCCGATCTTGCCGCCGAGTTGTTCCTGAATATAGGGCGCGGCCGAGAGGTGGTCGGCATGGACGTGGGTTTCGATGATCCACTCAAGCTTGAGGCCGCGATCCTTGATGAAGGCGATGATCTCGTCGGCGTGCTCATAGGTGATGCGGCCGGCGAAATAGTCGATGTCCATGACCGAGTCGACCACGGCGCAAGATTCGGAGTTGGGATCTTTCACGACATAACTGATGGTGTTGGTCGCCGGGTCGAAGAAGGCGGTGACGTCCGGCTTGACGCTGAAGTTGGTGGTCTGTGTGGTCATGGTTCTCTCCAGTCTTGAACGGGGCGAGCGGCGGAGCCTTTACCGGGTAGCCGGGTAGGGTTTCGTCGACTCTCTCCTAACACATTTCGAAGTTGGAATGTATATGAGAGCGCTGCCCAAACTTGTCAACTTATATTCAAGAAAAAAATTGAATGAAAGTCAGGTGATCACATCCGGGCTGGTCCGGCCGGTCAGAGCCGCGAGGTTTGAAAGCTCTCCGGCCGCTTGTGCAACGGGCCGCAGCACATCGGCGGGGTCGAGAACAAGCTCGTCTGGATCGGTGCGGAGCGCCTCGAGATAGATGCGGATCGTGGCTCCGTCCGTGCCGGTGCCGGACAGGCGGAAAACCACCCGCTGTCCGCCATCAAAGCCGATCCGCAGGCCCTGACCGGTCGAAACCGAACCATCGACCGGATCTTCATATCCAAACTCGTCGGCCGAGCTGACAGTAAGCCCGGCAACCGCCCGACCCACCAATGTGGGCAGCGCCATCCTCAAATTTTTGATCACCGCATCGGCCTCGGCCTTGGCGATCCCCTCATAATCGTGGCGGGAATAATAGTTGCGCCCGTATCGCGCCCAATGATCCCGCATCAGCTCGGAGACCGATTTGCCCGACACCGCCAGAATATTCAGCCACAGAAGGACGGCCCACAGCCCATCCTTCTCGCGCACATGGTCGGATCCGGTTCCGGCGCTTTCCTCGCCACAGATCGTGGCGCGGCCGGCATCGAGTAGATTGCCGAAGAATTTCCAGCCCGTGGGCGTTTCGTAGATAGGGATGCCGAGCGAGGCGGCCACGCGGTCGACAGCGGCCGAGGTGGGCATCGAACGGGCCACGCCCTTGAGCCCTTTGGCATATGCGGGGGCGAGGTGCGCCTGCGCCGCCAGAAGGGCAAGGCTATCGGAGGGGGTCACATAGCAGCTGCGCCCGACGATCAGGTTGCGATCACCATCGCCATCACTCGCCGCGCCGAAATCAGGGGCGTCGGCGCCCATCATCAGGTCCATCAGGTCCTTGGCCCAGATCGGATTGGGATCGGGGTGGCCACCGCCGAAATCGGGCAGGGGGGTAGCGTTGACGACCGTTCCTTGTGGCGCGTCTAGCGCACCTTCGAGGATCGCTTTGGCATAGGGACCGGTTACCGCGTGCATCGCGTCGAAACGCATTCGAAAGCCGCCCGCGAAAAGGGCGCGGATCGCGTCGAAATCGAAAAGCTGCCGCATCAGGGCGGCATAATCGGCGACCGGGTCGACAATCTCGACGATCATCCCCGCCAGAGCCGATTGCCCGAGCGCGTCTAGATCCAGATCGGTGGTCTCGGCAATCTGGTAGCTGGCAAGCCGCTGGCTTTCGGCATGGATGCGGTCGGTGACGTGTTCCGGCGCGGGGCCGCCGTTAGGGGTGTTGTATTTGAGGCCGAAATCTTCGTCCGGCCCGCCGGGATTGTGGCTGGCCGAAAGGATCAACCCCCCGTCGCTGTGGCGTTTGCGGATCAGGTGCGAGGCGGCAGGGGTCGAGAGGATCCCGCCTTGGCCGACAATCGCCCGCGCCGCGCCATTCGCGGCCGCCATCCGCAGGATCACCTGTATGGCGCGGTCATTGAAATAACGCCCGTCGCCGCCGATCACGAGCGATTTGCCCTTCACGCCGCCGATTGCGTTGAAGATCGCCTGAACATAATTCTCGAGGTAGTGCCGGCCCATGAAAACCCGCGTTTTCTTGCGAAGGCCGCTGGTGCCCGGCTTTTGCCCCTCGATCGGACCGGTCGGAATTGTCAGAAGATGCATCGGGTCAGGCCACAGGAAACGAGGATCAACAACTTGTCATGCTAGTGGCCGCTGCATTGGCCGCCGTGTCAAGTCGGCAAGAGCAGCGGCGTGCAGCGGGAACTGGCAATCGCCCGCAGGCTCTGGCAGGCTCGCGCCAAACAAGCGGACTGATCGGCATATGAAATTCCTCAAACTGATCTGGGAGGCATGGCTCGTCGCCGGCCGCGCCAACATCGGCCTCGCTGCCGCAGGTGTTGCCTTCTATGCGCTGTTCTCGATCTTTCCCGGTCTCGCGGCCCTGATCGCCCTTTTTGGCCTCGTTGCCGATCCCGGTGTGGTCGACAGCCAGCTTGCCTTGATGAAAGAACTGATCCCCGAGCAAATCTTTCTGCTGCTCGAAGATCAGCTTTCCCGCCTGCTGTCGGCGCAGTCCGGCACGCTGGGCTGGACGACCGCGATCTCGATCGCCATCGCCCTTTGGTCGGCCCGCGCAGGTGTGGGGGCGCTGATGACCGGCCTCACGGCCGTGCATGGACGGCCCAACAGGGGCGGTTTTTGGCACGCGTTGATAGCCTTGGCCCTGACCGCGGTTCTGATTTCGATGGCCGCGGCCGCCCTTCTTCTTGTGGTGGTTGCCCCGATTGCCCTGTCCGCCTTTGGTGTGGCGGGGTCTTCGGCTCTCGCGCTCGAGATCGTGCGCTGGTTTGCTACAATAGGCCTTCTTCTGTCTGGCCTCTGGCTGCTCTACCGTTTCGGCCCGGCTGGCGGCGGCGCCAACTGGCCGGTGCTTAGCCCCGGATCGGTTTTTGCCATCCTGATCTGGTTTGCCGCCTCGCAGGGCCTTGCTGTCTATCTCACCAACTTCGCCTCTTACAATCAGGTTTACGGATCGATCGGCGCGGTCGTGGCGCTTTTGATGTGGTTTTATATCACAGCCTATCTGGTTCTTCTTGGCGCTGCATTGGACGTTGCGCTTGCTCGCAGACACGACCCTGCCGAAGCGGAATAGCCGGGTGCCCTTGAAGCCCCCGCCACGGGCCACTAAGACTCGGGCAAGACATTGTGTTTATCGACGTACGCGTCCCGCTCAAGAAGGCTAACCCGATGAAAGACCCGATCGAGACCTACATGAACCTCGTCCCCATGGTTGTTGAACAGACAGCCCGCGGCGAGCGTGCCTACGATATTTTCTCGCGCCTTCTGAAGGAGCGTATCATCTTCGTCTCCGGCCCCGTCCATGACGGGATGAGCCAACTGATCGTGGCGCAGCTTCTGCACCTTGAGGCCGAGAACCCGAAGAAGGAAATCTCGATGTATATCAACAGCCCCGGCGGTGTCGTCACCTCCGGCCTGTCGATTTACGACACGATGCAATACATCCGCCCCAAGGTCTCGACCCTCTGCGTGGGCCAAGCCGCATCGATGGGCTCGCTTCTCCTGACTGCGGGCGAGGCGGGGATGCGGTTCTCGCTGCCCAACAGCCGGATCATGGTTCACCAGCCCTCGGGTGGCTATCAGGGCCAGGCGACCGACATCATGATCCACGCCCAGGAAACCCAGAAGCTCAAGACCCGCCTGAACGAGATCTACGTCACCCATACCGGCCAAAAGCTCAAGGCGGTGGAAGCGGCCCTCGAGCGCGACAACTTCATGTCGCCGGAAGAGGCCAAAGACTGGGGCCTGATCGACGAAATCCTGACCCGTCGCCCCGCGGCAACGGAATAACCGGGCCACACATTAGCGGCGTTTTTGCCGTTGTAGACCATCCCACCCTGTCCTAGTCTTTCAGACCAAGGGCGGGGCGACCGACCAACCAGCGGCACAACGCCGAGAGGACAAGCATGGCGAATACGACAAGCGGCGACAGCAAGAACACGCTCTATTGCAGCTTTTGTGGCAAGAGCCAGCACGAGGTGCGCAAGCTGATTGCCGGGCCGACTGTGTTCATCTGCGACGAATGCGTCGAGCTGTGCATGGACATTATCCGCGAGGAAACCAAATCGACCGGCCTCAAATCCGGCGAGGGCGTTCCCACCCCGCGCGAGATCTGCGCCGTGCTTGATGATTATGTGATCGGACAACAACACGCCAAGCGCGTCCTGTCGGTGGCGGTCCACAACCACTACAAACGCCTCAACCATTCGGCCAAAGCCGCCGATATCGAACTGGCCAAATCGAACATTCTGCTGATCGGCCCGACCGGTTGCGGCAAGACACTGCTCGCGCAGACCTTGGCCCGCATCCTCGATGTGCCCTTCACCATGGCTGACGCGACCACGCTGACTGAGGCGGGCTATGTCGGCGAGGATGTCGAAAACATCATCCTCAAGCTTCTGCAAGCCAGCGAATATAACGTCGAACGCGCCCAGCGCGGCATCGTCTATATCGACGAGGTCGACAAGATCACCCGCAAGTCCGACAACCCCTCGATCACCCGCGATGTTTCGGGCGAGGGCGTGCAGCAGGCGCTTCTGAAGATCATGGAAGGCACCGTCGCCTCCGTGCCGCCGCAAGGCGGGCGCAAGCATCCCCAGCAGGAATTCCTGCAAGTGGATACGACCAACATCCTCTTCATCTGTGGTGGCGCCTTCTCGGGCCTTGAGAAGATCATCTCGCAGCGGGGCAAGGGGTCGGCCATGGGCTTTGGCGCCGATGTGCGCGATCCCGAAGACCGCGGCGTGGGCGAGATCTTCAAAGAGCTCGAGCCCGAGGACCTGCTGAAATTCGGTCTGATCCCCGAATTTGTCGGCCGCCTGCCGGTGATCGCCACCCTGACCGATCTCGACGAGGCCGCGCTGGTCACGATCCTGACCGAGCCGAAGAACGCGCTCGTCAAGCAATACCAGCGCCTGTTCGAGATCGAGGATACCAAGCTGACCTTCACCGACGACGCGCTCAAGGCCATCGCCAAGCGCGCCATCGAACGCAAGACCGGCGCACGCGGCCTGCGCTCGATCATGGAAGATATCCTGCTGGAAACCATGTTCGAACTGCCGGGGATGGAGTCGGTCACAGAGGTCGTGGTCAATGAAGAGGCGGTCGGCCCCGGCGCGACCCCCCTGATGATCCACGCCGATGGCGCCAAAGCCCCGGCAAAAGCCAGCGCCAGCTAGTGTGAAAGACCCGGTCCGCCATATCTCGACCGGGTCTCCTTTCGAAGCCCGGATCGGCTATTCCCGCGCTGTCGTCGCCGACGGCCTTGTCCATGTCGCCGGAACCACCGGCTACGACTACGCCACCATGACCATGCCCGAAAGCATCACCGAACAGTGCCGCAACGCGCTCGCCACCATCGGCCGCGCCCTCACCGAAGCCGGCACCAGCCTCGATCACGTCGTCCGTGTCCGCTATATCCTGCCCGACAAGGCCGATTGGCCCGTCTGCTGGCCCCTCACTGCCGAAGCCTTCGCCACCGCCCGCCCCGCCGCCACGATGATCGTCGCGGGCCTGCAGGAACCGGAGATGAAGATCGAGATCGAAGTCACCGCCCGCCTCCCCGCCTGATCTTCTTTTGGCCAAAAATACTCCGGGGGAGCGCCGCAAGGCGCGGGGGCAGCGCCCCCCTGCCGAAGGCAAGCCTCCCCTCTGGACCTTTGCCCCGCTTTGGGGCATGAGAGAACAGCATTACCGGAGACGACCCATGGGCCTTCTGAACACGATCAAGCGGCTTTTCACCTGGTGGGACGGGCAGACGCTCAACACCCAGCTTTTCACCTGGCGCAAGGGCGTCAAGGTCGGGCAGGACGCCGAGGGCAACGTCTTCTACCGCACCCGCGACGACGCTCGCCGTTGGGTCATCTACAACGGCGAAATCGAAGGCAGCCGCATCGGCGCCGATTGGCACGGCTGGCTGCACCGCACCTTCGACACACCGCCGACCGAAGCCCCGATGGCCCACAAGCCCTGGGAAAAGCCCCACGTCGAAAACCTCACCGGCACGGCCATGGCCTATGCTCCTGTGGGTTCGATCCGTCGCACCTCCGATCCGGCCAAACGCAGCGACTACGAGGCCTGGCAGCCCGAATAGGAGCGCCCGATGCGCGAGAATGTCACCGAAACCGTCGTCGGAGCCGTGGTCGTCGCGGTGGCGGCGGGCTTTCTTTGGTACGCGGCGGGCGTCAGTGGTCTCAGTGCCCAGCGTGATGGCTATGACCTGACAGCAGAGTTCCGTTCCGCCGAAGGCGT
>Ga0102911_1000893_pt1 | contig 10275 bp, 11 predicted proteins | sample Colrivmet1558A02_FD_84975 | JGI IMG/M metagenome (GOLD analysis project Ga0102911, IMG submission 84975) | Estuarine microbial communities from the Columbia River estuary - metaG 1558A-02 | ecosystem: Environmental > Aquatic > Marine > Intertidal zone > Estuary | place: USA: Columbia River... | reverse complement strand
GACAGTTTACCCCATGCCCTACACGGCGGATGAGCAATAACAGGAACACCACCTTTAAACGTGTATGCGTTTCTGTCCGCATCATAAACGTCTAACCCTTGATATTTTTTGTAGGCACTATCACGCCTAGCAAACAAAACGGCTATCATAAAAACCCCTTTTAAAAATGTGGTTGCAGCACAACAGTTTAGAATTTCTCGTAACAGTAGACATCGAAACGGCTAGAAAACTTTAATGGTATGGTTTGCCTGTAATGTCTCCCTTCGTGTTTCCTGTTTTCGTTTCTACCCATAACCCTGATAACGTACAGACGTTGTCCTCTAGCCTTTCTCTGTCTGTTTATAACCTTGATCAAATCACGCATTGTTTTGAGACGTTTAGCCCCTTCGGTATCGTCTTTATTGAATGTATAGACGTAGGTATCGGTTCGCATGGTTTCCCCTTCAGTAGGTTAGTATGTCAAAATATGCAAGCATCAACGTGAGCATTGACGCAAACAAAGCGGAGTAAAACAAACCCTCTAACAAAAACTGTTTCATGGTTTCCCCCTTAACAGTTGAACAACTCAGACAGGGCATCATCTAAGCCGATGTTGTCCACGAATGACGCAGAGGCACTATCGCCCCACCAAGCGCCCTCAACAATACCTTTGCGTGTGTCTACCCAAATGTTAGGACCACCAAAAGCCACTAACACCCGAGCGCCTAGATACTCTTTCTTACTGTTGACAATGTACTCAATGTCAAGTGCGTCTTGCAGGTAGTCAAAGGCGGTCATCTCTTCGCCGTCATAGTTAAGCTCATCGCCAAAACCATTAGTTAACATGTTTGCGATGTGTTGTACGTGGTTGTTTAAGTCTGACATTTTATAGCTCCAGTAGGTAGTTGAGGGAGAGGAAGGATCCGATTATAGCGACTAACATTAACACTAGCTCTAACATTTTAAACCCCTTGGTTTCGTTGTTGATGTAGTAATCATAGCATTGTTTTTCACGTTGTCCAATTGTATATTCTAATCGTGTGCTGCCTGTCGATAGGTTAGCTCTATTGCCTGTGTTGCCTGTGTTGCCTGTGTTGCCACCCACACAGCCTCTCACACTTGTATATATCAGCATAGACTTATATGGTAACATAGTTACATAAGCATAGCCTTATATTGGTAACTTAGTTACATAACCTATCCCTATGTAGAAACAGGGGCGGGGGAGGGGCTGGCTGCGTTGTATTATTGTAGTACCCTCTAACGTACAAAAAAGAGTCAAATTAGGCTAAATTAGGGACACATCACCTATATAGCTAACATACCATAACTGCTTAATTTTTAAGCAAATTTGACTGAACAGCTAACAGTAGAGGGCTAACAAGAAAAGGTAATATCATACTACCATTGTTGCTCAGTCGAAGTTGACATAGATTGTCGTTAAAACCCCCTTTAGGCGACATCTGCGACTGAACAGCTAACAAGCCAAATGCGACTGAACAGCTAAATATAAAAAAACTGCAAAAAACACTTGACAAAAAGACAAAAGTGTGGTATACTACGTACTATATAGAGTATGAAGGGTGGTTATCTACATTAACGGATAATGTCAACCAATTAGTTCATAGCTATATAGCCCTAACTAGCACTAACTAGGTAAGTAGTCTATATAGCCTACATAGAGGAACAACATGAACCAAGGACAAGGTGCATCAGCACCCCCAAAGAAGAGAGGTAGACCAACAAAGGCTACATTGGCTGAAGTGAAGAAAAGACCCGTAGGTCGCCCTAAAGGGGACGCATCAGCCATCGAGGAGTTTAAGGCTAGGTTGATGGCATCGCCCAAAAGCCGCAAGGTGTTAGACTCCATCCTAGACGCAGCACTCGACGATGAGCATAAGAATCAGGCAGCGGCGTGGAAGCTGTTGGTTGACAGGATGCTTCCAATGTCCTACTTCGAGAAGGATAAGGCTGGTGGCTCTCGCCCCTCGGTTAACATTACCATTAGCGGGGTGGGGGAGTCAGTCACGATTGACGAACAAGAGTATACGGATGTGGAGGATTTAAATGGTTCTGGACTCAATACTTAACATAGGCGGTAAGCTGATAGATAAGCTTATCCCAGACCCTGCCGCCAAAGCCGCTGCTCAGCTTGAGTTGGCTAGGTTAGCCCAAGAGGGTGAACTTACCAAACTAGCTAACGAGACAAAGCTATACGAAACAGAGCAGAGCAACCTCACCGCTAGGTTGACAGCCGACATGACCAGCGACAGTTGGTTATCTAAAAACATCCGTCCATTAACACTCATAGCCATCCTCACGGGCTACTTTGTGTTTGCACTAATGAGTGCCTTTAACATGGATACTAACAGTGCTTATGTAGAGTTATTGGGGCAGTGGGGTATGTTAATCATGTCCTTCTACTTTGGTGGGCGCACGTTAGAAAAAGTCATAGACATGAGGAAGAATAAATGAAATTATCAAATAACTTTACATTGTCAGAACTGTGTAAATCGGAAACAGCGGCTCGTAAAGGTATTGACAACACGCCACCAGAAGAAGTTATCAATAACCTCTCCACCCTATGCGCTATGGTGTTGCAGAAGGTACGAGACAAGTTAGGCGTTGTTATGGTTACCAGTGGTTATCGCTCACCAGAGCTTAACAAAGCAATTGGTGGTAGCGCAACGTCAGACCACTGTAAAGGGTTGGCAGCAGATTTTGAAGTGGTTGGTTTTGACAACAAGGAGTTAGCCTTGTGGATTAAAGATAACCTACATTTCAAACAGCTCATCCTAGAATTTTATGAAGAGGGACAGCCTAACTCGGGATGGGTGCATTGCTCATTTGAAGAGGGAAATAACAAAAACGAAGTGTTAAGGGCTGTTAAGGACGGGAAGAAAACCGTTTATCTACAAGGAATAGGTTAAACAAAATGCCAATATCACCAGCAAAAGCCCATAAAAATAAGATAGATGCACTTGCTATTAAAAATGACAAAGGTGTTATTGTAGACTACAAAAACCCTTTTCCTGCTGGTAGTGATAAAGCAAAGTTTGTAGATGCTCTATCAGTCAATGGCAAGAAAATGCTATATGAAAACCAATATGCTTTTGAAACATTTGGTTACGCTGTTTCAGCCGAAGGATTAGAAAAAGCTTTAGAGAAGGTTGATGTTATTGTTTCATTACACCCACCTCAAAATACAGACCCTTACGCTGATGCTAAAAAATATTATAATCAAGGTAATGGAAGTTTTTCAGATTTTTTAAAACTTGCAGTACCTATGTTACTTCCTGCGATTGCCCCAGCTTTAGGTGCTTCAATTGGTAGTGCGCTAGGCGCAACTGGCAGCACAGCAGCGGCATTAGGAAATGCTGTTATTGGAGGTACGTTAGCAGAAGCAACTGGTGGTGACTTTTTAAAGGGGGCAGCTACTAGCGGTATTACTAGTTTGTTACAGACAGACTTAACCCCTGCTGTTGCTGAATCAGTCGGTGGTGGTACAGTAGGCAACGTTGTTAGTGGGGCTTTGACAGGTGGTGTTACTTCTGCCTTAAAAGGTGGGGATTTACTCTCAGGAGCTATATCAGGCGGTATTGGTGGTTTAACCGAGCCTTTGTCAGAGACAGATGCAAGCTTTATGGCTGCTGATGCGGCTCAACTTGCCAAACAGGGTTTGTCAGAAAGTCAAATATCAGAGACTTTAAGCTCTGGTTACGCAAGTACGACAGCGGCTGATCTTGCTGCTAGTTTAGCGGTCGGCAACAACACAGCCGCCAAGATTGAGAAAGAGTTAGATAAACTAAGCGAGACAGTTGGCTTAACACCCGTAGAAACAACCGACCCTGAGTTAGTTGCTGCTGATGCTTTAGGTATTGCTGAAGCTGCTTCCCGTGATAATGAATTTGCTACTTTAGACAATGAGTTGTTAGACACTACGGCTGACGCTGAGTTTTTAGCTGCCGATGCGGAACAACTTGCAGAGCAGGGTTTGGAAACTGATCAAATTTCAGAGACCCTAAGCTCTGGTTACGCAAGCACCGAAGCGGCTGATTTAGCGGCTGAATTAGCTGTTTCTAATACTTCTGTAGATGCTATAACTGAAAGTTTAATTGAGTTAAGTAAACAAACTGATTTAAGCTTTGATCCTGTTATTCAAGATGACGCTGAGTTTTTAGCTGCCGATGCGGAACAACTTGCCAAACAGGGATTGGAAACTGAACAGATTTCAGATACTCTAAGCTCTGGTTATGCAAGTACAACAGCGGCTGACACTGCTGCTGAGTTAGCTACCAGTGGTGCATCCATCGAAGATATAACAGATAGTTTAGTTGAGTTAAGTAAGACTACTGGGTTAGAACCTGTAAATATAACAGAAGAAGCTTTTCAAGCTGCTGATGATCAAGCAATTTCTGATGCCGTTGCCAATTCATCTAATTTAGATAATGAATTACTCAAAGGCGGTGTTGATATAGGTGCTATTGAGCAAAACTTAACAGCCAGTGGTGTTGATCCATTAGTAGCCGCTGACGTTGCTAATGAAGTTGCTCTTAACCCAAATATTTCAGTTGATGACTTATCTAATTACATCGAAGACTTTTACGGCAAGACAGTTTACGATGTACCCAATTTAGAGTTTGATCCTACAGAACCTCCTGATACTCGCCCTGAAGGTGAAATATTAGTAGATACTACAAAGGAAGCTATAACACCTGAACCTGTTATAACAACTCCTTCTGTGTCTACTGGCGCACCTACTGGGATACGTGCTAGTGGTTTATTTTCTCAACCAACCATGCCTGTAACCGCTCCTGAAGACCCATATAATTTTGGTGCTAACATTGCTTTTGGAAACACATACCAAAACCCGTTTGCACGAGAAAGGTCAGAGCGCCAAAGTTTAATTGCGGGGTTATTTAATCTATAATGAGTGATTTAAAAATTGAACTACTCCCTTGGCAAAAGAAGGTGTGGGCAGATGAGACTAGGTTTCATGTGGTCGCCGCTGGTCGCCGTACAGGAAAAAGTAGGTTGGCGGCATACCGTCTAATTGTCGAAGCTTTACAAAGTGAGCGTGGTCATGTCTTTTACGTTGCTCCAACACAGGGTCAAGCTCGTGACATCATGTGGCAAGTCCTGCTTGAGGTTGGTCATCCTGTCATTACAGGTAGCCATATTAACAACTTGCAGATTAAGCTTATCAATGGTGCGACGATTTCTCTAAAGGGTGCTGACCGCCCAGAGACAATGCGTGGTGTTAGCCTGAAGTTTTTGGTGCTAGACGAGTATGCAGATATGAAGCCAGAGGTGTGGGAGCAAATCCTTCGCCCTGCACTGGCTGACTTAAAGGGTCGTGCCATGTTTATTGGTACGCCTATGGGTCGAAACCACTTCTATGACTTATACCAATATGGGTTAAAGGGCGATGATGATACTTTTAAGTCTTTCCACTTTACTTCTTTTGACAACCCTCTTCTTGATCCAAAAGAGATTGAAGCAGCTAAGAAAAGCATGTCCTCATTCAGCTTCAGGCAGGAATTTATGGCATCCTTTGAAGCAGCAGGGGGTGAGTTATTCAAGGAAGAATGGATAAAGTTTGACGAAGAGGAGCCTGTTGATGGTGACTTTTATATCGCAGTTGACTTGGCTGGCTTTGAAGCCGAAGGTTCTGTTGGTATTAAAAACACTCGCCTTGACTCTACTGCTATGGCTATAGTAAAAGCCAACGACAAGGGTTGGTGGGTAGCAGAAATCATCTACGGTAGGTGGGATGTTAAAGAAACAGCCAAGAAAATCTTTGATGCTGTTAAAAAGTACGAGCCTGTAGCAGTCGGAATTGAGAAGGGTATTGCACGACAGGCTGTAATGCCCTACCTTAGCGACATTATGAAGCGTACTCAAACCTTCTTTAGGGTTGATGAGCTAACACACGGTAATAAGAAGAAGACAGATCGTATCGTATGGGCGCTTCAAGGGCGCTTTGAGAATGGTTATGTCAAACTCAACAAGGGTGATTGGAACAACGAGTTCCTAGATCAATTATTTCAGTTTCCAAACAAACTAGTACACGACGACTTACCTGACGCATTGTCCTACATCGAGCAACTTGCAAAAGTAGCCTATGTTTTAGACTTTGAGGAAGACGAGTATGAGATGCTAGACGCAACATCAGGATATTAATATGGAAGATTACGAAAAAAGCTCACCTGACCAGTCGGTTGAGGGTTGGGTTATCAGTAAGGTTGACCAATGGCGTGACCACTATAACGCAAACTACGAACAAAAGTTTGACGAGTACTACCGTCTATGGCGTGGTATCTGGTCTAACGACGACAAGACACGTGAGTCAGAGCGTTCACGACTGATTTCCCCTGCCCTGCAACAGGCTGTTGAGAGTTCAGTCGCAGAGGTTGAGGAAGCCACCTTTGGTCGTGGTAAGTGGTTCGACATCCGTGACGACCGCAAAGATCAAGACCCTACCGACATCGCCTACCTACGTGAGCAATTGTCAGAAGACTTCCAGTTTACCAAGACCCGCAAGGCTGTAGCAGAGTGTATCCTCAATGCTGCTGTCTTTGGCACAGGTATTGGCGAGATTGTGTTAGAAGAAGTCAAGGAGATGAAGCCAGCTACTCAGCCAGTGATGGATGGGGCAATGAAGGCTGTCGGCGTTACTGTTGAAGACCGTGTGGTTGTTAAACTACGCCCTATCCTGCCACAGAACTTCCTAATTGACCCTGTAGCCACCTCTATTGAGGAAGCTTTGGGTGTTGCCATTGACGAGTTTGTGCCTAAGCATCAAGTCGAGATGGGTATCCAGAATGGCATCTACCGTGATGTCGATATTGAGGGTGCTTACGACGATTCTGACATCGAGGCTGATAAAGAGCTAACATCATTCGACGAGGATAAGGTACGCCTAACCAAATACTACGGTTTAGTACCAAAACACCTGTATAACGATGCCGTTATGGAGGTTGATGAGGATGAGATGTCCAAAACCCTCGAAGCTGAGGATGAGGGCGAAGAAGACGAAGAAGGCTACATTGAGGTGATTATTGTCATCGCCAATGGTGGTCAACTACTCAAGATTGAAGAAAACCCCTACATGATGCAAGATCGTCCTGTTGTGGCGTTTCCTTGGGACGTAGTTCCTTCACGCTTCTGGGGTCGTGGTATCTGTGAGAAGGGTTATAACAGCCAGAAGGCACTCGATGCTGAGCTTCGTGCTCGTATTGATGCCCTAGCCCTCACCGTGCACCCAATGATGGCTATGGATGCCTCTCGTATGCCTCGTGGGGCTAAGCTTGAGATTCGTCCCGGTAAAACCATCCTGACCAACGGTAACCCTGCTGAGATTTTACAGCCATTTAAGTTTGGTAACCTCGACCAAGTGACTTTCGCTCAGGCAGGCGAGTTGCAGAAGATGGTTCAAATGGCTACAGGCGCTATTGACGCTGCTGGTATCCCCGGCACTATCAATGGTGACGCTGCTGCTGGCGCTGTCTCTATGTCTATGGGAGCAATCATCAAACGCCACAAGCGTACACTGATTAACTTCCAAGAGTCATTCCTTATCCCAATGATTGAGAAGTGTGCTTGGCGGTATATGCAGTTTGATCCTGATAACTACCCAGTCAGCGACTATAAGTTTGTACCATCATCATCTCTGGGTGTTATTGCTCGTGAGTATGAGGTTACGCAACTTGTTCAGTTGTTACAAACCCTTGGTCAAGATAGCCCAATGTACCCGATGTTGGTATCTGCTGTTATTGACAACATGGGTCTGTCCAACCGTGAAGAACTTATGGCTCAAATGCAACAAGCTGCTCAGCCTAACCCAGAGGCACAGCAAGCTGCTCAGGCACAAATGCAACAGCAACAGGCTATCGCTCAGGCTCAGCTTCAGTTAATTCAGGCTCAGGCTCAAGAGGCTCAAGCCCGTGCCCAGAAGTATGCTGTTGAGGCGCAGTTGGAGCCACAGGTTGTTCAGGCTAAGATGGCGGCGGCATTGTCTACTAACCTCCAAGCAGGTAATGCGGATGACGCTGAATTTGCCAAACGAGCCAAGATTGCTGAGCTAATGTTGAAAGAGCAAGACATTGTTAGCAACGAACGCATTGCGGCTATGCAAGTTAGCGCAAAAAGACAACAATAACACTTGACAAAAAGACAAAAGTGTGGTATAATTGCAACATCTCTCCTAACAAAGAAAGGAAAAAGAGATGGACAAAGAACTACAGGATTACTACGAAACACTACTAGACTTGTTTGCCTCTAAGGGGTGGAAGCAGTATATTGAAGATATTTCCGACAATATGGAATTACTTCAAGATATTACTACCATCCCAGACGAGAAACAATTCTGGTTCCGTAGAGGACAGATAGAAGCGGTACAGCGAGTTCTCTCTTACGAGTCAGCGATTAAAAACAGCTACGAGGACTTTGAGAGGGAAGTAAATGCCTAAGCGTATCTATGAGTTTATCTGCGGAGACGACCACCTCACAGAAGCTTACATTGATTCTGAATTAAGAACAACCAATTGTAAGGTGTGTGGTCAACCTGCAATCCGCATCGTTAGCAAGCCGATGGTCAAACTTGAGGGCGTGACCGGAGATTTTCCCGGAGCAGCAATGCAATGGGAACGCAAGCGAAACGAGAAGATTAAGCAGGAACAAAAGAGTGCCGCTCAGGATTAACCTAAGCATAAGCACATAATTATATTCCACAATGCTTATTTAGCACGGAGAGTTTAATGGCAACATTTATCGACGAAGGCAACGAGCCGAAACAAGAAGACGAAGAGTATTCACCTGTCGACGAGGGTGGACAACAGGCAACCCCTGAAGAGGAACCTGCTGCACAAGATACTGACGAAGATGAAATTCCTGAGAAGTATAAAGGCAAGTCTGTTAAAGATATTGTCCGTATGCATCAAGAAGCCGAACGAGCCATCGGCAAGCAAGGGAGTGAAGTCGGGGAACTTCGACGGATAGTTGACGAGTACGTACGTGCCCAAACCGTCACAAAACAACAACAAGCCCCAGAAGTCGAGGAAGAGGTAGATTTCTTTACTGATCCCGACAAGGCTATTGCCAAAGCAATCTCAAAGCACCCAAAAGTGCAACAAGCCGAGTTAATGGCGGCACAAATGACACAGGCTAAGATTTTGCAAGACCTGAAAGCTACACATCCTGACTACGGCGACATTATTAAAGATGCCTCGTTTGTAGATTGGATTGGTAAGAGTAAGGTACGGCAGGAGCTATTTAGTCGAGCAGATCGCTACTACGACTTCGACGCAGCCAATGAGTTGTTATCTACTTGGAAGGAACGGAATCAAGTAGTGCAACAGACGAAGGCAGTAGAGAAAGTAGAGCGTAAGCAAGCAGTCAAAGCAGCATCCACTGGTGCAACCAAAGGGTCTGGTGAGACAGCAAGTAAAAAGACATATCGCAGAGCCGACATCATTGAACTCATGCGTTTTAACCCCGACCGTTATCAAGAGCTTGCCCCTGACATCATGCAAGCTTATGCTGAAGGAAGGGTGAAATAATCATTTTGAAAGGTATTTATTATGGCACTCGGAACTAATCACGTCACCAATACAACTGGTGCAACGTTTATCCCTGAATTGTGGTCTGATGAAATCATCGCATCATATAAGCAAAACCTCGTTATGGCGAACCTCGTCTCTAAAATGTCCTTCAAGGGTAAAAAGGGCGACACTCTCCATATCCCTAAGCCCACCCGTGGCTCTGCCAACGTTAAAGCTGCATCAACGCAAGTTACCCTGCAAGCTGCAACTGAGTCAGAAGTTCAAGTGTTGGTTAACAAGCACTATGAATATAGCCGCTTGATCGAAGACATCACCGAAGCACAAGCTTTGGCTAGCCTGCGTAAGTTTTACACTGGTGACGCTGGCTACGCTTTGGCTAAGCAAGTTGACACCGACTTGTTGGCTTTGGGTCGTAACGTCCAAGGCGGTAACGGCACTATTGCCTATAACGCCGCTGTTATCGGTGGTGACGGTTCTACCGCTTACACTGGCGCTAACGAGTCTGCTATCACTGACGCAGGTATCCGTAAGATTATCCAGACTCTGGACGATCAAGACGTACCTATGGACGGTCGTGTGTTGGTGTTGCCTCCTGTCGCTCGTAACGTTATGTTGGGTTTGGCTCGTTTCACTGAGCAAGCTTTCACTGGCGAAACTGGTGGTGGTAACTCAATCCGTAACGGTGAAATCGGTAACGTCTATGGCGTGAAGGTTTATGTCACTACCAACTGCG
>Ga0102911_1000882_pt1 | contig 10299 bp, 6 predicted proteins | sample Colrivmet1558A02_FD_84975 | JGI IMG/M metagenome (GOLD analysis project Ga0102911, IMG submission 84975) | Estuarine microbial communities from the Columbia River estuary - metaG 1558A-02 | ecosystem: Environmental > Aquatic > Marine > Intertidal zone > Estuary | place: USA: Columbia River... | reverse complement strand
GTGGAGGTATAGACCGTCATGCTATTGCTCCAGTTATAGTTGTCGATAAAACTATAACCATTGGTCGCGTAGTTATAAATGCTGGTGGCCAGAGAGCTGAGCTTGCCTTTTTTACCCATGATTTTCCATACAGCCTGATTAATTGCCGCGTTCCAAGCGGTGCTGCTGGTGCTCAGCTCGTCGCGGAAGTCCATATAACTAAATAGATAGCCGGTGCGGTTGTACTTGGTGGCATCTCCAGGCTTTTTGTTGAACTTGCCTGCGCCGGCCTGCACATCCTCATAGGAGTTGACAGTGGCTGTCCAGGTTTTGCCCTGTTTGGGAGGTTTTGCTTTGCCGTTCATGGCATAGGTACTGACGCCATCTATGCTAAGTTCGTGGAGTCCGGCATTGTCGCTTGAGGTTCCGCTATTCTCATAGGTGATTTCAACGGTGCCAGCCACAGCCGCCGAGCTGAATAAACACAGAAGAACTGTGCTGGCAAGCATCCTCAATGGTGCACTAGTGGGCTTGTTCATAGTTACTTCTCCTTGTCAGCATCCCGCCAACCCAATCTAATCTCATTAGGGACGATTCTATGCGGCCAAGGGCGCAGTGCAACCTGCGGTGGCCAGGAAAGTGAACCAGTTATCGTTTTATTGCCAACTGAAGCAATTTTATCTCTGTTTACATTGGGCTATACCCAGTTATTTGGGGTATTGGTTGGCCTTATTGGCGCTGGCGCAGTTGCGAAGTCCACAGTTCAGAGTAACGCCCACCCAGATTGAGCAGCTCTAGATGAGTGCCCTGTTCAACAATGCAACCCTGGTCCAGCACAGTATTTTGTCGGCGTCCACAATGGTCGACAGGCGGTGGGCAATCACCATACTGCTGTGTCCCTGGGAGATTTTTTCGAGTGCCGCCAGTATGGAGCGCTCTGATTTGCTGTCCAGTGAGGAGGTGGCCTCATCGAATACCAGAATAGGCGGGCGCTTTAAAATAGTTCGGGCTATGGCTACTCGCTGCTTCTCACCGCCGGAGAGTTTTAATCCGCGCTCACCCACCATGGTATGGACAGACTCGGGCAGTTTGTCCACAAAGGCTTTTAGATGGGCCATTTCTAGGGCCTGATAGACATCCGCATCTGAGGCCTGTGGATTACCATAGCGGATATTTTCGATAATACTGTCATTAAACAGTACTGTATCCTGGGGCACTATGCCTATGGCCTGCCGCAATGACCTCTGGTTGACCTGGCTGATATCCTGACCATCAATACTGATGGTCCCGGTGTCCGGGTCATAAAAGCGAAATAACAACTTAACCAGTGAGGACTTGCCGGCACCACTGGCGCCGACAATGGCGACTTTTTGACCAGGCTCAATAGCAAAGCTAACCCCCTGTAAAATGGGTCGATCTGACTGGTACCTAAAAGACAGATTATTAAAGACTACGCGCCCACTGTTCACCTGTAGCTGCGGGGCATCAGTATTGGCAGGTACCGCGGACTGCAAATCCATCAGCGCAAACATATTTTCGATATTGGCCATAGAGCCTTTAATTTCCCGGTATACAAAACCGAGGAAGTTGAGGGGCATAAAAAGCTGCATCATAAAGGCATTGATCAACACAAAATCACCAATAGTCATGGTCTGTTCTGTGACGCGCTGGGCAGCGAGCCACATCATGGCAGTCATAGCAGTGGTGATAATCAGCGCCTGACCGCCATTTAGAGAAAGCAGTGAGAGGCGATTTTTGCGCCGCGCAATCTCCCATTTGTGCAATGAGCTGTCGTAGCGATTGGCCTCAAAGTCCTCATTGGTGAAGTATTTAACGGTCTCATAGTTCAACAGGCTATCTATGGCTCTGGTACTGGCCTCGTTATCTGCCACATTGGCTTCGCGCACAAACTGGGTGCGCCAGTCAGTAGTGACCATGGAAAACCCAATATACAGCAGCACAGAGGTCAGGGTGATAGCGGCAAAGGCGATGCCGTAGTTGTACATTAGCAGGCCAATCACCAAACCAATTTCAATCAGAGTGGGGGCAATATTAAATACAAAGAAGCGCATTAAGAAACTAATGCCGTTGGTGCCTCGCTCAATATCGCGAGCAAGACCTCCAGTGCGCCGATTGAGGTGGAAGTCCAGATCCAGACCATGGACATGCTCAAAAACTTGTAGACCTATGCGTCGCATAGCCCGCTCTGTGACCCGACCAAAAACTGTATCGCGTATTTCACCTAGCATTATCATTGAGAAGCGAGCGAATCCATAGGCGACTATGAGCGCCACTGGCACCAGCACTAGCGCTGTGCTCTGGTTCTGGCTGAGGCCGTCGACAATATGCTTCAGCAGAAAGGGCCCACTGACACTAGCTGCCTTAGACAGCACCAGACAGCCAATAGCAATAGCAATACGCAGCTTATACTCGAGCAGATAGGGCCAGATAACGGCAAATACTTTCCAGCTTATTTTGCTCTGGCTGTTCGACCCATAGTCCCCATGACCCATAGGGTTACCTTATATGATGACTGAATAATGACTCTGATATTGACCTAGAAAAACGACCTGGCAAACAGTATAACCGGCATGCCGACCCGGGTTATGAGACCAGTTTGTCTTTGGCTCGATTGATTTTTGCTGCCAGATAATCGCTGCCACCGCGGTCCGGGTGCAGCCTTTGCATGAGGCGTTTGTGGGCCTTAATTACCTCTTCAGTCGAGGCGCCATCTTCGAGGCCCAGTATCTTATAGGCTTCTTCTGTGGAAAAGTCTGCGAAATTTGCTGGCTGTTCGTCTCCTGGACTATATTGTCCATTGCCGCTGCGCAACAGATAGGCCTGCAGCAATACAAATGACTCGCGATCCGACTGTTTCAGCCAGGCCGTTAGCTCTTGAACCTCTGCTTCGGTAAGTTCTGAAAGTCTCTTGCCTGCATAGTCACCCTGCAGAATCTCCCCATCCATCTGTCGGCTAGCAAAGTTAATTTCTACCAACAGAGACTTTGAGCGAAATTGAGAGGGGCTGGTTTTAAAGCGACTGAGAATATTAAGAAAGGGCAGTGCACGCATACTCAGTACAAGCAGGCCTTTGCCAATTGGAATCAGTGCAGCCAGCCCCGCCCCGAGCCAGTGCATGCGGCCTGTGGCCACAAGAACAATGGAAAGCCCAAGAATGCCCCAGAAGGCAGTGCGCCACAAAAAAGACCTGCGCTGATCGCCAGGCTTGCGTCTGAACAGGGACCACCAGTACCAGGCGGCAGCGGTTATAGCGACGAGCAAAAGTAATTTAGGCATAGAATGGCACCAGCTTCTGTAAAGCAAACACAATACCTTTTTATCAGCGACAGATCGAGTCAATCACTGGGTATTTTGGCTGGGGCCCTGCTTATCAGGGTCAAATCCTAATTCTTATTCTGATCGGTACACTGGCTTAGAATATTAATGGATTTAGATTTGATCTCTCTCATATCTTGGCTGAGTTTGTGGGTTCTCGACTTCACCCACTGTGAGAAAATAGCCAGTCCGGCAGTGGTGTTATCTGGCTGCTAGGTCTTCGACTCAACCAACTCGCAAAATTCATCGGACAGAAAAGCGCAATCGCGACTAAAATCGGCAATTTCATCATTAAAAGTTTGGATGTCGCGAGAAAGGATTATGCTCTGGAGAGTTAGTTTATCCATGAAATAATTGCTCCGTTTAAGGAGCAATACTGACAGTAAATTTTGGCAGAATCAAGCTCTATACACGGAGCATATTGGATGAATGTAATTGGACCCAAAGTCAAAGCTTTGAGAGCCTCGAAAAGGATGACCCAGGAAGCCCTGGCGGCGCGCTGCAATATTAAGAAATGGGATATCAGCCGCAGCACCCTAGCTAAGATTGAGGCTCAGGTAAGGCGCGTTAAAGATGAAGAGGTAGCCCTACTGGCCCAGGCCCTCAATGTAGATATCAAAGACCTTTATGAGCACACAGATGACCGTTCTCAGGACCAGACTAGCAGCAGAAATTCCCGGAGTTAGCCTGTGACATCAGGGCGAGATTCCTCAGTCTATCTAGTCTTTACAACATCCCGCAGCTTGTCGGCCATACCAATCAGTGAAGCCTCTGTGGTCTCCCAGTCGATACAGGCATCGGTTACTGACACACCGTATTCCATATCATCAGCATTGCTGGACAGTTTTTGATTGCCACCTTTGAGGTGACTTTCAATCATTACCCCAATAATCGATTTATTGCCCTCGAGAATCTGGTTGGACACATTGGCTAGAACCAGCGGCTGTAGATTATGATCTTTATTGGAATTGGCATGGCTGCAGTCAACCATAATGTTGGCAGAAATTCCGGCCTGTTCAAGCTCTTGCTCGCAGATTGAAACACTGACTGAATCATAGTTGGGTTTGCCATTGCCTCCCCGCAATACCACATGGGCATAGGGGTTTCCGCGGGTAGTGATAATTGATACTCGACCATCGGAATTGATACCCAGAAAACGGTGTGGGCTGGCAACCGACTGCAGAGCATTAATGGCTACAGTCAGGCTGCCGTCGGTGCCATTTTTAAAGCCCACAGATGAAGACAGGCCAGAGGCCATCTCACGGTGGGTCTGGGACTCTGTGGTGCGGGCACCAATGGCAGACCAGGCTATTAAATCCTGTAGGTACTGGGGTGAAATGGGGTCCAGCGCCTCGGTGGCCGTAGGCAGACCAATCTCCAGAACATCGTGCAGTAGCTTGCGACCAATGTGCAGGCCGTCGGTAATTTTAAATGAGTCATTCATAAAGGGATCATTGATCAGACCTTTCCAACCCACAGTGGTACGAGGTTTCTCAAAGTACACGCGCATTACCACTAGCAGGGTGTCGCTCACTTTATCGGCCAGCGCCTTGAGACGCAGCGCATACTCATTGGCAGCCTCAAGATCATGGATAGAGCAGGGGCCAACCACAACAATAATACGGTGGTCTTTGCGTTCAAGAATATCTTCAATCGCACTGCGTCCCTGGGCGATGGTCGCTCGAGCCTTTTCAGACAATGGTATTGCCTGCTTTAATTCTGATGGCGTGATCAGAATTTCTGGTGGCTCGATATTAATATTTTCTACTGCGTGGGGGTCCATGGTGTAATTCCTGATATTCAAGATTCTGACGCGGGCGCTTATTGTACTTAAAAATGCAGATAGTTGAAGACTAATTGGCGCTAACCTCAATAAACATAGGTATTAGAGGGCAATAGAGTGCGCATTTGACCGGAATGTTCTCCATTCGTCGATAGAGCTCTGCATAATGGGCCAGCTGTGACTGGTATTGAACGATCTGTCGGTCGGCGAAATCCTGCTTGGACTCATCTAACCCAGGCTGTGCCATTTTGTAGTCAATAATCCAGCGCACACCATTGTCTATAAAGCTACGGTCGATAATCGAGGTGGCAATGCTGTTGCTCTCATTCTGCAGATAGCCCAGTGGCTGTTCAGACTGAGCCTGATCATGCTGTTGCAAAATCCACTGTCCCCTGGGGTCTGTCAGCATGGCTTCAACCGCTCTGGTCAATAGCTGCAAGTCCTGCTCGCAAGCTACCCTGCCCAGCTGCTTCAACTGGGCTGTCCAGCCATTGACCAGTCGAGCCCTGCGTTGGGCTGGCCACTGCTCAGTGCCTTCAATCGCTAGCTGCTTGAGAGTTCTGTGCAGCACTGTGCCCAGATGACGCGCAACCATGGGTTGAGTTCCCTCGGGTTTGGTTTGATTTTGGGCCGTCTCAGTGATGGTTTCTGTACCTGTAATCATACCGTTAGCTGGGTTGGCCGGCGCGCTAAAGTCGCTGGGCAGGCGACGCAAACTGTGCCGGTTACCATTGGTTGGACCCGCTTTGCCAGAGAGTGCAGATGGCTCGCTACTGTCACCCAGAGCTGCAACATGGTATTTGTTGGCCTGAATGCCGGTCTCAAGGGCCTTCCAGATGGGAGCCAGCAAGGTGCCTCTGCCGGGAGCCTGGTAGCCGGTCTTGGTTGGGCTTAACTTGGCATAGAGGTACAGCTTGCGGATAGCTCTGGTCGCTGCAACATAGAGAATTCTGGTGTTTTCAAGTCTGGATTTAACTGTCTCCTGATACTTTAAAAATCTGTAGACTGAGTCATCCTCTTCATCATGGGCGCCGAGGGTTGCCATAATAAGACTGGCCTGATTCTGCTCATCTACCTGCTCATGCCAACGCAAAAGTGGTTTGTCAGCCTGCCCAGATGTATTGGCTAAACCAGGTAAAAACACATGGTCAAACTCCAGACCTTTGGCTTTGTAGATAGTCATAATTTGAATAACAGGCCCACCGCCATTAGCTGTGGTTACTGGCGAGGGGGCGGCATAGAGTTTATCTGCTGCCTGCTGAAAGCCATCCCAGTCTGGCACCAGTCCTGCGACCTGCCATTTTTCCAGCAGATCGAAATAGGTGCGCACATCGGTTAAATCATTGCTGCTGTTAATAGTGGCCGGCCCACCCAGAGCAGTCCACAGAGACTCCACTGAGTTGCGCAGGCTGTCCCGTCCACGATTGTGCCAGGCGGCCACAATCACAGGAGCTATTCTCGCCAGTATTAGCTGTCCCTCCCGGGATAAATTGACCGATCCTGGGTTCCGAACCAGGGCCTGGAGTCGCTCTAGAATAGCCTCAGGTCTTTTGCGGCCGGCATCGCCAGAGTTAGAAATCGCTAGCAAATCAGCCAGACTGACACCACAGAAGGGCGTTCTTAGCAGTGCCAACCAGGCAATCCTATCGGCTGGCGATATCAGTGCTCTGGTCAATGTCAGCATATCGATCACGGGCATGCGACTGGCCAGAGGGGTGATATCTATGGCCTGCCAGTTTAAATTTTCCTGCCTCAGGGCTGGAACTATAGCTTTTAGCAGATTGCGGCTGCGCACCAAAATAGCTATAGATTGCTCTGGCTGTTGCTCCGCTAGAGTCTTGCACTGACTGGCAATATGTTGTGCCTCTGCCTCTTTATACTGGTCTGTCTGTTCAGCTGTAAAGCCATAAAACTCCACGGCCCGATGCTGCTCCGCCTGTTTAAAGGCTACCGATGGGCTATAGGGAATTGCTCCGCGGCTACTGTCAGCCTCCACCGGAAATGCCCTGTGAAAGGCCTGATTGACCCAGTCGACAATGCCTGCCTGGGAGCGGAAGTTGGTATTTAAGCTCAGGGGCACGCATTGTACAGGGCCTATGGGGTAGCGCTGAGCATTGATAAACAGACCTACGTTGGCGTTGCGAAATCTATACAGAGATTGCATGGCATCGCCAACCAGAAACAATGTGCGCCCATCGTCTGGCTGCCAGCCAGCGATCAGATGCTCAATCAAACTAATCTGGGTGCTGGAGGTATCCTGAAATTCGTCCACCAATATATGTCGCAGCTGATAATCCAGCCGCAATGTGATATCTGAGACTGCCTGATCCTCTGAGGACTGCTCCAGGGCTTGCAGCGAGGCCAGCATAATAGCCGTGTAGTCGCAGCATCTGTTCAGCACAAAGAGCTCATTGAGCCGCGCCGCCAACTGTGGCAGTAGATACCCCAGCGCATCCAGCAGCGCCTGCTGTGGTTCATTGATATCCCGATCGGGCAGATAGCAGCAGTTGACCACAAGCTCATGAACAGCGGGATGTTCCCTATACCAGTCAAGTAATTCCAGCATGCGTGCCTTGGCTTGTTTTTGGTCAGCGGGAAAACCCTGGGCCTTGGTGATGGTTTTCCGTGGGCTAGGGTCTTTATCTGCTGTGACCAGCAGACTGAGGACTGTTTTCCACTGGGCGATGCCGTCAAGACTTGGCTCTGGCAGCTGGTCAATGCCGGCTAGCTGTGCCAGCGGCGAATCAGTATCTTCAGGCAGGTGCCCGGCGGCGAAGTCAGCCATAGCAATAAGCTCTCCAGCTATGGGTGCCAGAGCAGCTTCCAGCTGCGACAGATGATCATAGACTGTCTGCTCAATTACCTGCTGAAAATACTGGCGGTTATCTCTAATGCCAAAGATATAGGGCAGCCATTGATCGCGTTTTAGCAGCATATCCGCGAGCAGTTTTTCGCAGCGTGACAGGTCATTACCTGTATGGGCCACTAACAGCTGCAGCTGCTGCCCAGTTTCGGACTGCTCTTCGATACAGTCGAGCACAGAGCGTGCCGCCGCCCTGTACATGGACTCAGGGTTATCCATGGGCTCAGGCAGCTCCCCCAGGCTGGTCTCTAGGGCAAATTGGCTGGCTACATAGCGGCAAAAACTGTCTATGGTCTGAATGCGCAGGCGGGCGGGCATCTCCAGCAGGCCCCAGTTCAGCTCTGTGTTGCGCGCCAGTGCCTCAGAGGCCAGATCCCAGGTCTGGGCCAGGTAGTTATCTGCTGGTCTGGGCTGATAGGCGGCTTGCTGCAGAGCACTGTGCACTCGACTAGACATTTCTGCCGCCGCTTTTTTCGTGAAGGTAATGCAGAGTATTTCTTCAGGGTTTTGCACGCTGCACAGCAATCTGAGCAGTCTCTGGGTAATCAGCCCGGTTTTTCCCGAGCCTGCAGGCGCGCTGACAATAAAGCTCCCCTGAGGATCCAGGGCCTTTAGTCTCTGTGCCTGGTCTGTCATAGTTCTCTATGCCCCCCGGCAGCACTGTCGTCTGTATCTGCCTGCTCGTTCCAGCGGTTTAAGGGCAGCAATGCCGACTGGTGGCGAAAAGCTGTCTGGTCATAAACTTCTATTGGGGCGTAGCCAGAGCTAAATTCAGCAGCCAGATTTGACAGCGCCTGCTGCCATTTGAGCAACTGTTCTGGCCAGTCTTCGATGGGCTTCTTTTCTGCAATAAGCTGGCTGTCGCTGTGGCCAATAAACCTGATGTTACCCCCTTTTATCTGAGCAAAGGCACAGCCATGGGCGCGGTGATCGCTGGCCAATAAATAAAGCGGCAGCTGCGGGTCCTTGGGGCGGTCTCCCAGCCAGTTGCCTGGGGTCACTTCGCCAGTTTTATAATCGATAATAAGCAGCTTGTCGCCAATTTTATCTACTCGGTCGAGGCGCATTGATAGATTTAGATCGCCAAAATTAATACTTACTTTGTGCTCCCGCTGTACTACTTCAAAAGCTGGCCGCTGTATCTCCTGTTCAAGCCACTGAGCAATTAATTTGCTCAGACGCTGCTGCTCAAGCTTGAGATATTGGGGGCCCTGCAATAGTCTGTGCTGGGATGCAAACTGCGCCAATGTTGAGGCTACAGTCTGGCTGATTTGCGCCTCAAGCTGTTCCGCTGAGAGAGCCGCTAGCCCCGCTGAGTTTTTCCATTCTCCCCAGAGACGGTACATGGCCTCATGCAGTATTGAGCCCCGGTCTGCCGCGGACAGTCCATGGCTGGGCTGCTCCAATGGTTCGGCCCAAAGCCGGTGCAGGGCAAAGGCATTAAAGGGGCAGGCAGACTGATTTTTTAGCAGGCTGGCGCCGCCTTTTATTTTTTCTTGATCTGGTTGATAGGCGGGTCCTGGGTCATCCTGTACCTGGGTTAAGTCCTGTTGCTGTAACCAGCGGGGATGGATAATTGCCAGGGTGGAAAAATCCTCAGGATTTAACTCTGGTAAATCACGCAACAGCGGGCTGGGCTCTAACTGCTCTTCATCCTTAAACTGTGGATAGCTAACAATTAGGCGACTGCTTTTGGCCCTAAATCCCTGTAAAAGCTCATGAGCAATTTGCAGCTCTCTCTGGGGCAGGGCATGGGGCATCTGGTGCTGGCGCTGCAATTCCGCAGGCAACATTGGATTAATAGACACAGAGGCGGGAAACCTATGGCTGGTCATGCCCAGTATCCACAGCTGATCAAACCTCAGGCCTGAGGCCTCCAACAGACCAAGAATTTGCAGTGGTGCATCACTGGTCTGGGGATGAAAAACCTTGTCCTGGGCCAATTGCTGTAGATGTTTGATAGCTTTGGCTAGCCCCACCTCAAAATTAAGATTATCCAGCTCGGCTAGCTTCTCCAGGCTGTTCTTCCACTGCTGGCGCTGCTGATATTCCAGGCTATTAATAGTTCGGGTTCCAGGCCAGCCGAAGCTGTGGAGAAATTCAGTGATAAATTGGGCCCATTCGGCAAAGCTCTTAACCCCGGTGCTCTGCTGACGCAGGCTTTGCTGCAGAGCTATAAGCGGGGCCAGGGGCTCTGGCAACTGGGCTTCCATGTTATCCATAGCTCCAACATCCAGTGGCCCTGTCTGGGTGCTGCGCGCCGCGGCAATAAATTGATCCAGGGTAAACTCGAAGCGCTTGCTCGCCCTGAGAGCTAACTCTAACTCTGTGCGCATCT
>Ga0102911_1000870_pt1 | contig 10359 bp, 8 predicted proteins | sample Colrivmet1558A02_FD_84975 | JGI IMG/M metagenome (GOLD analysis project Ga0102911, IMG submission 84975) | Estuarine microbial communities from the Columbia River estuary - metaG 1558A-02 | ecosystem: Environmental > Aquatic > Marine > Intertidal zone > Estuary | place: USA: Columbia River... | reverse complement strand
ATGCCGCCCGCGCTCAACTGCTCTTGCAGGACCAGCCAAGCGCCCAGTCCCAGCATGGCCGATTGCATGGCCGATTGCATGGCCATGCGTAGGGTCCTGATAATGGTCGTAAATAATCCAGCAATATCGCTTGCTCGAAGCTGCGCGATTTGAGCGGCGTGTTGGAGTCGGTGCTGCCGGGTTAGGGGGGTGCTTTGCATGCCCAAGGCACGAATGAGCATTGCGCGGTTCAAATACTGCTGCGTCTGAACCTCGAGATCTTCCGTGCAGTGCATCGCGGCGGCAAAGGCCGATCGGCTGGCCCATTGATTTCCCAATGACAGGCCAATGAGGGCCACGCCGCTGATCAGGGTCATGGCGCCAAGCAGGGGGTGAAATAGATATATGCCGACAAAAAATACCGGGATCCAGGGCAGATCGAACAGCGCAAGCAGGGCGGGTGAGGCGATGAACTTTTCAATGGACGTGAGATCTTTCAGCGCGGCTTGCGGCTCTTTGCGCCGCCCGGATTGGGCGCTCTGCATGGCGAGCGAAAAAACCCGCTGATCGAGCTGCGTCAAAAATCGCGCAGCTATTCGGGCGGTGATGCGCGCGCGTATGGTCCAAAACCCCCATGACGGCATAGGCGAGACAGGCCATCAGAGACAAGGCCACGAGCGTTTGCACCGCGCCAGAGGGCAGAACTCGGTCATAGATATGCAACATGTAAAGTGGGCCGGTCAGCAGCAAGAGATTGACGAGAAAACTAAAGATGCCCACGATGAAAAAGAGATGCAGTAAAAGAGATGCAGTAATTGGGCACGAACCTGTGCCAACTCACTTCTCTCATATTGATATATGTCATTCATGCCCTAGACCTCGAGGTGCGACGGTGTCACCGGCTGTAACCGGTTTGCCACAACTTATAAGGGACGTGTGCTTAACGTTTGCCCAATAGAGCACGAGAAACTATTACGAGTTTGAAATCAAAGGTGAGTCCATGATCGAACGGTTGTCAATTTTTGCGGTCGCATCTCTCGTGATGGTTGTTTCTGCCTGTAGCCCCCGTCCGGGTGCTGTGGCGGGTGATCCGTTCGAGCGGGCGAATCGTGACAACCATGCGTTTAACAAAGACTTGGACCGCAAGATCTTGTCGCCGCTTTCCAAAACCTATGCAGATGTCGTTCCAGATCCTGTTGAGGACAGTGTGTCAAATTTCGCCAGCAACCTCAGCTTGCCGGGGAAGGTCGTCAACAACGTGTTGCAACTGGATTTACCGTCTGCGGCGCGCAATACGACAAGGTTTGTGCTCAACAGTACGGTCGGTGTGGCCGGTCTGTTTGATCCCTCCCAAAAAATTGGGTTTACAGAAAAAGACACTGATTTTGGCGAGACGTTGCAAGGATGGGGCGTGGCTGAAGGCGCTTATTTGGAATTGCCTGTGTTCGGCCCGTCGAACCTGCGTGATGGTTTCGCGCGCTTTGTAGACATGCTCCTGTTGGACCCGGCCGGTCAAATCCTAAAGCCGCCTGTTTCAAAGTACCGTACCGCTTCTAACATGGGTGCGATTTTACAAAAAAGACAAATTTATGGTGCCCAGATTGACGAAGTTCTCTATGGTAGCGCCGACAGTTACGCCCAAGCGCGGCTCGTATACCTCCAAAGCCGCCGTTTTGAATTGAAAGACATTGCTAACGATGCCTATATCGACCCCTATGCCGAATTTGAATAAAATAAATATTGCCCGCCGTACTATTTTAGCTGGACTTGCATCCTGCGCCTTGGCGGGCCCTGTCTTTGCATTGAACAAGCGCACTGCGTCCATATTGGTTGATCAACTGGTAGGAGAGATTAATGTGGCGATCGACTCGGGCATGTCTGAAGCCAAGTTGATCGGCCGGTTTGAACGCATTTTTGCCGACTATGCCGATGTGAATATCATTGCGCGCTCGGCGCTTGGCCCAGCGGCTCGCTCGGCCAAACCTGCCGAGTTGGAGGCCTATATCGCATCGTTCCGTGGATATATTGCTCGAAAATACGGCAAGCGGTTTCATAAATTTATCGGTGGTAAAATCGAGGTGACTGGAACCACGGATCGCGGCAAATTCTTTGAAGTGATGACCGTGACCGAATTGCGCGGTTCTGCGCCATTTGATGTGGCCTTCCGGGTGTCTGATCGTTCTGGCCGGAACCTGTTTTTTGATATCATTATTGAAGGCATCAGCCTGTTGTCCTCGGAGCGCGTGGAGATCGGTGCTCTGCTCGATGCGCGCAACGGCGATATTGCGAAATTGACCCGAGATTTGGCGCGCCTGGGCTAAAGCGCGCCTTGTCCAAGGCGCGGGCGACCGGGGCGAGGATATGATCTGCCCCAAAGCCTTTTGGCAGCCTAATTTTGTCTTGAGAACAGTCTGAAAAGAAGCTGTGTCAGGGATTTTGTTTCGGGCTTTTCTGGAGAGCTGTCGATCGGTGAGCGCCCAGCTTCGGGCGGGATGCGATCGCGCAACATGGGCAGCGGGCCGGGTTTGGATTGATCTGTTATGGCCAGCATGGTTTCTCGCCAAATATCGGCCGGAATACTGCCGCCGGTCACGCCTTTGAGAGGTCGGTTGTCATCATAGCCCATCCAGACGCCAATGACGAAATCAGAGGTAAAGCCAATAAACCAGGCATCCCTTGCCGCTTGGGTGGTTCCGGTTTTACCGGCAATTTCAATGCCGTCAATTTGAGCGCGCTGCCCGGTGCCCGATTGGATCACCTCATGCATCATAAATGTGAGCTCTTGGGCGGTTTGGGTGCGAATAACGCGTTCGCCAATTCCACCTGTGCGGCCCGCCAGGGGCTCACTTTCTCCCAAAAGCCTAAGCGACGTGATGCCATAGGGTTGAACCGATATGCCGCCGTTGAGGATGCCCGCATAGGCACCGGTCATTTCGATCAAGGTGCTTTCGGAGGTGCCAAGGGCCAGAGCGGGCCCATCCGCCAGCGCATCTTGCAGGCCGAAATCCCAGGCAATTTTCTGAACGATATCGCGGCCGATGTGTTCGGAAATCTTCACAGCTGGAATATTGAGCGATTGGGCTAAGGCTTGGGTATAACTCACCTCTCCGGCGAAAGTTTTGCTGTAATTGGAGGGGCTCCAAGCGCCGGATCCGGGGATATTGAGGGTGATCGGCTCATCACGGATGCGATCGAAGGGCGTATGTCCAAGCTCAAGCGCGGCGGCATAGACGAAAGGTTTGAAGGCAGATCCGGTTTGTCGCCGCGCCTGGGTGGCGCGGTTGAACGCCCCGGTCGTGCGCGTGTCGCGCCCGCCGATCATGGCCTGAACGGCTCCCTCTTTGTTCATCACAACAACAGCGACTTCCGCCTTGGAGCTCTTTGAGATCTTGTCATCAAACACCCGGCGTACAGCCTGCTCTGTCGCAGTTTGAATTGTTTGATCCAAAGTGGTTTGGATCAGCACATCTTCCGTGGTGTTGCGGGTGAAATATCTTGGGCCTGTCGTCATGATCCAATCGGCAAAATATCCCCCCGCGCGGGCAGTGGCCGCAGGGCTGAGGGTTGCGGGATTGGCTATCGCGAAACTGGCCTCAGCCGAGGAGAGATAATTTTCCCGCCGCATGAGGCCAAGGACCACTTCCGCACGGGCCTGTGCGCCCTTCAGATTATGGGTAGGTGCCAGCCGGGATGGGGCTTTGAGCAAGCCGGCCAGCATGGCGGCCTCCGCCGCATTCACCTGATTGGCAGATTTTCCGAAATACCTTTGAGCTGCGGCCTCAAATCCGCGTGCCCCGGCGCCCAATGAGACGCGGTTGAGGTAGATTGTCAGGATCTCATCTTTGGAGTAGCGCAGCTCCATCGCGAGCGCGAAGCTTGCCTCTTTGATCTTGCGCCAGAGCGTGGTTCGGCGGCATTGACGCTCATATTCGCGCTCAGAGGGCCATTCATCCGTATCGAAAGCGACACCCAGGCAGAGCAGCTTTGCGGTTTGTTGTGTGATGGTTGAGCCGCCATGACCAGACAGGGGGCCCCGCCCTTCACTCAAGTTGATGCGAATTGCGGAGGCCATGCCGCGGGGGCTGATGCCAAAATGGCGATAAAAACGTCGATCTTCCGTGGCTACGACCGCGGCTTTCAAAAATGGGGAAATCGTTTGGGCGGTGATCATGCCGCCAAATTGATCGCCGCGCCATGCGAAGACCGCCCCTTTGCGGTCCATGAGCGTGACCGACCCGGCCGCGCGCCCGTCAATCATCTCGCCAGCCTCCGGCAGGGTGGACGCGAAATAGGCCACGCCAAGGCCGAGCAACAAACAAACCACCAGCCCAAGCCGCCAGATTAAGGCCCAGAGCATGCGAAAGGGCAGCAAAAAGGCGCGCCAGAGGAGCGCGCGGAGCCGCCCAAACCCTCCCTTGGCGGGGGGCTTTTGCGGGGTTTGTCCCTGTTTTTGCTTGCGGGCTGGCGGCGGTCCTCTGCGATCTGCTACGAGGGGCTTGCTTGGCCCTGAATGTTTTTTTGCCATATGCCTGTTCGTTATTTGCTCTTTTAACGCAGTTTACTGCGCCGAAATGAATTTGTTGAGCCCAGTTTGGCACGCTCGGCGATAATTGACCATCGCCGGCTGTCTTGGCTTTCAATGAGGTTTGGCAATCCAGACCTTCTGGCAGCTGCAATGCCGCCAGAAGCGCGTCATATTATGACTTTCACTTGAGGGCCGCGGCCAAAGCCTGTGCCAAAATTGGCACGGTATGCGCGTTGAGCCCGGCAATATTGATCCGGCTGTCACCGACCATATACACGCCATTATCCGCGCGCATGGTTTCGACCACTTCAGGAGAAACCCCCAAGCGCGAGAACATGCCGCGATGCTTTGCGATGAAATCGAAACGGTCTGAATTTGTCCGCTGGCGCAGCTCATCGGCCAGCTGTTGGCGCAGGTTGAGCATGCTTAGGCGGGTATCTTCCAGCTCGCTGGACCAGGTGCTGCGTAGCCCGGTATCGCCCAAAATCATCGTAACCAGCCGCGCGCCGTGATCGGGTGGAAAAGAGAAGTTTTGACGGTTCAAAAAGGCCATATTGCCTTGGGTGACTGCCTGAAGTGAGGCGGATGGCGAGATGGCCATCAAAATCCCAGTGCGCTCGCGGTAGATGCCAAAATTCTTTGAGCAGCTGGCTGCAATCAGGCACTCGGGCAATTGGCTGGCAATCTTGCGGGTGAAGCGCGCATCGTCTTCGAGCCCATCTCCGAAGCCTTGATAGGCGATGTCAACAAATGGAATAGCGCCATTGGCCGCTAGGGCTGCGATGATCTGATCTTCTTGCTCTGCGCTTAGGTTTGCCCCGGTTGGATTATGGCAACACCCATGCAGCAAGACGATATCGCCGGCGGGAATGGCTTTGATATCTGCCAGCATGGCGTCAAAATCCACATCGCCCGTTTGCGAGTCAAAATAGCGATATTCTGCCAGGGGCATACCAAGATATTTGACGATGGAAGGATGGTTGGGCCAAGTCGGATTGGACAGCCAAACCGTAGCCCCTGGCGCTGCGATTTTCACCAGCTCAAGAGCTTGGCGCACGGCCCCTGTGCCGCCTGGAGTGGCGACGGCTGAAAGGCGATCTGCGTCCACTGTTCCACCCAGAACCAAATCTATCATCGCCGCGGAAAATGCGGGATCTCCGGCCAGTCCGACGTAGGCTTTGGTCTCCTGAGTTTTCCACAAGAGCTCTTCGGCAGATTTGATCGCGCGCATCACGGGTGTTGCGCCCGTGGCGTCTTTATAAACCCCAACACCGAGGTCGATCTTGGTCTCCCGTGGATCGGCACGGTAAGCGGCCATGAGGGCCAAGATTTTATCTTGTGGTTGGGCGGTTAGGTTGCTGAGCATCAGCTATCTCCAGTGGCAACATTGAGGGTTGGGAACTGGCCCCATTCGGTCCAGCTTCCGTCATAAAGCGCGTGATCGGACTTGCCGATGCGTTCGAGGGCCAGCGATAACACGGCAGCCGTGACACCAGATCCGCAGGTTGTAATCGCAGGCTTGGATAAATCCACCCCAGCTTTGCGAAACTCCTCGTTCAGCTCGGCTGTGGTTTTCATCGTATGATCACCGTTGAGAACTTGGGTGAAGGGAAGATTTTTTGAGCCTGGAATATGGCCGGCTCGCAGGCCTTGGCGCGGTTCGGGCGCATCTCCGCGAAACCTTGCGGCGGCGCGGGCGTCGATAATCTCATGATCGCGCAATTTGGCGGCATGGGCGACCTGTGTGACGTCGCGCACCATATGGGGGCGCGGTTGCACGGTCATGTGGCGATCGCGAATGATTGGGGCGCCTGTGTCGACTGGATTGCCATCTGCAATCCATTTCGGCAGCCCCCCATCCAGAACGGCAATTGAATCATGCCCCATCATGCGAAAGAGCCACCAGACCCGCGCGGCTGAAAACAGGCCCTTAGAATCATAGACCACGATTTGATGCCCATCGCCAACACCCAGGGCGCGCACACGAGACATGAATTTTTCAACCGGCGGCACCATATGCGGCAGGCTGGAGCGGTGATCGGAAATATCATCGATGTCAAAAAACCGTGCGCCCGGAATATGGCCCATTTCAAATTCAGTGAAGGCATTGCGGTCTTCGTTCGGCAAATGCCAGCTTGCATCCAGAACGCGCAGGTCGGGATGTTTCAAATTGTTCTTGAGCCATTGTGTCGAGACAAGTGTCTTGGGATCGTCTTGTGCCATGCAGCCCCCTTGGGATGGCTTTGGATTTAACGGCTGCGGGGCAACAAAACAAGAGGGGCAAGGCCTATAGTTTGCAGCTTTGGCGCTTTAGATGCCTTGCTTCAAGAGACGTTGTTTTTGCCGGCCCCAGTCGCGTTTGGCCTCAGTGGCGCGTTTATCATGGTTCTTTTTGCCCTTGGCGATGCCCAATTTGATTTTCACCCGGCCCACATGGTTGAAATACATCACCAATGGCACAAGCGTCATTCCCTCGCGTTGCGTGGCATTCCAAAGCCGCGACAGCTCGCGTTTGGAAACCAGCAATTTGCGACGACGCTTTTCCACATGACCCCAGGTCTGTGCTTGCTCATAGGGGGCGATATAGGAGTTCACCAACCACAGCTCCCCCTCTTCAACCGCCGCGTAGCTTTCGGCGATGTTGCCAGATTTCTCCCGCAGAGATTTCACCTCCGACCCCATGAGCATGACGCCGCATTCGATATCGCTCTCAATCGCATAGTCATAACGCGCGCGGCGGTATTCAGCGATGATTCGATAATTGGGATCTGATTTCGTTTGGGCCATGATGCCGCCTATATAGGTAGGGCAGATCGGCTTGCCAATGGGCCAGCCGAGTAATGCGCAAGCAGGATCCCCAAACCAGGTATGGCTTGGGGGCAGTGGGCTTAGTCGATCAAACCCGCATAGCGCAGGGCGGCGTCCATGGCGGATTTGGCGTCATCGCTCAAACCAACCAAAGGTGAGCGCACCTCTTGCGTGCACAGCCCTAACTTTGACAGACCGTATTTGGCGCTGACCAGACCGGGTTCTTGGAATGTGGCGAGATGCAGCGGCATTAACTTATCGGTAATTTTGAGCGCGGCCCCATAATCGCCAGCCAAAGTGGCCTCTTGCATTTGCGCGCAAAGCGCCGGGGCCATATTGGCCGTCACCGAGATACACCCGATGCCGCCATGGGCGTTGAAGCCAAGGGCCGTTGCATCTTCGCCCGAGAGTTGGACAAAATCTTCACCGCAGGTAATGCGCTGTTTTGGAACGCGCGACAGATCCCCTGTGGCATCTTTGACGCCAATGATATGTTTGTGAGCGGCCAGCTCGCCCATGGTTTCAACACTCATATCCACCGCGGAACGGCCGGGGATATTGTAGATGATTATATCCATGCCGCAGTCGGCCGCGGCCAGAAAATGTGCCTTCAAACCGGCCTGCGTGGGTTTGTTGTAATAGGGGGTTACCACCAAAGCCGCAGTGGCGCCCGCCTCTTTGGCCGCTTTGACCAGGCGCACGGTTTCGGCGGTATTGTTGGAGCCTGCACCGGCAATCACCGGAACCCGTCCGGCCGCCTGGGCAACCACAACTTCCACAACCCTGTCATGCTCTTCATGGGTCAAGGTCGGGCTTTCCCCGGTTGTGCCCACTGGCACCAACCCATGGCTGCCTTGGTCAATATGCCAATCGACCAGCTTCTTGAGCGCATCAATATCCACTTTGCCGTTTGCAAACGGCGTGACAAGTGCAGGCAGAGATCCTGTAATCATAGCGCTTCCTTTCATCTGGGGCATGAGTGCCCGGGCAGTCGTCGGCGGACACTAGCTTGCCGCGCCGGATTTGCCAAGATTTGCGATTGAAAGTTTTTGTCTCAGAGCGCAAGTTGGGCGCTATGCGTATTATCCTTTTTCTTGTGGTCACTTTGTGTTTTGCAACCTCGGCCTCGGCACAAGATGCGGCGGCGCTGGCCTCTGTGCGTGCGGCCTATGCGGCGCAAGCGAAGGGCAAATGGGACGAGGCGCTGCGTCTGGCGGCGCCGGCTGGGCAGGTGGCTGTTGATCTCATTCAATGGGATCGTCTGCGCGCTGGGCGTGGTCAATTTTCACAAGCCATTGAGTTTTTGCACCGCCGCCCCGATTGGCCGGGTCTGCCCTATTTGCGAAAGCGCTCTGAGGCCACTATTGAGGCCGATGCCGCGCCGCAGGATGTGATTGCCTTTTTCTCGGACACTCCGCCGAAGACCGCGAAGGGCTCTTTGCGACTGGCGCAGGCGCTCCATAAAACGGGGCAGAAGGCGGCAGCAATTACAGCGGCCCAATGGGGCTGGAGCAGTTTCAGCATGCTGAGAAGCCTCGAGGACGAGTATCTCGAGATGTTTGGGCCGCATTTGGAAAGCCTGCATGCCTCACGCTTGGATCAGTTGCTCTGGCAGGGCGATGTGACCGGTGCTGAACGATTGCTTGAGCGCGTCAACGCTGGGCAGGCGCATTTGGCCAAGGCTCGAATAGCGCTGCAAAAGAAAGAAAACGGCGTCACGCCTCTGCTGGCCAATGTGCCCAAACCCCTGAAATCCGATCCCGGGTTGGCCTATGACCGGTTTCAATGGCGCCTTGCGCGCGGGCTAAGGGATGGCGCCATCGATCTGATGTTGCAACGATCCTCTTCCGCCCTGGCTTTGGGACGACCGGCGAAATGGGCCAGCCGGCGCATGTCCTTTGCGCGGGATTTCCTGTGGGATGGGGACTATGCAAAGGCCTATGAGCTGGCCGCAAATCACCATTTGGCGCCGGGAGATGACTATGCGGCCCTGGAGTGGCTGGCGGGCTTTATCGCTTTGCGAAAATTGAAACGCCCTGAGACGGCTTTGGTGCATTTCAAAAACCATGGATCGGCTGTGGGCAGCGAAATTTCATTGGGCCGCACCTATTATTGGCAAGGTCGGGCCTTGAGGGCCATGGGCCAAGCGGACAAGGCGCAGCAGGCCTTTGTCCAAGGCGCGGGCTATCAAACCTCGTTTTATGGATTGCTGGCCGCCCAAGAGGCGCGCCTGCCGATGCAACCCAGTTTGGCTGGAAATGAGCTGGTAACAGAGTGGCGGCGGGCAGAGTTTGTGAAGTCCAGCGTCTATGAGGCTGGGATCTTATTGATTCAGGTCGATCGTTCGCGCTTTGGCGTGCGATTTTTAACCCATTTGGCCGAAAGTCAAAGCCCGCAGGGGCTCGCGCAAATGGGGCGCATGGCCGAAGAGCTGGGCCACCCTTATCTGGAGCTCATGCTGGGCAAGCGCGCCTCGCGCTATGGCACGATGATGGAGCGGCATTTCTATCCGCTCACCTCCCGACTGATGCGGCCCGACACAATCGCGCCCGAGTTGGCTTTGGCGATCGCGCGTCGGGAAAGCGAATTTTTTGCCGGCGCAATCTCAGGGGTTGGGGCGCTGGGCTTGATGCAGGTCATGCCTCGAACAGCCAAGGAAATGGCGGGCAAGCTGGGGATAGGCTATTCGCGCAGCAGGATGCTCAAAGATCCAGATTACAATGCAACAATCGGCATTCGATATCTTGAGGAGCTGACCGAAGAATTTGGCAACAGCCCCGTTCATATTGCCGCCGCCTATAATGCAGGCCCCAGCCGCGCCCACGCTTGGACGGCCAAACTCGGAGATCCGCGGTCGCCAGAGGTAGATGTGATCGATTGGATTGAGCAAATTCCGTTTAGCGAGACTCGCAATTACGTCATGCGGGTGACGGAAAGCCTGCCCAATTATCTCGCGCGTCTGGCGGGCCAAGCTGTGCCTTTGCGGTTTTTGCAAGAATTGAAGGGCGCCTACAGCCCCGAGCCGATTTTCGCCGCCCCGGCGGTAT
>Ga0102911_1000867_pt1 | contig 10378 bp, 9 predicted proteins | sample Colrivmet1558A02_FD_84975 | JGI IMG/M metagenome (GOLD analysis project Ga0102911, IMG submission 84975) | Estuarine microbial communities from the Columbia River estuary - metaG 1558A-02 | ecosystem: Environmental > Aquatic > Marine > Intertidal zone > Estuary | place: USA: Columbia River... | reverse complement strand
CGCAACGACCAAAGGCACACCCGCCGCTTTCGCATGCTTGATGGCTTCCTTTGTTTGTGGCATGACACCGTCATCAGCGGCGACCACCAAAATCACGATATCGGTTGCCTTCGCACCGCGTGCACGCATGGCCGTGAAAGCCTCGTGGCCCGGGGTATCCAAAAAGGACACCATGCCGCGCGGCGTCTCGACGTGGTAAGCGCCGATGTGTTGTGTGATGCCGCCGGCCTCACCGCTGGCCACTTTCGAGCGACGAATGTAGTCAAGCAGCGATGTTTTGCCGTGATCGACGTGGCCCATGACGGTCACCACAGGCGCGCGCGGCAGCGATTCGCCTGAGTGGCCCGCTGACTCCTCGTCGGTAAATGCCTCAGGATCATCCAACGCAGCCTGTACGGCGGTATGTCCCATTTCCTCGACCAACACCATTGCGGTGTCCTGATCGAGCGATTGGTTGATGCTGGCCATTTGGCCGAGCTTCATTAACTCTTTGATGACCTCTGAGGATTTCACAGACATCTTGTGAGCCAACTCAGACACTGTAATGGTCTCTGGCACGTGGATCTCAAGCGCTTTGAATTCAGTCGGCACAACGAACGTGGACTCTTCATTACGGCCCCGTTTGTCGCCGCGGCGGTTACCGCCCTTGGGACCTCCACGCCAGTTGCTACCGCGTCCGGCCGTGGTGTCGCCACGGGTCTTGATCTCTTTCTTCTTCGCCACGTCATCGGTCCATGTGGACGACAACTTCTCTGACTTTATTTCTTTGCGAGCGCCGGGCTTGGCCGCCGCATCTTTCGCGATTTCTTCTGGCTTCTTGGCAACCAGTACCTTCTTCTGGGGTGTCGCCATCATCTCGCGGATGGCAGCTGCCTCAGCTTCGGCCTTTTTGCGGCGGATGTCCAACGCCTTCACGCGCTCGGACTCGACCTTGGTCGCCGCATCGGCTTTCGCCTTCACATCGGCAGCGGCGGTGGCAGCGGCAGCCGCCTTCTCAGCAGCCACATCAACCACAGGTGCGGCCGGTGCTTTGGCTGCGGGTGCGCGTCTTTCATTTTTCCAACTGTTGGCAGCCGCCGCCTCGGCCATTGCCGCAGCGCGTGCTGCTTCACGGTCAAGTCTGGCTTGCTCAACCGCTGCTGCGGCGGCATCTTCGGCAGACTGGGGCTTGGTCGCTTCAGCCGCTTTCGCAGCATCCGCTGCTGCTTTCGCGGCTTCCGCCGCAGCCGCTGCATCCGCTGCGGCTTGCCTAGCTGCCTCCGCTTCGCGAGCAGCGCGCGCCTCCGCAATCGCCGCTTCTTCAGCACGCAGGCTCTCGGCCTCGGCCTCGGCGGCAGCAACACGGCGCTCTAACTCGATGTCGGCAGGTTTGGCAGTGACCGCTTCATCATCACGTCGCACAAACGTGCGCTTTTTACGCACTTCCACTTGAATCGTGCGCGCGCCACCGCGGGCGTCCGCTTGCTTAATCTCAGAGGTCGATTTTTTCACCAAGGTGATCTTCTTGCGAGCGTTCGTTGCCGTGCCGTGTGACGTCTGGAGATAGGACAGCAGTGTCTGCTTGTCCGCGTCAGACAACACATCGGTTGGTTTAGCCTTTTGAACGCCCGCGCTGGCGAGTTGCTCCAAAAGGGTTTCGGTGGGTTTGTTTAGCTCAGAGGCTAATTCTGCGACGGTGGTACTGGTCATAAATTTCTTTCCTGTGGGCCTCCGTGATCAAGACTGCTGTTCGGCAGTGTCAGTGGTGTCATCTGAGTCGTCAGAGAACCAGTGTTCACGGGCCTTCATGATCAAGGCGACGGCGTCCTCATCGGTCTGCCCCGTGATATCAACCAACTCATCGGTTGCCAAATCAGCCAAATCATCACGGGTGTGAATGCCCGCGTCAGCCAACTTTGAAATCAATTCAACCGTGAGGCCTTCCAAATCACGAAGGTCCTGAGAGACGTCTTCAACGCTCTCTTCGTGGGCCAACTCCATGGTCAGCAATGCGTCTTTGGCACGTGTGCGCAACTCGTTGACGGTGTCTTCGTCCAAGGACTCAATTTCGAGCATTTCTTGCAGAGGCACGTAAGCCACCTCTTCCAAGCTTGTGAAACCCTCTTCAATCAGGATATCTGCGATCTCGTCATCAACGTCCAACTTACTTGTGAACAAGCTGCGGACAGACTGTGCTTCTTCAGCCTGCTTCTGAGCAGACTCATCGGCTGTCATGATGTTGATACGCCAGCCCGTCAACTCGGACGCCAAACGCACGTTTTGACCGCCGCGACCAATCGCGATCGCAAGGTTCTCTTCGTCGACAACCACGTCCATCGCACCGCGCTCTTCGTCAACGACGATAGAGCTCACATTTGCAGGAGCCAGGGCGCCAATAACGAACTGGGCTGGGTCTTCACTCCACAAAACGATGTCCACACGCTCGCCCGCGAGTTCGTTGGTAACACCGTTAACGCGTGAACCGCGCACACCGACACAGGTGCCGATGGGGTCAACGCGTGGGTCGTGAGATAAGACAGCAATCTTGGCGCGTGAACCAGGGTCACGGGCACATGATTTGATCTCGAGCGTGCCCTGCTCAATTTCAGGCACTTCATTGCGGAACAGCTCCACCATGAACTCAGGTGCAGAGCGCGACAACAAGATCGGTGCGCCACGCAACGTCGTGTCAACTTCCATGATCATGGCGCGCACGCGGTCGCCGGGTCGGAAGTTTTCTTTGGGGATCATCTCCGAGCGACGGAGACGGCCCTCAACGCGGCCGCTCTCAACGATGATGTCGCCCTTATCCATGCGCTTCACCGCACCAACCAGAATCTTGTCGCCACGCGCCATGAAGTCATTCAGGATGGTTTCGCGTTCGGCTTCACGAATTTTTTGCAGAATCACTTGCTTGGCAGCCATCGCACCGATGCGGCCAAAGGGGACGGACTCAATGGCCTCTTCGATGTAGTCGCCGACCTGAACATCAGGGTCAATCTCAGCGGCATCGGAGTAGATTTCTTCGGCATCCGGGTTCTGCAAGCCCGCTTCGTCCGGGACGACCAACCAACGACGGAAGCTCTCGGTCTCACCCGTGTCTTTATCGATCGACACGCGAATTTCCGCCTCTTCAGGGTAAAGCTTCTTCGTCGCAGAAGCCAAAGCCAGCTCTACGGCGGCATACACCACATCACGCTCGACGCTCTTCTCGTGAGAAATTGCATCAACCAACATCAACAGTTCGCGATTCATAGCAAGTCGCTAGCCTTTCAATACACAAAACCAAAACTTAACGGTCTAAAACCACCCCGGTGCGCCAGCCTCAATTTGCCTCGGCGACACCCTTATTCTTGGGCTTACGCCCCTGAAAATCGACAATTGGCGCCAATCGCGCTTCCCGCAAATCAGCCCACTCAAATTGCAACGCACGCATCGCCTCGGCAATCGCTGCCGCACGTTTCTTACCAATCTTGACGCCTGGCTTCACTGGCGGCGCATCGCTCCACACGATTTGCCACTTTCCCGGCTCAACCGCCTCTAACTCACCTCGAAACTTTTTACGATTCGCTGAGATACCCGAATCCGTCACCCCGATCGGCTCCTTCAGGATCACATCAACCATCTCGCCTTCAAATCGCGCGAAATCAGCGTCGTGACGCAATAGGCGGTCAATACCAGGAGAGCCCACCTCGAGCCGGTGGTAGTCAACGTTTTCGACCTCAAACAAAAACTGCAGTTGCTTCGTCACCGTCTCACAGTCTTCGACGGTCACCATCTGCTCAGGCTCGCCCGGGGTGTACGGCATGTCAATCGTGATGCGCAATAGACCAGCAGCAGAGCGCTCAATCTCCACCAAGTCATATCCCAAACCCGTTACGCTGGTTTTAACCGCATCTTGCCAAGACATCGTCCGCACAAATCCTTTTTAACTTTGACCCAAAAATGCATAACGCCCGACCACACGACGCCGCACTGCGCACCGCTATCGCGATGCTTTTGATCAGTACAGGCACACCGCACGTGTCGAGCGAAGGCAAAAAAAATGGGCGGTTAAAACCCGCCCATTTGGTCGTGAAGCTGTGATTTTAACCCGAAATTCAAGCGAAATCAAAGAACTGGAAATGATTCTTGCAAAGGTTGTGGCGACATCACAACCGTCACCGTCGCCGATCAGCCAAGCCCCAAAAACCACTTGATAACTTGCTTCGCGACAAACCCCAGCATGCCAAAGCCCAACACCAAAAATAATACAAAGGTGCCAAATTTTCCCGCTTTGGCTTCGCGAGCGAGGTTAAACACAATGAACAGCATGTAAACAATAAACGCTGATACCCCTACGGAGAGGCCGAATTGTGCGATTTGGGCCTCGGTGTACCCCAACAAGTTCGCCTCCATCACGCGTCCTTTGGTGGAGAGTTTTCGCCATCCAGCCACGCCTGCGCATCCTCGTAAGCGTGCCAACTGGCATGGGCCAACCAAGGCGTAACCACAATCAGACCAAAGAGTCCAGTGAGCATGCCCAGCCCCACAAACACCATCAACGTCGCAGCCCAAGAGGCCATGGCCATCGGGTGCGCCGCGCAAACCCGCCAGCTTGCCGTGACCGATTGCCACACCCCTGCACGCGTACCAATCAGCATGGGCATCGCGATGACACTAGAGGCAAACATGGGCGCAGCCAAAACGCCGCCCATCAACAGCCATAGCTCAAACAAGTAGCCCTCGGGTGCAAGCACCACGACATGCAAAAAATCCAGCGGACGTGCAACAGGCTCTGGGGCCCAACCGGTCACCAGTGCGGCAGAAGACAGCACCCAGCCCAAGCCCGCCAAACCCAAAAGACAGCCGAACTGCACCAGTCGCCGGTCAAAACTCAGCCACAACAGGCCTATTTCGAAGAGACTCATTCGGTGACCCTCGCGTCCTTGTCGGCTGACCTCGTAGAGACCGGTGACGGCCAAGGGCGCAACGATTAAAAACCCCGAGTAAGCGCCGACGAGCCACCAGAATTGATCCCCGGCCACCCACAAGAGCAACCAACCGACAAATGTAAAAATCACACCATGCGTCAAACCTGGGCCCGGGCTTCGACGCAAATCGGCGGCACCAAAGCGCAGCCAGCGCCCAATGGCGCGTAAGTCAATCACGCCTTGGGCACGCAGAGCATCGCCCTCTTGGCGTTGATCATGAGGCGTTTTCATTTGAGTCCACCCAGTTTATTCATAAGAGATTAATTATATTTCCACCATTCGCCACCCATCGCTTAACGGTGCGGGTTCAGCCTCATATTTCAGCCTCACGTAAAGCCGCATGGCGCCATGCGACAATGCCGGACGAGCCCCAACGGGGGCATCATGATCACACAGCAGCACACTGAGGGAGATTCTTGTGAGCGAACGTAACGGTTTTCTGAATGGCAAAAAATTACTCATCACGGGGGTCTTGTCCAACCGATCCATCGCCTACGGTATTGCCCGGGCATGCTACGCACAAGGCGCCGAGTTAGCCTTTAGCTATGTGGGTGAGCGCTTCAAAGACCGCATCACTGGCTTTGCCGCTGAATTCGGTTCCAGCATGATTTTCGACTGTGACGTCAGCAGTGACGCGCAAATTGAAGCCCTGTTTACAGACCTCTCCAAAACCTGGCCCACCTTTGATGGCTTCGTACACGCCATCGGCTTTGCCCCGAGCGAGGCGATCGCCGGTGACTTCCTCGATGGCATCAGCCGAGAGGGGTTTCGCATCGCGCACGACATCAGTGCGTACAGCTTCCCTGCCATGGCCAAAGCATCGCGCCCTTATCTGAACGACAAAGCCGCCCTGCTCACCCTCTCTTATTTGGGTGCCGAGCGCGCATTACCCAACTACAACACCATGGGCTTGGCCAAGGCATCATTGGAAGCGTCCGTCCGATACACCGCTGAGAGCCTGGGTCCCAAGGGTATCCGCGTCAACGGTATCAGTGCTGGGCCCATCAAAACCCTGGCTGCCAGCGGTATCAAAGGCTTTGGCAAAATTTTGGGACAGGTCGCTGAAACCGCGCCTCTGCGGCGCAACGTCACGATCGATGACGTCGGCAACGTCGCAGCCTTCCTAATGAGTGATCTCGCAAACGGCGTGACTGCCGAAATCACTTATGTCGACGCAGGCTTCAGCAACGTCGTTGGCGGTATGGCCGAATAAACCAAGGGATTTCGATTTATGACACTCGCTTATTGGTGCGTCCTGATGGCCGCAATCCTGCCCTACCTCTTCACGGGCCTAGCCAAATTTGGCCCCAAAGATCCAGCAGATCAACCCGCGCCCAAGTACGATAATCACGCACCGCGCGCGCACTTGGACAAACTAACAGGCCGCCGCTTGCGCGCACATTGGGCGCAGCTGAACAGCTTTGAGGCGTTTCCTTTTTTTGCCGCGGCCGTGATCATTGCACATCAAATGCAAGCCAATCAGGAAGCGGTCGACACCTTGGCTGCTGGTTTCATCCTGTTCCGCGTGGCGTACGGTTTGGCTTACGTCAGCGATAAGCCCAGCCAACGATCACTCATGTGGATGGGTGGAATCTTGTGCTGCATCGGCCTGTTCGTGGTCAGCGCCTAAGCGCTGCCACCGGCCCTTCTATCGCTGTCAGCTGGCTGCCTTGACGCAGTCAGCGTAGTAGCGCTTCACCCCATCGACGTCCTCAACCTCGACGAGCCCGTGAATGTCCGTCTCGAAACCCGGGCACTGCGTGTTGAACTCGCGTGAGAACTTGAGGTAATCAACGATGCGTTGATTGAATACCTCGCCAGGGACCAACAATGGAATCCCCGGTGGGTACGGTGTGATCAAACTCGTCGTCACGCGCCCCAACAGATCGTCAATGGGTACCCGCTCGGTTGCCCGACGCGCGATGCTGGCGAAAGCATCACCCGGCGTCATTGCTGGGGTGTGATCACTCAGGTACATCTCGGTCGTTAATCGCGCCACATCGTGTTTGGCATACAGAGTGTGCACGTGCTGACACAGATCGCGTAATCCCATCCGCTCGTAGCGCTTATGGCCCTGGCAGAACTCGGGAAGGATGCGCCACATGGGTTGGTTGCGATCGTAGTCGTCCTTGAACTGTTGTAACGCGGTTAACAGCGTGTTCCAACGACCCTTGGTGATGCCGATCGTGAACATGACAAAGAAACTGTATAGACCCGTCTTTTCAACCACCACGCCGTGTTCGGCTAGAAACTTGGTGACGATTGAGGCGGGGATACCTTGGTCGGCGAACGTGCCGTCTAAATCGAGACCTGGGGTCACGATCGTGGCTTTGATCGGGTCCAGCATGTTGAAGCCATCGGCCAAATCACCGAAGCCGTGCCACTGCTCAGCTTTGGCGCCGTTGGTGCCTTTGAGCTCCCATTCTTCGCGTCGACCAATGCCCTCTTCTTCGCTCAAATCTTGTGGACCCCAAACCTTGAACCACCAATCCTTGTCGCCGTAATCCCGCTCAACCTTGCGCATGGCGCGTCGGAAATCGATGCACTCCAATATGCTTTCCTCAACCAACGCCGTGCCGCCGGGCGGCTCCATCATGGCCGCCGCCACGTCACAGCTCGCGATGATCGCGTACTGCGGTGATGTCGACGTGTGCATCAGGTACGCCTCGTTGAACAGGTGCGTATCCAGCTTCACTGTTTTAGAGTCTTGCACCAAAACGTGGCTGGCTTGGCTGATTCCAGCCAGCAATTTATGGATGGACTGCGTGGCATAAACCACCGCATGCTCAGGGCGCTCGCGATGTTTACCCATCGCGTGGAAGGTACCGTAGAACGGGTGGAAGGCCGCGTGCGGCAACCACGCCTCGTCAAAATGAAGGTTGGTCACGTAACCATCCAACATGCCCTTGATCGTCTCGGTGTTGTAAAGCACCCCATCGTAGGTACTCTGTGTCAGTGTCATCACACGCGGTGTCACCGTGTCGGCATCCACGTGCGCCAACAGCGGGTTGTTTCGAATTTTTTCCTTGATCGTCTCTGGCTCAAACTCGCTCTTGGCGATCGGGCCAATGATGCCAAAGTGATTGCGCGTTGGCTTCAAAAACACGGGCACAGCGCCCGTCATGATGATGGCGTGAAGAATCGATTTGTGACAGTTCCGGTCAACCACAACGACATCGCCCGGTGCGACCGTGTGGTGCCAAACCATCTTGTTACTGGTGCTGGTACCGTTGGTCACAAAGTAACAATGGTCAGCATTGAAGATGCGCGCGGCATTCCGCTCACTCTCCGCAATCGGCCCCGTGTGATCGAGTAACTGACCCAACTCCTCCACGGCGTTACACACGTCAGCACGCAGCATGTTTTCACCAAAAAACTGGTGGAACATCTGGCCAACCGGTGACTTCAAAAACGCCACCCCGCCCGAATGACCCGGACAGTGCCATGAGTAAGACCCGTCCTCAGCGTAATCCAACAAAGCCTTGAAGAACGGCGGCTGAATACCTTCTAAGTAGCTCTTTGCCTCTCGGATGATGTGACGCGCCACAAACTCCGGCGTGTCCTCAAACATGTGAATGAAACCGTGTAACTCGCGCAGCACGTCGTTGGGCATGTGACGCGAGGTTTTGGTCTCGCCGTGAACATAAATGGGTACATCGGCGTTTTTGCGGCGAACCTCTTCGATGAACGTTCGAAGACGCTCAACGGCAGGGTCAATGTCGGGGCCTTGTGTGACCTCTTCATCATCAATTGACAAGATAAACGCACTCGCACGGCTCTGCTGCTGGGCAAATTGACTCAAATCGCCGTAACTCGTTACCCCTAAAACCTCAAAACCTTCGGAGACGATCGCATCTGCGAGCGCACGAATACCCAGACCCGATGTGTTCTCGGAGCGGAAGTCTTCATCGATGATCACGATGGGGAAACGAAATTTCATAGTGGTGGGGTCTCTTTGCGGCAAAAGAGTGAGTGTAAAGTTCCGGGCCGTCAATTCGTGACTAAACAACAGCGCCGCGACGCATTTCCGGCCGAATGTGGTACCCCGTCAACACTTCAGCCGCATCACGCCCCCGCAAGCCCGTGGCCCGTTGCCTGATATACTCCAGCGTTCGCGGAAAGGTGGATGAGCGGTTTAAGTCGCACGCCTGGAAAGCGTGTGTGGGTTCATAGCCCACCGCGGGTTCGAATCCCGCCCTTTCCGCCATATTTAAACCCCAAGTCATTGATTGATTTGGGGTTTTTCTTTTTTCATAACGCCTAGTCCACCTTTTAGCCCACCTTACCAATGCAGACGAGGGGTGAATGAGTCCGCCGAGCGCGAGAATGACTGAGCAGTATTACGGACACCTCGTCAGGGGCAGAGCAGTCTCAGCACTAGAAAAACTAAAGTAACGCGCAAGCAGCCTTGTACGCGTACACCACCACCGCTGAGGTCGCCACTTTTGATGCGTGAGCTATCACAGCACGAAAGTGATACGAAAATATCTACACCCTAAGCCCTCTTCTCCGCTCATCAGGCGAAACCCAAAACGTGTACCGTTGGTCGCATTTTTCGATAGTACATTTTTACCACTATGTACTCTGAACCCAAACAGGACCGCTCGAAAGCTACCGAGGAAGCGTTTTTGTCCGCATTGGACACGTTACTTGTTCAAAAAAGTTTCAAAAATTTGTCTATCGACGAAATCGCGCGGGAAGCGGGAATCAGCAAAGGCGCTTTTTTGCGACGTTTCGGTTCTAAACGACAGGCGCTGTATGTCTTGTATGAACGCTATTGCGAGAAGACGACCGTTGTAATGGATCGGATTGTGAGCGAGTTACCCCGAAAAGAGCAGGCAATGGACTCGTTATTGGACATGTCTCAATCGCTGGAACGATTAATCAAAGAACACTATTCCAGTAACCGGGCGATGCGTGACGATTTCCAAGAAAACTTGGAGGTCCACCCCTCGACGCGTCGCATCTTTCTGGAATGTGTCGAAATGATGCGCAAAACTCAACAAAGATTTTTTGGGGGTGCGACTGACACTGGAGCATTTGCAGGCGCCCAAATACTAGTCACAAACACGTTCGAGTATGTGTTTAACGCAATGCCGGGATTGCCAAGCAATTACGAGCAGCGCCATAAGCTGATGGCAGAAGTTTTACTCGTAGCGCTTCAAGCAAGTGATATTGGGACTTCCAAATGAGCGGGTTTTCAAAGAATTTTGTTGTCTTTTCAATTGTTTTTTTCGGAATTGGATCACAGGCACTTGCGTTTGACGCCGGAACGAGCGATCCAAATCTTAGACAGGCAGATACCGCCTTGCCGGGGGGAACGTGCCGCACGGATGTTGGATTCCTGCAAAGGTCGGGCAACATAACACAATTGGCAATCGTACATGCGAGTTCAGGGCGAGAGTACCAATACAACGGCGCGATAT
>Ga0102911_1000835_pt1 | contig 10562 bp, 10 predicted proteins | sample Colrivmet1558A02_FD_84975 | JGI IMG/M metagenome (GOLD analysis project Ga0102911, IMG submission 84975) | Estuarine microbial communities from the Columbia River estuary - metaG 1558A-02 | ecosystem: Environmental > Aquatic > Marine > Intertidal zone > Estuary | place: USA: Columbia River... | reverse complement strand
GATATGGCTCCCAATCTCTCTGGGATTGCCTCAGCGGATAGCGCGCGCGTTGCGCATCTGATCGAGTTAGCGGTGGATTTTGCGGTTAATCACCTTAAGGCCGAGGGTGCGTTGGTGGTTAAATTGTTCCACGGCGGCGGGTACGACGCCTTGGTTGCCCTCTTCAAAGCCAATTTTAGAGTCGTGAAAGCAATCAAACCCAAGTCGTCGCGCGATAAGTCATCTGAGACTTTTCTGGTCGGAATGGGGTTAAAAGTCACATAAAAACCCTATTTTCCCTGTTGGTAGCCCCGTACATTAGGGAATACACGGGTGGATGTGCCTAAAATGGGCTCGTGGGCTTGAAATTTAGGTTCTCGGCTACACATTATTTATTCCTCATATCTGGAGTTCTCCTTGAACAATTCTTGGTTCTCAAAAGTTGCTGTCTGGATGGTGATCGCCATGGTGCTCTTCACCGTCTTTAAACAGTTCGAAGGTCGCACAGCAGCCGGTGTGGGCAACGTTGGCTATTCAGAGTTCATCCAAGAGGTACAAGCCCGCCGCATCAAATCAGCGACGATCTCAGAAGGTGCCAACGGTACAGAAATCATCGCGATCACCAATGACGATCGCCGCATCAGAACCACTGCAACCTACCTCGACCGCGGGTTGGTTGGCGATCTGCTGGCCAATAACGTCAAGTTTGATGTGAAGCCCCGAGAAGAGAGCTCTTTCCTCATGACCCTTTTGGTCAGCTGGGGACCGATGTTGCTCTTGATTGGGGTTTGGATTTATTTCATGCGCCAGATGCAAGGTGGCGGTAAAGGCGGTGCCTTTAGCTTTGGTAAGAGCAAAGCGCGCATGATGGACGAGAACAACAACACAGTGACCTTTGCCGATGTAGCCGGGTGCGACGAGGCGAAAGAAGAGGTTCGCGAGGTTGTTGACTTCTTGCGTGATCCACAGCGATTCCAAAAGCTTGGAGGCAGAATTCCACGTGGATTGTTGCTGGTAGGCCCTCCGGGTACCGGTAAGACCTTGCTGGCGAAGAGTATCGCTGGCGAAGCCAAAGTGCCATTTTTCAGTATTTCCGGCTCAGACTTCGTCGAGATGTTTGTGGGCGTGGGCGCCGCCCGTGTTCGCGACATGTTTGAGAATGCAAAGAAGAATGCACCGTGCATCATCTTTGTGGACGAGATTGACGCCGTTGGCCGTCAGCGTGGCGCTGGCTTGGGTGGCGGAAACGACGAGCGCGAGCAAACACTCAACCAGATGTTGGTGGAGATGGATGGTTTCGAGACCAACCTCGGCGTGATCGTGGTGGCAGCCACCAACCGCCCAGATATTTTGGATGCCGCGCTTTTGCGTCCCGGGCGCTTTGACCGCCAGGTTTACGTGACCCTGCCCGATATCCGTGGTCGCGAGCAGATCCTCAATGTGCACATGCGCAAGATTCCGCTTGGTACGGACGTGAACGCCTCTGTGATTGCACGCGGCACGCCCGGGATGTCCGGCGCCGACCTGGCCAACCTGTGTAACGAAGCGGCTTTGATGGCCGCACGACGTAATGGCCGTCTGGTCGAGATGGAAGATTTTGAGCGCGCGAAAGACAAGATCTTCATGGGCCCCGAGCGTAAGAGCATGGTGATGCCCGAGGACGAGCGTCGTAACACGGCGTACCACGAGTCAGGGCACGCGTTGATCGGCAAGCTGTTGCCCAAGTGTGACCCCGTCCACAAGGTGACCATCATCCCCCGTGGTCGCGCGCTGGGCGTGACCATGAGCTTGCCCGAGAACGACCGCTACAGTTTCGACCGCGAGTACATGCTGAACCAAATTGCGATGCTGTTTGGTGGCCGCATTGCCGAAGAGGTCTTCATGAACCAGATGACGACGGGTGCTAGCAATGACTTCGAGCGTGCGACGCAAATTGCACGTGATATGGTGATGCGCTACGGCATGTCGGACGCGCTGGGCCCCATGGTTTATGCCGAGAATGAGGGCGAAGTTTTCTTAGGACGGTCTGTTACTAAGACGACCAACATCAGTGAACAAACGATGCAGGCTGTCGACGCAGAGGTTCGTCGCATCATTGACACGCAGTACCGACTGGCGCGTGACCTGATCGAGAAGCACAGCGAGCAAATGCACGCAATGGCTAAAGCACTGCTTGACTGGGAAACCATTGATGCTGACCAGATCAATGACATCATGGCGGGCAACCCACCGCGCGCGCCCAAGGACAACACCAAACCCTCACAGGGACCCGACAGCGGTTCGACTGGTGGCACACCGGCCGTAACGCCTGACCCAAAGCCAAGTGCTGCGTGAAGGTTAAACTTCTAAAAAACCGGGCTTGTCCCGGTTTTTTTAATTCCGCACAAAGGATCACAAGTGACGCCTCCTGAAGCGATGCACTGGCAAACGAGTCGGTTTCAAATCGACTTGTCTGAGCCCAAGGTTATGGCGATCGTCAACCTGACCCCAGACTCTTTTTCTGACGGGGGCGTGTCGGACGCCCGGGCTGGGATTCAGCGTGCTGCCGAGGCGCTTGAGGCCGGCGCTGATATGCTCGATTTGGGCGCAGAGTCCACTCGCCCCGGTGCGATACCACTGAGTGAATCAGACGAGTTAGCTCGATTGCTACCTGTGCTTAAAGCGGCGGTTGCATGGCAGGTGCCGATTTCAGTCGACACCTACAAACCGGGCGTAATGCGAGCGGCATTAGACGCGGGTGCCGACATCATCAACGACGTATGGGCCTTGCGCTGGCGGGACCCCAGCGGTTTGAGTGGCGAGACCATTGTGTCTGCGCACCCCAATTGCGGTGTTTGTTTGATGCACATGCATGGCGAGCCGCTCACCATGCAGGTCAATCCGATGAGTGAGCCGCCAGCGGCGATGCCTGTGGCTGTGGCCAGCTTTTTGATGGCTAGGACGGAGGCGTTGTTATTGCTGGGGGTTGCAGGTGAGCGCATCGTACTGGACCCCGGTATTGGTTTTGGCAAGACAGTGGCGCAAAACTACGCATTGCTACCCGGACAGCAGGCACTTCGCGCGTTGGGCTTCCCTGTATTGGCCGGCTGGTCCCGGAAATCAGCGCTCGGCGCTGTAACAGGACGTGCCGTCGATGAACGTCTGAGTGCCAGCGTCGCGGCCTCAACGATCGCATTAACACACGGGGCAAACGTGTTGCGGGTACACGATGTTGCCGCCACCCGCGACGCTGTAAGGGTGTGGTTGGCTAGCCAGTGATAATAAACACCTTTCATTACCGAACACTGATTACATGAGCCGACAGTACTTTGGAACCGATGGCATTCGCGGTCGCGTAGGGCAGGCGCCGATTACCCCTGATTTCGTGCTCAAACTGGCACATGCGGTTGGACGTGTCCTGAAGGCGGCTGAGCCCTCAGCACAGGTGTTGATCGGTAAGGACACCCGTATTTCAGGGTACATGCTTGAGAGCGCCATGGAGTCGGGCTTCAACTCAGCAGGCGTCGATGTGTTGCTGCTTGGGCCAATTCCCACGCCCGCCGTGGCTTACCTGACCCGCGCCCAGCGTGCAAGTTTGGGCGTCGTAATCAGTGCGAGCCACAACCCCTTTGAAGACAACGGCATCAAATTTTTTAGTGCACAGGGCACCAAACTTCCGGACGCATGGGAGCTGGCGGTTGAGGCTGCATTGCGTGAGGATCCCGTTTGGGCGGACGCGGCTAATTTAGGCAAGAGCCGCCGTCTTGATGATGCAGCGGGTCGGTACATTGAGTTTTGTAAGAGCACCTTCGATAAAACACTCAGTCTCAAAGGATTGAAAGTGGTAGTCGACGGTGCGCATGGCGCGGCGTATCACATCGCACCGTGTGTTTTTCATGAGCTTGGGGCTGAAGTCATCCCCATCGGGTGCGCGCCTGACGGCCTGAATATCAATCGCGAGGTGGGCGCCACCCATCCCAAGGCGCTTGTGAATGCAGTGCTCAATCACGAGGCTGATTTGGGTATCGCCCTCGATGGCGACGCGGACCGACTGCAACTGGTCGATCGTTCTGGACGACTCTATAACGGTGATGAGTTGCTCTACGTGATGGCGCTGGACCGACTGCAACAAGGTGATGCAGTCCCGGGTGTCGTTGGCACGCTGATGACCAACATCGCCGTCGAGTTGGCGCTGAAATCCAAAGGAGTCCCAATGGTACGCGCCAAGGTAGGCGATCGCTACGTACTGGAGCAGCTTGAGGCCCACCAATGGCTGCTCGGTGGGGAGGGCTCGGGTCATCTGTTGGCACTCGATAAGCACACGACGGGGGATGGTCTCATCAGCGCGTTACAGGTCTTGCAAGCCATGATGCGTCGCGGTCAGTCATTGGCTGAACTGTTGACTGATGTGACCTTGTTCCCGCAGACATTACTTAATGTGCGGTTGACCCCTGAACAGGCTCAGTGGTCGAGCAATGACGCACTGAAGGCCGGTATTGCAGCGGTAGAGCAGCGCTTGGGGGACACTGGTCGAGTGCTGATTCGCGCAAGTGGCACCGAGCCCGTTTTGCGGATCATGGTGGAGGCTGCTGACGCAGCGCAGGCTGCAGCGATGGCCGAAGAGCTCGCGGCATTGCTATGACCGCATGACGACCATGACAGCCCCTATCACAATCGTTACCGCCGATTTATCAAAACCCACCCACGCTCAGGCGTGGTTGGCGATGTTGGATGCCTATGCATCTGATCCAGCAGGCGGCGGGGAGGGCTTATCCGCGTTCGCCAAGGCGCACCTAATCGAGGCTATCCAAGCACGTCCCACCGTTTACAGCGTGCTTGCATTTGACGGCGATAAACCCGTAGGAATTGTCAATGCGATTGAGGGTTTCTCTACCTTTGCTTGCAAGCCATTGGTAAACATCCATGATGTTGCCGTGATCGCTGATTACCGGGGACGGGGCATCGCCGGCCTCATGCTGGTGCATGCTGAGACGATTGCGCGCAGTCGGGGGGCCTGCAAATTAACCCTAGAGGTATTGTCTGGCAATGCGTCTGCCATCAGCGCCTACCAGCGTCTGGGTTTCGAAGCTTATCAACTCGACCCAAAACTTGGCGATGCACGATTTATGCAGCGGTGGCTGGACTAGCTGCGTGCGTAGGGCTGTATCTGGTTCGTACCGGTATCGGAGTGGATACTGGCGTTGAAGGAAACGATGATCCGGTCCTGTTCTCCCGCGTAGGGCATCGCCTGGTGGGGTAACCACGACGGGAATATAACCAGCTGGCCCGGTATGGGCTCAATGTCAATATGGGCCTGCTGCATGTAGGCATTACCAAAGTCCATATGCGCGCCACCCAATCGATTGAAATGGGGACCATAAAACCGCGTGACGCCATTCTGCAATCCAAACGCAGGGTGACTTTCTCTCGCTGGCAGTGCATCGACTTGCACGCAATACACGCCTGACCACGAACAGTTTCCATGCGTGTGCACGTCATGGTGAACGCCGCCGTTGGCAATTTGGAACCAAATGCCCTCAATGCCAATTCGCATACCCGGTGCCGCGGTCGGCCAGGCGCCTTGGTTGGCGAGCACCACGGTCTGGCGTAATCCGTCAACGATGAACCGAACCAATGACTGCCATTCAGGAATTTGGATTCGATTCAATAAATTGTCAGCACTGGCATAAAACAAAGCGCCCGCTTTGGCGTTGGGATCAATCGCGCGCATGCCGCAGAAAGCCCTCGCGAGCAGCGCGTTGGCATCGGCTGCCTCAGCCCATTGGTGCACGCCAATCGGTGTCGCCCAAAGCGGGTGGAGCGGGTCAGCTGGCAGGGTCATCGGATGCGGTCTCAGGCGGCCTTATGCAGCCGGTGTGTGGGCTGCTGGCCAACGGAGCTGATGCCCTGTGGTTGCATGCAGATTTTCTATATCTGACTCGCTGTCGATATCAATGATGTACCGTTTGTTATCGTTTGCCCAACGGTAGACCTGCGTCGGATGTTCTGCCTGCCACTGCTTGCAGCCGACGTTGGCGTCACCCGACAATATTTGTTGTTTGACATCATCACTGAACATAACCGGGTTGCCGATCTGCGTGCCGACAATCGGCTGCACGACATGGCTATTCTCGGGCCGCTTCTTGTAGGCGCCAATGAGGGCGGTGATGTCTTGGGCGTTGATCAGCGGTTGGTCTGCCAAGGCCACTACTACCGCATCTAGCTTACCCGTTAACGCGCCAAGGCCCAGCCGTAACGAGCTCACTTGCCCACGTTCAGGCTCGGCATTTCTCACAATGGTCACAGGAAAATCTTGTAACAAGGGTTCGATGTCATCGGCGTAGTGACCGAGGACCACCACCACCTCATCCACCCCCGCGCCAGATAGTGCGATGAGTTGCCGTCGAATGAGCGGGACGCCCCCCAACTCAAGCAGGCATTTGGGACGCGAGCCGATGCGTGCGCCTTGACCCGCCGCCAGTAATACCGAACCGACCACCACGCGGCTATAGAGCCCACCCCCGCCTTTTAGTATGCAGCCCATCGCGTCAATCTCCGCAGCATGAACGGTTGAGCGCCTGTTCCATGGCACTGATGAGTGAACCGCTGGCTTTCGTTGTCGGCGCTGCTGTTGTTTGGGTGGGGGTAGGGGGTGCTTGCACGCGACTGCTTTTTGAATCCAGGCGACTGCGCTGCGTCGCAACGACGTTGGTGAGTACCGATAGTGCGATCTCTGCGGGCGTTTGCGCACCGATTGGCACACCTGCTGGTGCAATGATCGCATCAATGGCATCTGGCGCTGCGCCAGCGCTGCGCAAGCTTTCTTTTAAGACAGTGGCCTTTTTGGCGCTGGCAACGAACCAAACCGCGTGCGTGTTTAGGGCCAGGGCCGCTTTGAGCCCCTGTAGGTCCCGCCGTCCTTGCGTCGCGACGACAACATCAGTTGGCGTGTCGACCAATGCCGCCAGCGAGGCGGGGTCGTCGCTGGTCAATACACGCGTGGCATCGGGGAAGGCCGTTGCCGTGGTGTCTTGGGCAATGACCGTCACTTGGAGCCCAACGCGGGGTGCCAATTGGGCTAACGCTTTCGCGACCGCTGAGTCACCAATGATGGTTAGCTGTGCAGCAGGGACCATTGGCTCGATGAATAACTCCAAGGTACCGCCCGAATGACAGGCCATTCCGAACTCAAGGACGTCATTGAGTTGTTGCGTGGTGGTCTCGGTCGCCGGTGAGATCCGGATGTTACGCGGCTGCCCGTCCGCCAACGCGTCACGCACGGTCTTGATGACGGTGGGCTGGGCACAGCCACCACCGATCCATCCGTGGATTCTGCCGTCTGCGGTGACAACGGCCTTGTCGCCCGCTTTTGCTGAGGTGGGCGGTTGGGTTCGAAGCACCGTTACCAGCGCAAAGGGCTGTTGCGCACGGCTCAACCGCTGCGCCTCATCGATCCAATCAAAACGTTGCATGGTCAGTGCCTCTATCAAGTTAAGGTCAGCTTAGCGCAAGACGCGCTTTGCCTGAATCAGGTCATGTAAATTGGCCAATGGCAGGGTGCGGTCAAGTTGTTTTTTGGCCTGTTGCATGGCGTTTGAAAACGCAGCCTGGTGCGTCGGGTGAAACCAGCTCACACGCGCACCGCGAGCCCGTACCGCCGACAGCGCCTCAGCCAGTCGCTCGGGCGGTTCGGTATCAAAGCCATCCGAGAAAACCCAAACCCGAGAGCGCGAAGAGAGTTGCGCGCGGGCATGCTGACGGCTGAATGCTAACAGGCTTTCCGCGATGCGGGTGCCAGCGCCGAAGCCCGCCGTTACGGCGTTAATTTTCTCCTGCACGGCCGCAGAGTCTCGCTGAAGTAAGCTGGTGATTTCGATGATTCGCGTGTGGAAGACAAACGCTCGTACCGGCGCTACCTGCGCAAATGCCCGCGCGACGCGAAGGTAAAAAGCCGCGTGGCTCTCCATAGAGCGACTGACATCGACCAGTATGAAAACCTGTGGTTCGCGCTCGCGCCGCCGCATCCAGACGGGCGTGAGGGGTTCGCCTCCAAACGCAATGCTTTTGCGCATGGTTTGTCGCAAGTTGAGACGATGCCCGCCAACATCCGGTCGCCATCGCCGCGTAGGCGTGGGGCGTAGGTTCGCCATGATGCTCGTCGCTGTGTCCCGAAGGGCTGTGAGCTCTGATGGCAACCACATTTGACCGTCACGTTGCACCAGTGCCTCTGCGCGAGTCGCGCCGCCTTGCGATAGGTCTGACTCACTCACAGGTGCATCAGAACGGGTAGCTTGGTCACCGGCAGATTGCGCGGCAGGTGCACCTGGTTTACTTTGATTTGACGTCGCGTCACTACGCAACGCTTCCACCGCTTGGCGTAGATCGCGGCGCGGCTTGGTTTGACCGCTGACTTTGACGGTTCCTCGGGTTTTGTGGGGGTGCCAGTATCGATCGAATAGGTCATCCCACTGGCGCCAATCGCGCAAGTTGTTGCATGCGATGGCGCGCCAAGCCGCGCGCACATGGCGCTCATTGAGTGGGCCCACGGCGGCCATTGCCTGGCGCATGGCCACTTGCTCAGCGGGTCCCACTTGCAAACCGTGGTCTCTAAGAAGGGCTGCGAAACCGGCCATCTGTGCCCCAGCGGGCTGAGCGGGCTGTAAGTTCATGGGATCGGTTACGGCCTCAGGCCGTCGCGGCGGGCGCCGCCTGTTTGACCGCGACACCGTCATGGCGCTTGCCTTCACTAATCTGAAGCAAGCGCTCGGCAGACATTGCGAAGTGATCCTCTTGTGTTTTAAGCAAGCAGCCCAACGTGGCCAGCAGGGTCGCCATGTCACTGGTCAGGGTGTGGACGTTCATACGATGCAACGCACGTATCCAGTCGAGAGTCTCAGCAATACCGGGCGTTTTGGCCAAGTCCTCGCCGCGCAACCGTTGAACAAATTGAACCGCCTCTTCAACCAACGCCGTATCGGCGGCTGGCAGCACGGCCTTCACGATCGCCATCTCGCGGGCGAGTGTGGGGTAGTCCAGATGGTGGTACAGGCAACGGCGCCGCAGGGCGTCGGACAGTTCTCGGGTGCCGTTGCTGGTTAGTATGACTTGAGGGATCGATATCGCCTTAATCGTGCCCAATTCGGGGACCGTCATTTGATATTCGGCCAGTACCTCGAGGAGAAAAGCCTCGAAAGCCTCGTCTGCACGATCGATTTCATCGATCAGCAACACACAGGGCCCTGTGACGCTGATAGCGCGCAACAACGGTCTTTCGAGCAAGAACTCCCGGCTGAATACATCGTCGGCTTTCAGCTTCGTACCGCTTGTTTCTGCCGCTCGAAAACTCAACAGCTGTCGACTGTAATTCCACTCATAAGCGGCTTGAGCCAAGTCCAAGCCCTCAAAGCACTGCAACCTGACCAAGGTCGCATCCTGCGACTTTGCCAGGGCCTGCGCCAACGCAGTTTTACCCACACCCGCATCGCCTTCCAGTAACAAAGGGCGCTGTAACTCTCCCGCCAGCCAGACGGCCGTACTAAGCTCGTTATCAGCGAGGTACCCCGATGTGTACAGTTTCTCGCGAAGCAGGTCAGGGGATGCGTGCATGGGTTCGTTTGCGCAGGGCCTCAAATTCAGCCGCGGCTGCCAAACAGACCTTGCCACCAGCCTTTTATGAGTTGCCAGAAGATTGCCAATCCGTTGATCTCTTTGGCAATTTTGGGCGCATCTGACGCGGTTGTTGACGCTGCGCCAGACTGACCTGCGGCGCTTCCTGCGGGCGCGGGAAGTGTCAAAGCCGTTTGACGGAAATTCTCTACAAACTGTCCCAGAATCATTTCAGAAACCTGAACCATCATGCGACCGCCGAATTGGGCAAACTTACCGTTAACAATCACGGCGGCCGACCCGTTGAGCACGCAGTGTGCGGGGTTCGTCGGATCGGCAACGATCGCCGCAGACAGGTCCATCGATGCCGAGGACCCACCTTTGTCTGCACCTTTACCACGCAACACCACCGTTCGGTTTTCGGTGTTCGTCTCGACTACATCGACGGTTCCGCCAAACTGCGCCACTGCCGGCCCCACTTTAACCTTGACGGTTCCTTTGTAGCTGGTATCGCTTAGTTGCTCTAGGATTTCAGCGCCCGGCATACAGCCCGCCGTCGCTTTGAGATCGCTTAACAACGCCCAAGCCCGGTCGGCATCAACGTCTAGTGGGTATTGCTTGTCGAGTTTGACTTCCATAATGGTTCAGTTTCTTTCAGTAAATGATCAAAGCGCCGCGCCGTGCTCGCGCAGTGACTTCCATAAGCGGTAGCTGCTGTGCGGCATATCAAGATGCGTTACGCCCAGGTGCGAAAACGCGTCGACGATGGCGGATGTGAAGGTTGGGATTGATCCCACGTGGGGGGACTCTGCCACACCTTTGGCGCCGATGGGGTGGTGGGGGCTTGGCGTGACGGTGAAGTCAGTCTCCCACTTAGGCGTTTCCACCGCTGTCGGCAGGAAGTAGTCCATCAACGTGTTGCCCATCAGGTTGCCCTGCGCATCGAACGGCATCTGCTGCCCCATCGCGACGGCAAAGCCCTCGGTCAGGCCACCGTG
>Ga0102911_1000820_pt1 | contig 10651 bp, 12 predicted proteins | sample Colrivmet1558A02_FD_84975 | JGI IMG/M metagenome (GOLD analysis project Ga0102911, IMG submission 84975) | Estuarine microbial communities from the Columbia River estuary - metaG 1558A-02 | ecosystem: Environmental > Aquatic > Marine > Intertidal zone > Estuary | place: USA: Columbia River... | reverse complement strand
ATGAAAGAGCAAAAAATATAAATATTATAATCCAATCTATTGTAGCGATTTGCATAAGTCTATTCTTTTGGTTTGCTTCTAAAGGTAAATAAAAAACTATTTTATCCTATAAATTGTTGTTAAATCCCTTGAGAATACGCTAATTTCCAACTAGGTTTGCTTAGTGATTACTCTTTTAGGTCTATGATTCACGTAAAACGTCTTGTTTTTATAGCTTTATTCTCCTTCTCTTTTCATTCGGTTTGGGGGCAAGTCCCTATTGAAACTACCAAAAAACCCAAAGTTGTTATTCCCCCTCCAGAAAATAAAGGCCCAAGCCTTTTAGCGCCAAAAGAGAAAAAAGCTTTTCTATCCGAAGACTTTTTTAATCCTACTATAGAATTTAAAGATCCCAAAAGCGACCTCAATAACCCACCAATTAATATGGGGGCTAGCGAACAGTTTTTGGACGCTGGGAAACAATACTTAAACCGGCTAAACAGAGGTAGGGAAAAAGAAAAAAACCCCAACCAGTTTAAAACAGATCAATATCTAGGTGATTTTAAAAATAATGGGCGTTTTGTTCAAATTGCGGTCCGTGATCACGAATCTCCTGATGGGGATTTAATTCGTATTATGCTTAATGATAAAGAAGTTGTCTCTAGAGTTCTTTTGACTGAAAACTTCAAGGGTATTTCTGTCGATTTAGTAATGGGTTTTAATAAAATTGATTTTGTCGCGCTAAATCAAGGTACCTCAGGTCCAAACACTGCTGAAGTTCGTGTTTTTGATGATGAAGGAAAATTGGTAGGTGCCAACCGTTGGAATTTAGCTACTGGTGTAAAAGCTACTTACATTATCGTTAAAGAAAAATAACCATTACCCCTGGTAAACCTCCATCATTCCTTTAATAAAAATACTAACCTCTTCTTGCGTTCCTGTGCTAATTCTACACCAATCATAGAAGGGTGGAAAGGGACGTCCAATTCGGACTCCATTGGCCAACATCGCTGGACCTAGCTCCCTGATGTCCTTTTTTGTATTAAAGAAAATAAAATTAGTATGTGATTTTACATACGTTAATTTTAATTGATCTAAAAGAGAATAAATACGTGCTTTGGCTTCTTTGTTCTGTGCTAAAGAAAATTGATAAAAGGCGTCATCAACTAGGGCCTCTTTTGCTGCTTCTACAGCTAGCACATTACTCATTGCAACTACGTTCTTTCGAATTTGAGCAGCAATTTCAGGTTTGGCGATCAAATAGCCAACACGTAAACCAGCCATTCCATATACTTTTGAAAAGGTTTTTGAAACAATCACATTGTCTCCACGTTTTACAGCGTCGATCATGCTTGGATAATTTGGTGTTTCTATAAAGTCATAATAGGCTTCATCAGAAAATACAATGGCTTTTTTGCTGGCAACATCACAAAAATCAACCAACTTTTTTGCAGGTACTAAAGTACCCGTTGGATTGTTTGGATTGCATAAAAAAATCAATTTCGTTTTACTAGAAATTCGTTTTTCAATTTCATCTAAATCGTACCCTTTATCTTCCCCCACAGGAACCCAATTTATGGTGGCTCCCCATTGTTCAGCATAGTCCATCATGGCTAAAAAAGTGGGCTGTCCTGAAATTATTTCTCCGCCATTTGAGGCAAAAGTTAAGCCTGTAATACGAAGTCCTTCCGTTGAACCACCCGTAATAATAATTGATTCTGGAGCAACGCCATGTTTTTTGGCTAGTTGTTCTGCTAGATCATCAGAATAAGCATAAGGATAACGACAACCATGGACAAAAGACTGCTTGATTCGCTCTTGAACTTTTTTGGAGGGACCGTAAGGGTTTTCATTTGAACTCAACCGAATAATAGGTTCTAAACTTCGTGGTTGAAAGTCTGCTTTTTGTTGTGCTGAAAGAAGCCCAGAAGGCGCTAACATTAATCCTCCTATTCCTATAGAAGAACGCAACCAATCTCTTCGTGTTTGCATGATATAGTTTTTATAAAGTTTATGCTTTTTATGTAATTAACAAAATTTAATTACTATTTTTCACATATGAATCAATGGCTTTCAACCTTTGAAGAAATTCTAAAAACCCTTATTAGCCCTTTAGAATGGATAATGCTTTTTGCTATTGTTGGGGGCGGATTATTTTTGACTTTTCAAAGTAAGGGCTATCCCTTTTTAAAAATTAAAACCGCTTTTGGTTTATTACTTACTAAAGAAAAAAACCAAGGGATTTCTAGATTTCAAGCATTGTCCGCTGTACTTGCTGCAACGGTAGGTTTGGGAAATATTTCAGGCGTTGCCATTGCCATACATTTAGGCGGTCCAGGTGTATTGGTTTGGATGTGGATTACAGCTGCCATAGGAATGATTATAAAGTTTTATTCCTGTACTCTTGCGGTTCAACTAAGAGAAACAGATACAAATGGGGAGCCTCTCGGAGGGCCAATGTATTACATGTCCTTAGGCATGAAAAAATGGGGAAAACCCCTCGCAATTTGGTTTTCTATGGCAGGTCTCTTTGGGGTGTTGCCTGCCTTTACAGCCAACCAGCTAACCCAAACCTTCATGAACGTGGTTGATCCAGTTTCCTTTATCGCATTAAGTGATTTTCAATGGAAGTTTATCGTGGGTGTGGTCTTGTCCATTGCTAGTGCCTTTGTCATTTTTGGAGGTTTAAAATCAATTGTAAAGGTGACCTCAAGTCTTGTTCCAACCATGGTAGGGCTCTATTTCATTCTCGGGGTTTATATTCTTATTGCAAATATAGAAGCTGTTTTGCCTGCATTTTATCTTATTTTTTCTGAAGCTTTTAATTTTCAAACCATGATTGCTGGTGGCTTTTGGGGGCTCGTTATTTTAGGCGTGCGAAGAGCTGTATTTTCTAACGAAAGTGGTGTTGGAAATGCCCCAATGTATCATGGTCAATCACAAAGTAAAAAGGGAACTGATGAAGGTCTTGTGGCCATGTTAGGCCCTCTTTTAGATACCGTTTTGGTTTGTACCATTACTGGACTAATTGTAATTATTAGCGGGGCTTATCTTGTAGAAGATCTAAATGGAATTGTTCTGACTCTTGAGGCGTTTAGACGGTTATTTTTTGGTTTTGGAGATCAATTATTACTCATCATGGTTTTTGTTTTTGGAATTTCTACGCTTTTCACCTATTCCTATTATGGTGTAAAATGCTTTGGTTTTTTGACCAAAACCCATTGGGGAAACTACTATAATTATTTTTATATCGGTAGTATTATTTTTTCGGCATTGGTCACGGTAGAGGTCGTCATTGGAATCATTGATTTATCTTTTGCCCTGATGAGCATTCCAAACATGATCGCCATTCTTTACCTCTCAAAAAGAGTGAAAAAGGAAATGCGAGAACGTAACTGGTTAGCTTAATTCTCGCATTGCTGTTTTATTCTTGTCCTAATGGCGGTGGGCCTGGCGGCAATAAAGGTTCGTATTGATAATCCCCTTTTCGTATTTTAAATTCTTCTTTAACGGATTCTAACAAAGCCTTGTCTGTAAATAAATCGACCATCGTCATGCTTAAAGCTTTGGCAGCATAGACCATCCCTTTGTGGCCAATAGACATTCCACCACAGGCAACTACAGCCCAGGAATGCCAGGGGGTTCCCTTTGGGGCAGTAGTCACTCCTAATCGAACAACGGGCACTAAAAAACTAACATCCCCAACATCTGTAGAACCTCCCATAGGATGTTCTTCTGTCGCTTTTAAAGGACTGATTGATCCGTCAATTCCAATTTTAGGCTTGAAAGTCGCTTCTTGGATTTTATAGGCAAAATCTTGTTCTTCATCCGTATAATCTATGGCCCCCAATTGTTCCAAATTTTTCTGAATTGCAGCTCCTCCCGCACGATTGGGGAGCACTTCATGAATTCCAGAAATCAAGTTTACTTCATAGTCTACATTAGCTAAAATCGCTGCACCTTCAGCCATTTTTACAACCTGCTTGTACACCTCATTCATTCCCTCTCTTTTTGTATCACGAACACGTACCCACAATCTAGAATAGTCAGGAACAACATTGACCACTTGACCTCCATCTTGAATATGATAATGAATTCTAACGGTTGGCTTTACATGTTCACGATATGAATTGATTCCATGTGTATACAATTCCAATGCATCGGACGCACTTCGACCATTCCATGGATCGGCTGAGGCATGTGCTGTTTGCCCAAAAAACTCTACTTTAAAATCGACTAAAGCCAACGTACTTTGCACATCTGCTTCGGTGTGATCTGCAGGGTGCCAGTCTACACAAGCATCCAAATCATCAAATAAACCCGCTCTTGCCATCCACAATTTTCCAAAAAACTTTTCCTCTGCTGGAGTACCAAAGAATTTTACGGTTCCTTTCAATTCTCCTGAAGCTATCTTATTTTTTATTGCAACCGCAGCCCCTAAACTTGCTGTACCAAAAAGATTATGCCCACAACCATGTCCTGCAGCACCTGCCTTTAGTGGTGTTTTATTAGGTACTGTTTTTTGGGAAATACCTGGCAACGCATCAAACTCTCCTAAAATTCCAATGACGGGTTTTCCACTTCCATAAGTCGCAACAAAAGCGGTTGGCGTTTCAGCGACACCCTCTTCTACTTCAAAGCCATTGGCCCTTGCATATGCAATTAAAGTCTCAGAAGAAACCGTTTCTTGAAAGGCAATTTCTGCTGCTCCCCAAATGGTATCACTAATCTCAATTAATTCCTTTTTTTGCGTTTCAACATCTTGAATAACTCCTTTTTTAAGGGTTTTTTTGTTTTGTGCTTGAACTGAAAATAGCATTCCTATAGCAGTTAAGACATAAATTAATTTTTTCATTTTTTTAAATTTTTTAATGATTAAACCTTTTTTTTGACTGGAATTGCGAAAGAAATAATTAAAAAAACGAATCCAACAATTGCATAAGGCCAGTCAATAAAAGAAAGTTTGGTATACATAATTCCCACGATAACACTACACAAAATCGCGCAGATTAAAAAAACAATCTTTAAAGTCCATTTTAATTTCATTTTAATACTTTGATTCTAAAATACACATTACAAATTAAAGTTTTTTATTTTTGAATAGGATTCGTCATTATTTTAAATGAATGGGGTTCTTAATCAAAAAGTTTGTAAACTATGACTAGTACTGTAGCGTACCTTGGAAATCTCAGAACTACGGCCACACATCTGGCCTCAGAAAAAATAATCATAACCGATGCTCCTGTTGATAATCAAGGAAAAGGAGAGGCTTTTTCGCCTACCGATCTTGTTGCCACTGCACTGGCCTCTTGCTTGATTACAATCATGGGGATAAAAGCACGCGACCTAGAGGTAGATATCGAGGGGACCAAAGCAGAGGTGAAAAAAATTATGGGTACAAATCCGCGTCGCATTGTTGAAATAAAAATCGCTGTTTCGCTCCCAAATGCCTTTGATGAAAAAACACAAAAAATTCTTGAAAAAGCAGCGCTTACTTGTCCCGTAGCAAATTCTTTACATGCTGAACTTAAACAAGATATTCGTTTTATTTGGCCTTCCTAAACTGTCTGATTCCAAACAGTAAAAAACTATACATCATTACTCCAATGGGTCCCAACATAAACGTACAAAGAAGAGGAAAAATAATAGCTAAGTGAGCAATGTTGTTTTTTCTACTGTGCCGAATGATCCAGCAACCAACCCAAAAATCAAAAGCAAGATAATGTAACCAGCCAGCAGCAGCAGACTCTGGTGTTGTGTTTTTAAAAAGGGTTACAATTCCATCCAGACTTGAAAAATCAGCTTCTGCCAAACCTCCTGAGACAATAATAAAATAAGTGTAAAAAAAACTAATTCCAAGAGGGACCCAAGGATATGAGATTAACTGCTCAGATATTTTCCATTTTGGTAGAAATAGGATGAGACTCCAGACCAAGAGAATTGTTAGGTTACATATGTTAAATAAAATAGGTGTCATAAAAATGAATTGCGTTTGTTCAAGCCAAATTAGTATATTTAAGTAAGTTTTAAAAAATGCTCCTATTCAAAGACATCCATGGTAATCGTATTGACCCTGTAACCCATACGTTAGAGGTAATCAAAAACTATCCTTATGCTGAAATTCATATTGGTACCGATTCCCAAAACATCAATAAAGAATCTCGATATACTACCGTTATCGCCTATCGGCTTGGGTCGCGAGGAGTGCATTATATTTTGAGTAAATCAACAATGAGTATCATACGAGACATGTGGACTCGACTGTGGAAAGAAGCTGAGTTAAGTATAGATTTAGCCGAATGGATTACTGAAAAAATAAGTGTTAAAGTTCAAATTGATATGGATTACAACGAAGATGAAAGTTTCAAATCCAATAAATTAATCTCAGCCACAAAAGGGTGGGCCAATTCACTTGGTTATAAAGTAAATGTCAAACCCAATAATCAAATTGCAACAAGAGCTGCTGATTATCATTGTAAATAGTTAGGGATTTCTAAATACCTGTGTAAAAAAGGCAATACTATCTTTTGTAAAAGCAATTCCTACGCCCAACTCTGAATAGTCTCCAATCATATTGGTATAATGTCCTGGTGAATTTTTCCAGCCTTCTACCACACAGTTTGAAATAGCTTCTGCCGATCTTGTGTCTCCACAAGAACTCACATTTTCAAACCAAGGAACTTGACCAATGTTTTCAGCGATGCTTGTCCATGAAAAGGATAGCGCATTAGCGCGTTCTGAGGGGGATTTATCCTCGTGATCGACATGAGCAAAGAAATTAAAGTCAACCATATTTTCACTGTGTAAAGTTGCTAGAATATCCATTTCATCATTTTGAGCTAGGTCCGTTTTCCCTTGAGATTTTCTTATATCATTTGTTTTTGCTAAAATTTTTTCTGCGATCTCCTTAAATAAATCTTTTTCTATTTCTTGTGCCTCAGAATCTTTAGCACAACTCATTACCATAAAGAAAAGAAGAGGAATGAAAATTTTATTTAAAATGACTTTCATGATATTGGTTTTTGATATAGTCAAAAGTACTCAAATTGAAGTATCTTTAGAAATCAATTGTTAAAACAAATTTTATGCGTTTTGCTATAATAGCCCCTCCTGTTCCAACGCAAAAATGGAAAGAAGGTTTTGATAAAATTGCACCTCATATTCCTATATTAATTGGAGCGGAAACAGATACTCCTGAAGATGTGGAATGTGCATTGTTATGGAGGCAGCCTGAAAATTCCCTTAAAAAGTTCAAAAACTTAAAATTAATTTTTTCAATGGGTGCTGGGGTAGACCATATCTTTTCCGATGAAAGTATCCCTAAACAAATTCCTATATGCAGAGTGGTTGACCCAATGATGGCTTTTTCAATGACCAATTATATTTTAATGGCTGTTTTAAACCACCAACGGTCATTTTATGATTTTCAAATAGCACAACAAAATAAACATTGGTCTCAATTTGAGATCAGCGAAAAAGATTTAAAAATTGGTGTGCTGGGTACGGGTCACCTTGGGATGGATGCGGCAACTAAACTAGATCATTTGGGTTTTTCTGTTTTTGGTTATAGCAATAGCCCCAAAGAAACTCCTTTCCCCTCCTTCAGCGGCGAAGAGCTTGATGTTTTTCTTACAAAAATTAACGTTTTAATTTGTACCGTTCCGTTTACATCCAAAACCAATGGTTTATTGAGTAAGAATTTATTTGACAAGCTAAAACACCCCACTTATCTTATTAATGTTTCACGAGGTGCAGTTCAAGTAGAAAAAGACATTCTAGAGGCCCTAGATGCAAATATACTCTCAGGAGCTTTTCTTGATGTTTTTGAACAAGAACCGTTAGTGAAATCAAGCCCCTTGTGGGAGCATCCCAAAGTTAAAATTACCCCACACATTGCCAGTTTAACGTATCCAAAACAAGGTGTATTGCAAGTTTTAGAAAGTTTTGATCTTGTCAAAAAAGGACTTACTCCACGATACCCAGTAGATCGTGACAAGATGTATTAACTTGAAGCGATATGCTTCCCTATTGAGTCAATTCCAAACCGAACAGGATCAGTAACTAATATCCCTGTTTTTTCTGCTGTTTTTTTCAAATATATTTCAGCATCTTCAAGAGAAAGCATGCTTGTATTAGCGGCAATTCCTATGACTTTTGCCTTTGGAAATGTACCCCCTACTGTTGCCAAAGACTCATTTAAAGCAATAAAATCGTTCAAATCTGGTATCTTAATATGTTCGGGGCTTCTAAGTGTGGTTTTTTCTGCCCGAAGACATAAAATTAGATGTGTTGGGCAACTTCCTCTCATCAAAGGAAGGGTTGCTGTACTCCCTGGATGTAATAAAGAACCTTGTCCTTCAATAAGAACTATTTCTTTATCTGCTTGTTCCATAACAACTTGTTCAACTGCACCGCAGGCATGATCTACCTTAAAAGCATCTAGTGGAATTCCTTTTCCGGTAATCGTAATTCCAATTTGTCCCGTAGCCACAAAACCTACATTAACTTTCTCTTTTTGAAGCCATGAGTATAGTTCTAAACCTGCGGTCATTTTTCCAACCGCCATGTCTGTACCAACAAATAAGACCCGCTTATTTTCAAGGTTTGCTGCTCTACCTGTTGCAATATCTGGAATAAACTGAGGGACACGTATATCCCAAATCCACTGCCTTTCAGGGTTCTTGATATTAGATTGCCATTTAGGCTGTAATAAATCATGTAAGCCATTGACTATTGATAATCCATTTTCCAAAGCTTCTTCAATGACACTATTCCATGAATCAGGAATTCTTCCACCTGATGGAGCAATTCCAAGAACCAATACCTCAGCTCCCTTTGAAATTGCTTCTTTAAGTGAAGCTAATATCGGAACGGACTTAGTGGTATCCATAAACTCACTCATTTGTCTTCCTGCCAGTGCTTTGTCAATTACTGCAACAATTGGGTTCATTAAATAGCGAACCACTCCAGTTCCCATTTTGCCATAGTCACTATCAATATGGCCTTCCATATAAACAGCAATTTTTTGTTTGGAATTAAGCATAAAATTCTTCTTTTAAATAAGCCCCGTGCCCAGGAATTTCGGGAGGAAGTGTTACTCCGTTTATAAGAGGCGCACCATGAGCGGGATCTGGAGCTAAATTATAATGTGAATCTAAATCGATGTGGTCAATTCCTCCTGTCATAGCTGCAGCTGCAGCAATAGCAACAGAAGATTCACTCATACACCCGATCATTGTTTTTAACCCATGTGCTCTTGCCGTTCCAATAATCCTAAGGGCTTCTGTTATACCCCCACATTTCATTAATTTCATGTTTACCCCGTCTACATGGGCAGCAAAGGAAGGAATGTTTTGAGAAAAACGACAAGATTCATCAACATATATAGGGAGTGGTCGGCTTTTAAAAAGTGTCTTTAATCCTGCTTCATCTCCCTCTTTTAAGGGCTGCTCTATATAATCTACCTTTCGATCAGCAAGCCATTGCATCATATGTTGGGCCTGATTTACATCCCATCCTCCATTTGCATCTACACGAAGCTTAACCGGATATTTTTTAGTGCTTTCAACCACCTGTTCAAACATAGTTTTGTCAGCATCAATCCCTTCGGGCGAGCCTAATTTTATCTTCAGGGATTGAACTGTTGTTCCCTCCAAAAGCAAAGGAACACGTTCTTTTATCACTTCAGGAGGATTTATTCCGATGGTCACTGAAGTGGGAGTATGTGGTTTTGAAAAACCTAATAATTGACGTAAAGGGAGTTGCGCTTTTTTTGCTGTCCAATCCCAAAAAGCTGTGTCTAAAGCGACATAAGCACACGGAGGAATTTTCATTTCTCTTGCTCGATCATATAATTCTTGAATGGAAAATCCTTCAATACCAGTTGCAATAAAATTTTCCAAAGCCTCTTGAACAGCCTCAGCTGTTGCAGCACCCTCAGAATTTCCTGGGGCTGCTTCACCCCAGCCTATATGTCCGTCTTTTTCATAGCAAACAAAAAGATTCTCTGAATTATATCTCACCCCTCTACTTATTGCTAATGGGAATCTTTTTTTGAGGGTAACTTTATGGAAGGTAAATTTCATTGTTAAAAAAATTGAATTCCGAAGATAATAAATTATACATTCTGTCAAGTGCTTTTAAACGTTCTACAGGCAATGAATTTCTCCTTTTTCTTTTTTAAAACAAAACTACTTTTTACTTAGTTCTCTAATTTGTAAGTTTTCAATTTTAACGGTCTCGGCATTCGTTTTTAAGCTCAGTGTTTCAAAGGGTGACTGACTAAAGAAGATCTCTGTCATTACCGTCTCTCCTTCGTCAAAAAATACTTCTAGAGACATTTTATCAACAATAAAATAAATATCTAATGAATCAGACATTTTGGTTCTAGGGGCTGTTGAGGGTTTTGCACTAAAGGTTTCAGAAAAACTAGTCTCCCCGGACTGACTTCTATCAATAAAAAACTGATGCTTGTTTTGATCATAACCAAACATAAGAGAGTCACCCATGCTGTTTTCAAGTAAAAATGTATATTTATTATTCTCCAGGTTGACCAAGTTTAAATTTATTTGAAACGCAGATAAATCAAGGGTACCCTTTTCAATTAAAAGTGTTTCTTTTTGATGAGAAAAGGTTTCTTTTTCTAAAGTCTTAGTCGTGTATTTCTCCCAGT
>Ga0102911_1000780_pt1 | contig 11037 bp, 10 predicted proteins | sample Colrivmet1558A02_FD_84975 | JGI IMG/M metagenome (GOLD analysis project Ga0102911, IMG submission 84975) | Estuarine microbial communities from the Columbia River estuary - metaG 1558A-02 | ecosystem: Environmental > Aquatic > Marine > Intertidal zone > Estuary | place: USA: Columbia River... | reverse complement strand
CGATGACTTTGGGTTTGGGGGCGTCATAGGTCAAATCGAGCATGGGGCACTCCTCGCAACGTATCGCCAAGGCTTCTAGGACAGGGGCGCGGGCGGAGCAAGGGCGGTTGCAGGGCGGTATCGTGCGGATTGGTCAGGGAAGATGACCGCGATCCTGTTGCCGATCGGAAACTTTTGCGCTAGGTCGGCGCCAATACCTGCATACCAATGCATACAGTCAAGGGAATCGGTCGATGGTCGAACGCGTTGAGAGAGCTGGAATGAAGGTCGCGGCTGAGCTGGCGGCTTTTGTTGAAACGGAGGCGCTTGGGGGAACCGGCATTGGCGCCGATGCCTTCTGGACCGGGCTTTCGAGCCTTGTTCACGACCTCGGCCCGAAGAACCGCGCACTTCTCGCCAAGCGGGATGATATCCAGTCCAAGATCGACGCCTGGCACATCGCCCACCGCGACAAGCCGCATGACAACGAGGCCTACAAAGCCTTTCTTGGCGAGATCGGCTATCTTGTGCCCGAAGGTGAGGATTTCCAGATCGGCACCTCGAATGTCGACCCCGAGATCGCCTCGGTTGCTGGCCCGCAGCTTGTGGTGCCGATCACCAACGCCCGCTATGCGCTGAACGCCGCCAATGCCCGCTGGGGCAGCCTTTATGATTGCCTCTATGGCACCGATGCGATGGCCGGCCCGATCCCCAAGGGCGGCTACGAGCGCGGTCGGGGCGCACGGGTTGTGGCGCGGGCGCGGGTGTTTCTTGACGAGGCTTTCCCGATTGCCGGCACGAGCCACGCCGATGTGCGCCGCTATCATGTGGAGAAGGGGCAGCTTCTGGTCGATGACCTGCCGCTCGTGAACCCTGAGAAATTCGTGGGCTATCGCGGCCATCCCAAGGCGCCGCATTCGGTGATCCTGCGCAACAACGGGCTGCACGTCGAGCTCGTGTTCGATCGCGCCCATTTCATCGGCAGCCGCGATCAGGCGCTTCTGGCGGATGTGCGGCTCGAAAGCGCGCTTTCGGCGATCATGGATTGCGAGGATTCGGTCGCTTGCGTCGATGCCGAGGACAAGGTGGTTGCCTATCGCAACTGGCTTGGCCTGATGAAGGGCGATTTGTCGGAAGAAGTGTCAAAAGGGGGGCAGACCTTCACCCGCCGTCTCAATCCCGATCTGTCGTTCCTTGATCCGAACGGCAAGGAAACCTCGATCAAGGGCCGTGCGCTTCTGTGGATCCGCAACGTCGGCCACCTGATGACCAATCCCGCGATCCTTGATCGCAATGGCGACGAGGTTTTCGAGGGGCTGATGGATGCCGCCGTGACGACGCTCATCGCCATTCACGACCTCAAGCAAAAGGGCGGAAATTCGGTCAAGGGTTCGGTCTATGTGGTCAAGCCCAAGATGCACGGGCCGGAAGAGGTGGCTTTTGCCGACGAGATCTTTACCCATGTGGAAAAGATGCTCGGCCTGCCGCAAGACACGGTGAAGCTTGGCGTGATGGACGAAGAGCGCCGCACCTCGGTCAACCTCAAGGAATGCATCCGCGCCGCGAAGAACCGTGTGGCTTTCATCAACACGGGCTTTCTCGACCGCACCGGCGACGAGATCCACACCTCGATGGAAGCCGGCCCCTTCAGCCGCAAGGATTTCATCAAACGCAAGGGCTGGATCACGGCTTACGAGAACCAGAACGTCGATATCGGCCTCGAGTGCGGCCTTTCCGGCAAGGCCCAGATCGGCAAGGGCATGTGGGCCATGCCCGACCAGATGGCGGCGATGCTCGAGCAGAAGATCGACCACCCCAAGGCGGGCGCAAACTGTGCCTGGGTGCCGTCGCCCACGGCGGCGACCCTGCACGCGCTGCATTACCACAAGATCGACGTCTTCGCCGTTCAGGCGCGCCTCGCCACGGGCGGACGCCGGGCCTATGTGGATGCGCTCCTCGACATTCCGCTGGCGACCTACCGCAAGTGGACCCGCGAGCAGATCATCCGCGAGGTTGAAAACAACGCCCAAGGCATCCTTGGCTATGTGGTGCGCTGGGTCGATCAGGGGGTCGGCTGTTCCAAGGTGCCCGACATTCACGATGTGGGCCTGATGGAAGACCGCGCCACTTGCCGGATCTCGTCGCAGCATATCGCCAACTGGCTGCACCATGGTATTGTCAGCCGCGAGGACACGATGGCGGCAATGAAGAAGATGGCCGAGGTGGTGGATCGTCAGAACGCGGGCGACCCGTTCTACCGGCCGATGGCGCCCGAGTTCAACGATATCGCCTTTCAGGCGGCCTGCGACCTTGTGTTCGAGGGACGGGTCCAGCCTTCGGGGTATACAGAGCCGGTCCTGCATCGCCGCCGCCTCGAGTTGAAGGCGCTCGGCCGCAACTAGGGCAGGGCGTCACAGGGAGGACGACATGGCTGAGATTTCGATCACCAAGGCGCGGACTATCATCCGCAAGGCGATTGCCAAAGGGCGCGAGCTGGCGCTGGAGCCCCTCGCCGTTGTCGTCCTCGACAGCGGCGGCCATGTCAAAGCCTTCGAGCGCGAAGACGGGGCGGCCCCTGGCCGCTTCGGCATCGCGCAGGGCAAGGCCTATGGCTCGGTGATGCTCGGCATTGCCGGACGGGCCCAAATGGCGCGGGCCGAGCAACAGGCCTATTTCATGGCCGCCATGAACGGCGTCTATGACGGCAAGGTTGTCCCGGTTCCCGGCGGTGTTCTTGTCCGCGACAAGGCGGGCAAGATCATCGGCGCCGTCGGCGTGACCGGCGATACGAGCGACAACGACGTGATCTGCGCTTTGGCAGGGATCGACGCGGCGGGCCTGACGGGCGAAGACTAGGCCAAATTCGGTTTTTTGCCGCACAGGAGTGTGCGCTGATGCGAGGCTCACCCCTGTTTGCAGGGGAGTTCTGTGAGCATACACTCCACTCAAAATTTTGAGTGAGGAATTATGTCTCGCCCTGTCATTGGCATTATCGGCAATTCAAACATCCTTGGCGACGACTACCCGGTTCATGCGGTCGGCGCGATGAATTCCTGCGCGATTGCCCATGTGTCGGGGGCGATGCCGCTTCTGATCCCTGCTGACCCGGAAATTGTATCGGTGCCGGAACTACTCGAGGCCTGCGACGGATTTCTACTGACCGGCGGCCGCCCCAATGTTCATCCCGAGGAATATGGCGAGGCCGAAACGCCGGCGCACGGAATGTTTGATCGCAACCGGGATGCCATCACCTTGCCGCTTGTCAGGGCCTGCGTCGAGCGGGGCCAGCCCTTTTTGGGAATTTGTCGGGGCTTTCAAGAGGTCAATGTGGCGATGGGCGGCTCTTTGGATCCCGAAATCCGCGATTTGCCGGGGCGCGACAATCACCGGATGCCGCCAGACGGAACGCTGGCCGATAAATTTGCCATCCGGCACAAGGTCACGCTGACCCCGGATGGCCCCTTTGCCAAGTTATTCGGCGCGAACGAGGTCATGACCAATACGCTTCACGGGCAGGGCATACGTCGGCCGGGCAAGAGAATCGTCGTCGACGGAACCGCGCCTGACGGAACCCCCGAAGCGATCTATGTCGACGGGGCGCAAGGGTTTTGCCTCTCGGTTCAGTGGCATCCTGAGTGGAACGCGGCCAATGATCCTGTATCTCGGCCATTGTTTGAAGCTTTTGGAAAGGCGGCGCGGGAATGGCGCGCAAATCGTTGATCTTACTTCCGGTTGGGGTTATTAGTCGTATTTAAATTTTAAGTTGAAAAAGAATAGAGCGGCAGGACTTCGAAGAAGTATGAACAGAACACTCTTTGCCTCGCTGGCGGGTCTTTTGGCCGCGTGTGTGATTGGCTATTTGGCCTACTCTCAACAGCTAGCAAGCGATGGGACTGCGGATCTCGGAGTACCGATGGTGGATGTTATCGTGCCCGAGTTGGGATCGGACGAGCGTGCTGGAGAAACGGCATTCAATGCGTTCTGTGCCAAGTGCCATGGCAAGAACGCCGGCGGGCGTGATGGCTATGGCCCCCCTCTGGTGCACGAGATCTATGAGCCCAGTCACCACGCAGATATCAGCTTTCTCTATGCTCCGACTGTCGGCGTGAGGGCGCACCATTGGCCCTACGGAAATATGCCGTCGATTCCGGGAATCACTGAAGCCGAGACAGCGTTGGTGCTGAAATATGCGCGCGCCCTTCAGGTTGCGAACGGGATCGAGTGAGCCGAGCGGATCAGATCCTCACCAGCTCGACTTCGTGCGGCTGAAGGCAGCGCCGGGCAGTTTTACCATAGCTTGCCGGAAGCGACCTCAATTCAGGAAAGATCGCGAATAGCTCCTCTCGGGCCTGCGGCTCGACAGCGGCAAGTGAGCGATCCGTCGGATGAAAGCTCTCCGTCGGCGCTCCATTGGCGTAGATGACCAGTGCTGGTCGAAGAGAATGTGGATGTAGGTGACGTTCTGCCGGCGGTCACGTCGTACCGTGTCGCCGTCGATAAGGTTCTCGGCGGCCACGAGAACCTCGCTCTCGCCAAACAAGAGCTCGGCCCTGTAGCCCTGCAGCAGAACCCGGTGGCGGGGCGAGACGACCAAATCGTCATCCATTCCTCTCAGCACGCCTTTCTTGAGGCGGATTGGAGCAAATTGCGCGATACCGGAAACGGTCCGCGACTGAATCCAGCGGATCGGCTGCATCCCGTGGTCCCGCGTCATGACAAGATCGCCTACATCGAGTGTTTCCACGGCACGAGCGCCACGAGGGGTCGCAATCAGTGTTTTAGGCGTGAAACAGATGACATGATCGGGCTGGAACTCAGCCACCTTTTCAAAGGACAACTGGTTACTCACAGGTTCGGCCTGGGCCTTGAGCATGTTGAGAAGCTCATTTGAGAATTCAAACATTCAGGTTTTCACCATTTATGGTTGCCCCGTCTTTTTCCAAGCCGAGCACTTTATCCATTAACGAATACCCAAGGCTTTGGGCGTCAATTCGTTTCAATCGGGGCCATTGGCGGGCGCTTTGTGGCGTTTTTTCGAATTTACACCAATAGGTTGAATGTGCCGATGAGGGGCAGGGTGCGGGCTCTCAGGCCCGTGAGGCGGAAAAGGGCGTTCCCGAGCGCAGGCGCCGCAGGCGGAACCGCGACCTCGCCAACGCCTGAAATCCGGTAGGCAGATTCCAGAATCCTTACCTCTGTTGCTGGTGCGGATGGCATTCTGAGGGCGTCGTAGTCCCAGAAATTCTGCTGCTCGGCGATGCCGTCGCTAAATGTCACTTTGCCAAAGACCGCAGCTGACAGGCCGAAAATCGCACCACCCGAGAGTTGAGCCTCAAGATTGCCGGGGTCGAGCGCCCGCCCCACATCTGCCGCGATCCAGACATTGTCGATCGAGATGCCGCGATCGCGCTGCGACACCTGAACGACCTGCGCGACCGCTGCGCCGAACGAATATGTGAAGCCGATACCCAGAGCGGTGCCATCGGCACGAGCGGCACCCCAATCCGACATTTCGGCGACAGCTTCGATTGCACCTGCTGATGGCGCGTGTTCCTTCCGCGCCATCTCGAGGCGGAATTGAAGGGGATCGCGCTGGGCCGCGTGGGCCAACTCGTCGATGAACGTATCGAAGAAGAAGCCATTGTAGCTCGCGCCCACAGATCGCCAGTAGCCGACCGGCGCGCCGGTGCGGGCGGTATGGCCCGAGATCCGGTAGTTGGGGATGCCGTAGGGTTGGTCCCAGGCGCCGGCCACAAGCTCCCGGTCGCCCATTTGCTTTTCGGTCGGATCCTCGGGCGGGGTCGAGTCGTTGGTAAGCGAGGTCGAGGCGATCTTGCCGTCGAGCAGGACGGCTTGGCCGTCCCGGACCACGCCCCGGAACCGCCCCCAGGCGGCAGGGCGATAGTAGTCGTTGCGCATATCCTCTTCGCGACTCCAGGTGACGGAGACAGGTACTTCGGGCATCGCCGCCGCGACCTTGGCGGCAAGGATCGAGAAATCGGCCACCGAGCGGCGCCCATAGCCGCCGCCCAGAAAGGGGACGATCAGCTCGACATCCTCGGGCGAGAGGCCGATCGCCTCGGCGGCGCGGTCACGAGACAGGATCGGCGCCTGCGCACCCGACCAGAGCGTGAGCTTGCCGCCCGAGAAGAGGGCGGCGGAGGACATCGGCTCCATTGTCGTATGCGCAAGCCACGGCGCCTCATACTCGGCGGTGATCTCGATGCCGTCTTGCGGCTTGTCCAAATCGCCTTCGTCACGCGGGGTGCTGTTGGCGGGGCGGTCGAAGGCGGTGAGCGCCAGCGCGTTCAGCGCCTCCGTCGATTTGGGATAGGCGGGCTCGCCCCAGACGATCTCGACCGCCTCAGCCGCCTGAAAGGCGATCCAGGTGTTGCGGGCAACCACGGCAATGCCGCTGCCGAGGTCGATCACCTGTTCGACCCCCTCCATCGCCAGCGCAACCGACGCGTCATAGCTGATCATGTCGGTGCGGCGGGGGTTCATGCGGACCGTGGCAAATTTCATCCCCGGCAGACGCACGTCGATGGCGTATTGGGCCTTGCCCGTCACCTTGGGGATCATGTCGAGGCGCGGCATGGTCTTGCCGAGATAGCGCCATTGAGACGGATCACGCAGCTCGACCTTGGGTGGCTCGATGCTCGCGGCCTCTTCGGCCAGTTCGGCATAGGAAATGCGCCGGCCGTCGCGGGCGATGACTTCGCCCGAGGTCGTGCTCAATTCGCCCAGCCCGACGCCAAGCCTGCGGGCCGCGACGATCTTGAGCGTCTCGCGGGCGGTGGCGCCGGCCATTCGCATCTTCTCGTATCCATCGCGGGTCGAGGTCGAGCCGCCGGTGAGTTGCAGGCTCAGAAGCTTGGCCCCACCCCCCGCGAGATCGCGAATATAGGCGCCCGTCGGCCCGACCTTATAGGCCAGCCCCGGCACAGCTTCACCAAAGAGCGCAGAGTTGAAATAGGCCTGCGCGGGTGGGCCGTGCAGGACAGAGATATCCTCCCATTCGACATCCAACTCTTCCGCCGCCAGCGCGGCCCAAGTGGATTGCACGCCCTGGCCCATCTCGGCCTTGGGCGTGATGATCATCACGCCCTCGCGCGTGATGACGACAAAAGGATTGAGCGGGATCGCGCCGTCCGAGGGCTCCAGCGGATTGGGCGGCACTTCCCGCCATTTATAGACCCCAAATGCCACGCCGCCCGCGATGGCGACAGAGCCCACAAGGAAACTGCGACGGGCGATCTTGCGGATGCGACCGGCCATATCCTAGCCCTCCGCCTTGATGCGCGCTGCCGCATCATGGATCGCGGCGCGGATGCGGGGATAGGTGCCGCAGCGGCAGAGATTACCCTGCATGGCCTCGTCGATCTCGTCGTCCGATGGTTCGGAAACGCGTGCCAGAAGGTCGGCCGCCTGCATGATCTGGCCAGATTGGCAGTAGCCGCATTGGGCCACCTGATGATCGGCCCATGTCTCTTGCAGAACCGACAGCTTCTCGGGCGTGCCGAGGCCCTCGATCGTCACGATCGCCCCCGTCACATCGCCCAGAGCCACCTGACAGCTGCGCACCGCCTCGCCGTTCATATGCACCGTGCAGGCCCCGCAGGCCGCGACGCCGCAGCCGTATTTGGTGCCGGTCAGGCCCAACTCGTCGCGCAGAACCCACAGGAGGGGGACTTCATCGGGCAGGTCCACCCGATGCACCTTGCCGTTAATCAGAAGTGTTCTCATCATGCCTGCCTCGCGGTTTTCCTAAGTGGGCCTCATGCATACGCGCAAGGCAAGCCAAGAGATCAGTCTTTCCGGCTAAAGTGTTGTTCTGAGGTGCCAAAGCTCGGGGAAAAGCTCGACCGAGAGCATCTTCTTGAGATAGTCGACCCCGCCCGTCCCGCCGGTGCCGCGCTTGAAGCCGATGACGCGCTCGACCGTAGTGACATGGTTGAACCGCCAGCGGCGAAAGTAGTCCTCGAAATCGACGAGTTTTTCGGCAAGCTCATAAAGCCGCCAATGCGTTTCCGGCGCGCGGTAGACCTCGGTCCATGCCGCCTCGACGGCGGGATCGGGCGCGTAGGGGGCCGAGAAATCCCGGTTCAGGATTGCCTCGGGCAAGGGGAAGGTTTCCGACAAAAGCCCAAGCGCCACGTCGTAAAGCGACGGCTTTGCAAGCTCCGCCTCGAGCGCGGCCAGAAGGTCGGGGCGGTGGGCGTGGGGTTTGAGCATAGTGCGGTTGCGGTTGCCCAGCATGAATTCGATGAGCCGGTATTGCCAGCTTTGAAAGCCCGACGACTGCCCCAGTGACTTGCGGAAGCGGGTGTAGTCGGAGGGCGTCATCGTGCGCAGCACGTCCCAGGCGGAGTTCAGTTGCTCGAAGATCCGTGAGACGCGGGCGAGCATCTTGAAGGCGGGGGCGGTTTCGCCTGCAACAAGTGCTGCGCGGGCGGCGGTAAGCTCGTGCAGGGCAAGCCGCATCCAAAGCTCGGAGGTCTGGTGCTGGATGATGAACAGCATCTCGTCATGGGCGTCAGAGAGCGGGTGCTGCGCGGTGAGGATCGCATCGAGCGAGAGGTAGTCGGTATAGGACATACGGCCATCAAAGGCCATTTGCGCGCCGTGGTCGGCGGGATTGATCGGGTCGGTCATCTGAAACTCCTGAAGGCGGGAAAACGAAAGCGGGATCAACGCCGCAGAGGGGCGTCTTTCATGCTTTGGGCCGCCATCTTTCGCCATGCAGAAACCCACCCGGCCGGCCGGCAAAGCGGCACGCCGAAAACGGAGGGTCCGATCATTCCAAGCTGCATTGTCGCGATCCCGAGTGTCGCCTGTCACTCTGCCGTTCAGCCAAATTCATTGCAATAGCTCGGAGCGCGGCAAATAGTTGGATTGTGGGTAACGAGGGAGGATCCAGTGGGACGTTTATCGGTATTCCTGGGCGTGACATTCCTTTGGTCATGGGGGCAGTGGTGGCCGGCGGCCCGGTTTTCTTCGGGCGCGTGGCAAGTGCCGGAAGGTCTGCCAGAGTTTCTTGTGACAGGCGCATTTGCCGCATGGGGGCCGTTGATCGGGGCGCTCGTTGCATCGTTCGCATATGACGGAGGGCAAGGGGTTCGACGTCTGTTGAAAAGGCTGATTCAATGGCGTTTTGCCGGTTTCTGCTGGGCCGCCGCCTTTCTGCTTCTTCCTGTGGTCATCGGCGGCGCGTGGGTCGTCGCCGGCATGGTCGACGGAGCCCGCCCCGCATCGGAAGCGCTGGCTAATCCGGTCGCGGTGCCGATCTCGTTCGTGTTCATTCTCCTGCTCGGGGGTCCGCTTCAGGAAGAAGCCGGATGGCGCGGCACGCTGCTTGACGAAGCGCAAGCAAGGGTCAGCCCGCTTGTGGCAACGGTCGGGATCGGTCTTGTCTGGGCGGTCTGGCACTTGCCTCTGTTCCAGTTGCCGAGTGCCGGGATCTATTACGACAAGCCCTTCTGGGGCCTCACTCTGTCGACGGTCCTGTTGTCGGTCTTGCTAACGTGGATCTACAATCGAAGCGGCGGCAGCCTGCTGGCGGTGATGGTCATGCACGCTTCGTTCAACTGGGCGCATTATGTCTTTCCGGCCTTGGAAAGCGATGCGGGGGGCCTCGCCTATTTTGCCTTCCTGATTGCAGCCTGTGGGGCGGTCCTTTGGGCTTCGGGGCCTAATCTGGGGCGGCGCCAAGCGTGAGCGACATCAGATAGGTCTCGTAGATCTGGCCGGCTGCGTCGTGCATATGCCTCCGGTCTACCTGCCAGCCCTGCTTGAGAAAGAACCGGCGGGCAAGGATCGAGGCGCGGACGGTCAGGCGGGTCAGCCCCGCATCGCGAGCCTGCGCGAGGAGCGAGGCATGGAGCGAAGGCGCGACCTTTGTGCCCTTCGCTTCGGGGATGACAAAGGCCATGTCGAGATAGCCGGTGCGATCGAGCGTCATGAAACCCAGCATCCGGCCCTGATCGTCAAGCGCCACCCAAGCCCATTGGTCGAGGAGCTTGTCAGGCCTGTCCCAATTCGGCTCGGCCTGCGGCGCCCATGCCTCAAGCTGCGCCTCGCTATAGGCGCCCTTCGCCCCCTCCCGAACCGCGCGGTAGAAGACCTCAGCCATCGCGGCCCGATCCTCGGCACAGTAGGGGCGGACGTGAAAGTTCACGTCACGCGGGCTTTCTTGCGGTATTCCGGGCGGTCCCAAAGGCGGCGGTTCATCACATCCGCGATGATATCGACGGCCTTCGCCACGTCGCCTACGTCGATATAGAGCGGTGTGAAGCCGAAACGCATGATATCGGGCGCGCGGAAATCGCCGATCACGCCACGCGCGATGAGGGCCTGCATGGCGGCATAGCCGTCTTCGAAGCGGAACGAGATCTGGCTGCCGCGCAGGTTCGGCTCGCGGGGCGAGGCGAGGGTGAGCATCGGGCAGGCGGCTTCGACGCCTTCGACGAAAGCCTCGGTCAGTTCGATTGAGCGGGCGCGGATATCGGCCATCGTGGTCATGTCCCAGATGTCGAGCGATGCCTCGAGCGCGGCCAGCGCCAGAACCGGCGGGGTGCCGACGCGCATCCGCTCGATCCCGTGGCCGGGGCGGTAGTCGAGATCGAAGGCGAAGGGCGCCTCGTGGCCGAGCCAGCCCGAGAGCGCAGGGCGGGCCACTTCGGCATGGCGCGGGGCCACATAGATGAAAGCGGGCGCGCCCGGGCCGCCGTTGAGGTATTTATAGGTGCAGCCAACGGCGAAATCGGCTTTCGCGCCCGCCAGATCGACCTCGGTCGCGCCAGCGGTATGCGCCAGATCCCAGATCGCCAGAGCGCCTGCGGCGTGGGCCTTGGCAGTCAGCGCCTTCATGTCATGCAGGCGGCCTGTCCGGTAGTCGACCTCGGTGATGAGGGTGGCGGCCACGGTCTCGTCGATGTGGTTGGCGATATCCTCAGGGGCCACGACCTTCAGTTCAAGCCCGCGCCCGAGGCTCTGGATCAGCCCCTGCGCGATATAGAGGTCGGAGGGGAAGTTGCCGCTGTCCGACAGGATCACCTT
>Ga0102911_1000775_pt1 | contig 11068 bp, 10 predicted proteins | sample Colrivmet1558A02_FD_84975 | JGI IMG/M metagenome (GOLD analysis project Ga0102911, IMG submission 84975) | Estuarine microbial communities from the Columbia River estuary - metaG 1558A-02 | ecosystem: Environmental > Aquatic > Marine > Intertidal zone > Estuary | place: USA: Columbia River... | reverse complement strand
CCAAACTAGTTTCACGTCTTACTCCCTCATCCATAGAGACCGTATGGGTTTTAGTCACTCGTTTTCCGTCGGCCACAAAAACCTCTTCAACCTCAATGGGAACAATCTGGTAATTAAATTTACCCCCATCAATTGCGGCGGCCGCTTTATTGTGAGACTCAAAAGAAAAAAGATCAGCTGCTTCTCTAGTAATACCATATTTGGCAGCTACTGCTTCTGCAGTTGCTCCCATACCGACGTGATAATTTAGATTTTCCAAATTGGCTTTATAACTCGGAGCTAGCTTGTAACCTGTCATTGGGATCATACTCATACTTTCAGCTCCACCAGCTAGATAGATATGACCAAAACCAGCATTAATTTTTGCGACAGCTTGTGAGATTGCTTCCAAACCTGATGCACAATAACGGTTAATCGTAATTCCGGGAACTTCTTTTCCTAAAGCTCTAGCTGCAATCAAACGACCTACTTGCAGCCCTTGCTCTCCTTCTGGATTAGCACAGCCCACAATTACATCGTCTATTGACTTTGGATCAACCTCAGGAACAGCTGCCATTAAATGTTTGATTACTTCTACTGCTAAATCATCGGAACGATAGTTTTTAAATCCTCCTTTATTTGCTTTTCCTACAGCAGATCTGTAGCCTTTGATAATATATGCTTCCATTGTTTAGTTTCTTAAAGGTTTATTATTCATGAGGAGATATTGGATACGGTCTAAGGTTTTTTGATTTCCTAAAAGACTTAAAAAACCTTCTCTTTCAATATCCAATAAATACTGTTCACTTACTTTTTGAGCACTAGTTAAATCACCCCCACAAATTACATAAGCAATTTTACGAGCAATCTCCACATCATAATCTGACATATATTCACCCAATCTGAATTCGTTTATAGCCGAATACAATACACTCAATCCACCTCTACCAAGAACTTCAATATCTTCTCTAACCGAGGGAGGCATGTAGTTTTTTGATAATTGTAATACTTTGTCTTTTGCTAATCCAATATTCATTGGAGTGTTAACACTAACAAAGTCGCGTCCTTCTTTTAAATAATTTAAATCATACGCTTCGTATGCAGAAGTGGAAACCGCTGCTGTAGCGATAGTTTTAAAGTATTTTATTAATGTTGGGGACTGAACATCTCCTTCAAAAAATTCGTCACTCGCCCGAACAGCAAATTCTTTGGTTCCTCCTCCTCCAGGCAATAGACCTACTCCCACTTCTACCAATCCAATATAGGATTCAGCAGCATAAATCCCGGCATCACAATGCATGGCAATTTCACATCCACCTCCAAAAACGTAGCCTTGAGTAGCTACAACTACGGGGATTTTGGATGTTCGTATTCGCATATTAATTTGTTGAAAATCATCAATCATTTGACCCAAAGGTTCAAATTGTTTCTGCATGGCCAACATCCCAACATTCATCAAATTGGCTCCAACAGAAAATTGTTTTCCATTATTCCCAATCACAATACCTTTCCAGTTACCTTCTTCTGCAATTCGAACTACCTCATCCATTGCACGTCCAATACCTTCACCAATAGCGTTACTTTTACTTGTAAATTCAAGACACATAACTCCATCTCCAATATCATGAACAGTACATTCACTATTCTTAATTATCGGAGCGTTTTCACGATAGGTATCTAAAATAATAAAGGCTTCTGAACCGGGAACAATCTCAAATTTCTTAGACTGAATATTGAAATATTTTTTATGTCCCTTTTCTTGTTTATAAAAGGTATTTTCTCCCGTAGCCTTCAAATCAGAAATCCATTGAGGTAGTGTCTCTCCGATTGCCTCAACTAATTCGATTCCTTTTTCTAAACCAATTAAATCCCAATATTCAAAGGGTCCATAATCCCAAACATAACCCGTACGCATGGCGTCATCAACGGGGAAGTATTGATCTGAAATTTCAGGTACTCGTTGTGCTATATAAGCGAATAAGGCTCCAAAATAATCTCTGTAAAATTGATGCTCTTTACTGTCGCCATCAACTAAAAACTGGAGTCTTTTATTCATCAACTCCATCCCCTTGGCAGTTTTTATGATATCCAGCTTTGGACGAGCGGATGGCTCGTATTCCAGCGTTTCAAGATTCAAAACATTGATAATGGATTTCCCATTGGCATCACGCTCTTGGGTTTTTTCATAAAATCCTTTTCCTGATTTATTACCTAAAAATTTATTATCCAAAAGGAAACGCATAAACTTGGGCTCTGAACGATCTTTTGTTTTATCAATATAGGTGTCCCCTTGTACATTATTCATCACAAAACGGCTCACATTATCACTGGTATCCAACCCTACTAAGTCTTGTAGTCTGAAGGTAGCAGTACTTGGTCTTCCAATAAGTGTACCAGTCAATGCATCCACTTCTTCCACTCCAAAATTATATTTTTCTGTAAGGAGCGTCATTTCAGTTCCTGACATCACTCCAATTCGATTGCCTATAAAAGCAGGGGTGTCTTTACATAAAACAGTTTGTTTTCCTAGACCAGTTTTTCCAAATTCCATAAAAAATTCAGTAACATCAGGCTGCGTATCAGGTGTTGGTATAACTTCCAATAAACGCAAATATCTAGGGGGATTAAAAAAGTGAGTCCCACAAAAATGAGCTTTGAAATCCTCGGAACATTTTTCTGCCAATAAATGAATCGGTATACTCGAAGTATTAGAAGTCACCAAACTATTCGGTTTTCGAAAAGAATCTACTTTTTGTATTACTTGATGTTTTATATCCAAACGCTCCACAACAACTTCAATGATCCAATCCGCTGTAGCAATTTTTTCAAAATCATCATCAAAATTACCTATTGAAATTCTGGAGGCAAATGATTTTTTGTATAATGATGCGGGCTTTGATTTGAGTGCATTTTGTAAAGCGCTGTTTACTATGCTATTTCTTAGGTTTTGGTTTTTAAGTTGATCTCCTTCAAGGTTTGGAGGAATAATGTCTAACATTAAGACTTCCATCCCAATATTAGCCAAATGACAAGCAATCCCTGATCCCATAACTCCAGAACCTAAAACTGCTACTTTTTTGAGTCGATACTTCATGAATATATTTTTTGAATGTCTAAACTAATGAAAAAAATGACATCGTGTCATTTTTTTTTATATTTTTGAATAAAACAACCACTATGAGTCTTGAAAATATGATTTCCCAATTTGAAAAAAGAGCAGCAACAGCAGCTCCAATTGGAGGTACATTAAAATTTGAAGTTGACGGGGTAGGCATCTTAATTGACGGTTCCGGAGATACAAATACAGTAAAAGCATCAGACGATGCCGCCGATTGTACTATTAGTCTTACAGCAGAAGTGCTTCAAAAATTGCGTGATGGAGACATTAACCCAATGATGGCAGTAATGGGAGGTCAAATAAAAATTAGTGGAGATATGGGCTTAGCGATGAAAGTCCAATCCCTAATGGGATAACAAAAAACTTACAGTACGTATCGGAAAACGATATAGGTTACGATTACCCCTTTTATGAAAGCGGCCCAAAGCGCGTTATATAAACCCACTTTAGCAACCACTTTTTCTGCTAATTCTTTATGCCATTTCAAAGGATTCATAAAAGAAGTTTTTAAACCGAGCAACTCATATCACTTCCACAACATTGTGGAGATTTTATCTTTCCTTCACAGCTTCTGCAAATAGAAATTTGAACTACTGTACCATCATCTAAAGTTAAATGATCATTCTCTAAAGGTTGGTCACATTTTGCGCAGCTGGCATTGACTGCCATTCCGCAAGAGCTACATTCGTAAGTTGCCATTATTTATTGTTTTAAGTGTTATCTAAATTACGTTTTATTTTAAAAATTCCACTCCATTTTAGCAAAGAAAATAGCAGCCATAGCCAAGGAGTACCATGTAAAACTAAATCAAAGTAGTCCATAAATTCCATTCCTACACCTCCTCCACTAATCCAACGTAATTTTCCCCATATATGAGGTTCTGGAGAAAAAGGTGCTAAGCCCAGAGTAAGAGCAACTAGCAAGGAATTTATAAACGGAAATTTTTTTGCCATAGTTTTACTAAAGTTCGTCAATAGAGTAATAAGGTATTTGTCTTTGAGACACTTTGTCTCTGGGCATTTGAGCATCTACACTTATCAAGTAATCCTTTAAAACAATCGCCAATTCTTTGGCTTTTAAACCTTCATTTACTAATAAATTATTTTGCTCCCTTATGTCGTTGCCCAAATCATAGAGTTCATAATGCTGATCTTCGTGAAAATAAATTAATTTCCAATTCCCTTTTCTTACGGCACTAAAACTACCAATACCAGGACCGGTAGGTCCCCATTCATTGGGGTAGTGCCAAAAAAGAGGTCTGTCAAGAACTTTATTTTCAGAAGCTTTCAAGAGGTTTGTAAAGTCTTTTCCATCAACTTTTTGAATGGTTTCATAATTTTCTATTCCCGCTACAGAGAGAAGAGAAGGAAAAAAATCTTCAATAATTACAGGCGTTTTCTCAATAGAATTAGCTTTTGTTACCCCCGGCCAATAGACCATCATTGGTACACGTATCCCTCCTTCATAAATAGAACCTTTTCCACTATTCAATGGAGCATTGTGTATGTGTTTTCTTCCTCCGCGGGCCACTGCACTCAATCCACCGTTATCAGACATAAACAAAACAACGGTTTCTTTTTCAATTTGTTCTTCCTCCACAAAGTCAAGAACAGATCCCAAAGCCTCATCCATACTTTCAATCATAGAAGCATATTTAGCTTCAGTTACAGAGAGTCCTTGATTAAGATAGAAGTCAATGTATTTTTGATTTGCCATCAATGGTGTATGAACACCATAAAGAGAGAGGTATAAAAAGAAAGGTTGTTTAGACTCCAACGGTTGCTTTAGTGCTAAAAGAGCTTCTTGGGTGAGCGCTTGAGTCAAAAAAATGGGTTTACCATGATACTTTTCCAATCCTGGAACAGCCCAAACTCCAAACTTGTCCCTATTTCCAAAATTTTCTGACCCCAGATAACTTCCTGGTGCACCAGCTGCATGACCTGCAATATTGACATTAAACCCTAAGTTGATTGGATCTTCAGCTGGATAGCCTATTGCTCCAAAATGCCCTTTACCCGCATGAACAGTATAATATCCATTGTCTTTTAAAATTTGAGCCAAAGGGGTTGCATGGGCAGCTTGCTTTATTGTACTATCGGTAGTCACCCCATTATAATTCCATTCTGGAAAATCTAATGTTGGGTGATTTAATTCCATAGGTTGTTTTTTGTCTGGATAAAGTGTCCAATTGGTTACCCGGTGCCTTGCTGCATTCATTCCCGTAATTAAACTTACACGTGTAGGTGAACAAACAGGAGTGCTGTATGCATTTGTAAATTTTACTCCTTTGGCGCTAAGACGTTCCATATTTGGTGTCTTGTACTTTTCATTTAGTGGGGTTTTTTTATCCCAAAAAGGAACTGATGTATCCTGCCAACCGAGGTCGTCTACAAAAAATAAAATAATGTTAGGCTTTGCATCGGTATCTGAGGGATCACATGCAAAAAAACATGTAATAGAAAACAAAAAAATAAACTTTCTAAACATCATTCAGTAGGCAATTTAGGTGCTTTATAAACGCCTAAATTAGATAAAATCGGGCTCGCTTTTGAATCGATGATCGAAAATCTTAAGGCTGTAATGGGCGGTGTGTTAAAACGAATTAATCGCTTATTGCCAACAGTTGCTCCTGTTTCTAGAGTCTGCCAACCTTCCTCGGTTTTGACTTCAAAAGTAAAGGACTTGATTCTTTGTCCTAGGGGAATATATTCCTGAACCATAAAGGTGTTAACCTCCTGGGGACTTGTCCACTCTAGCTCAATTTGTGCTGTATTAACTCCTTCGGGAGCGGCCCAATAAGAATGTTTATTAGTGTCATGAATCAAATCTGCAGCATATCCCTGACGAGAAACCGAAGCTTTAATTTTAGCAGAATCAGCGAAATCTGTTTCATACATTTTACTTAGATAAATCGCTAATTTTTTCAATTGTGCCTCATCATTTTCGTGAACCAATCCTCTGGTATCAATAGGGAGATTTAATAAGAAGTTACTATTCCTGCCTACCGAGTTAAAATAAATGTCGACAAGCTGAGACAATGTTTTTACTTTATCATCTTGTTCGGGGTGATAATACCAACCTGGACGAATCGAGACATCGGATTCTGTGGGTACCCAGTGGGTTCCATTCTCTTGACCTTTTGCATATTTATCAAAACCAGGCATTCCTGCATATACACTATCTCTAAGTATGGGAGACCAAGTAGTATCATAAGCATAGCCTCTTTCGTTTCCTACCCAACGAATATCAGGACCAGCATCACTAAAAATAACTGCTTTAGGCTGTAAATCACGAACAAGATCAATTGTGGTTGGCCACTCATAATAGGTACGCTTTTCGACTCTTCGTTCTTCATTAGCACCTCCATAAAATCCATCTCCCCCATTGGCCCCATCAAACCAAACTTCAAAAATAGGACCGTAGTTCGTTAATAATTCTCTGAGTTGATTTCGATAATAATCTACATACTCTTTTTTTCCATAGTCAGCATGATTACGATCCCATGGGGAAAGGTATACTCCAAATTTTAACCCAAATTCTTTACAGGCATCTGACAACTCTTGAATCAAGTCTCCTTTACCTTCTTTCCAAGGGGAGTTTTTTACGGAATGTTCCGTGTAAGCACTTGGCCATAAAGAAAAACCATCGTGGTGCTTGGCGGTAATAATCAATCCCTTCATTCCGGCTTCTTTTGCTACTCTTGCCCATTGTCTTGCATCCAGTTCAGAAGGATTAAACTGTACTGGTATTTCATCTCCGTATCCCCACTCTTTATTTGTAAATGTATTCATGTTGAAATGAATAAAACCATAGTATTCTAACTCTTGCCATGCCAATTGATATTCATTTGGCAATGGCTCTACCGGAGGTATGGGTAGAATTTCATTTGAACACGAGGCACTAAAAAGTAAGAGCATTAAGCCAATACTCAATAAACTATTTTTAATCATGGATTATTATTTTTTAAATTTTGGATCTACAAATTCCCATTCACGAATATGAGGGTGTCGATGGGCTGTTTTGTGAAGTGAATCGATTTTATTAACTATTTCAGGATGTTCAGCAGCCACATTGAACACCTCGTTGCGGTCTGTTTTTAAATTATACAACTCCCATTTGGAATCTAAATTTGTTTTCATCTCTACTTTTACTCCTTTCCAATCTTCAATTCGCAAAGCAATTTGACCTCTTTTTTCAGGATACTCGAAGTAAATATAATCGTGTGTTTCATTTTGTGACTCCCCCAAAAGTTCTGGTAAAATAGAAATTCCATCGGGTGCTGATTGATCTTGACCTGCTAATTCTGCAAACGTATTGAACATGTCCCAATGACCTGAAATTAAATCTGAAATTGAGCCGGCTTTGATTTTCCCTTTCCAATATGCTATAAAAGGAATTCTAATCCCTCCTTCATATACATCCATCTTTAACCCTCTTAGTCCTGCTGCACTATTAAAAAAATCAGGATCAACTCCACCGGCAAAAGTGGGTCCATTATCACTAGAAAATAAAATCAATGTGTTTTCTTCTTGGCCTTTTTCCTTGACACTATCCCATATTTTCCCAACCTCGCTATCTAAATGAGTAATCATAGCTGCATAGGCCGCATTAGGAAATTGATGAGCAGTATACCCCTTGTTTCCTAAATAAGGTTCTTCTTCAAAAACATCTCGATATTGATCAACCAAAGAATCTGGCACTTGAAGCGAAACATGTGGAATTGGGGATGGATAATAAAGAAAATATGGCTTATCTGAAGCTGTAGTATCCAAAAATTGAATTGCTTTTTCAAGCATTCGATCTGGGGCATATTCTTGTCCTTTAAATTGGTCAAAATCAGATTGATTCGCTTTAGAACTAATTGGACTGTGGACTAAAAAATAATCATTATTTAAAGGGTCTTTTTTATCATTTTCCCAAAGATGAGTAGGGTAATAATTATGCGCTTGCTTTTGGTCTAGGTACCCATAATAATAATCAAAGCCATGCAACAAAGGACTTCCTGTTGTTTCATTCATACCAAGACCCCATTTCCCAATCATTGCTGTTTGATACCCTGCTTTTTTAAGCATTTTAGCTAAAGTGGGAGTTGTTTCTGGGATTGGCATTTGACCTCCTTCCATTTCATCTGAAAACTGACCCAGCTCATAGTTTCCTCTTATGTATGCATGACCAGCATGATTACCAGTCAAGAACATATAACGTGAAGGTGCACAAACTGGAGCACCAGTATAATGTTGTGTGAAACGCATTCCATCTGCTGCAAGGCGGTCTAGATTTGGTGTTTTTATCTTTTTTTGCCCATAAGACCCCAATTCACCATAGCCTAAATCATCAGCTAAAATGTATATAATGTTAGGGGGTTGATCTTTTTGATTTTCAACTGTAGAACAACTGAAAAATGTAAATCCAATAAAGACTAGAAAAGATATTCTCATTTTATATTTTTATAAAAATTCTCTTTTTATATAACCAATAGCAAACATACCAGAGACTAAACAAAACTATCAATCCTAAAACAAAGCTTGCTAGCCAAGGAGAAATACCTCCAAGCAGAGAGTTTGTAAATGGTTTTGCTATTTTTTGAAATAAATCTCCACCACCCACAGACGCAAAAAGATAAATAAACAAGGGGTTGACTCCAACAACAGTGAAAACTAATGTTTTTTTAATGTAGGACTTGATATCTATTATCCAATAACAAATGGCTAAAGCCAAAATAGTCCAACCTCCTGATAAAAATATAAAGGAAGTAGTTGTAATACGCTTTATTACTGGTGTGAAAAAACTTAAAGCATACCCTAACGCCAAACAAATAACAGCCACAACAATGAGACGTTTAAATTTATCGATGTGAGAGGATTTGCTCATTAACAATTGACCTGCCATCAAACCCCAAATTGTATGCGCTGCAGTTGGAACCGCATTAAAAGCTGCCCAATGTCCTCCATACTCATATCCAGAAATAAATATATTAAACCATGCTCCGAAATTCTTACCCGCAACAAAAGCTTGATCAAAACCAACAACTGGGAAAAAACGATAAAGAAAATCCGAAATTAAAATAAATCCTAATGCGGCAATTGCTTGAATCATTGGTGTTTTTTTGACCAACAAAAAAGCAACCAAATAAGTGAAAGAAAGCTGTGCTAAAACATTATCAAACTGAAAAATAATCTTTTCTGGATCTATACAATAGAGTCCCCATCCAAACAATAATAATAAAAAAGCACGCCGAAAAGCATGTCTTCTAATCTGTTTTTCTGAATCTCCTTTTTCCAATCTGTTAGCATAAGAGTAAGGAATCGATACCCCTACAATAAACATAAAGAAAGGCTGAATCAAGTCCCAAAAATGTAAACCTTCCCACTGTACGTGATGAAAAAGAAAATCTGCAGCAGCAGTAATCGTCTCGTTTTCGGTTTTCATAAAAACTCCGAAAAGATGAGAAAATTCGGCTACTAATAAAAACATGACTACTCCTCTAAAAAAATCTAAAGATCGTAATCGCTGACTCAAGGGGTTTGTTGTGCTCATTTTAATTCAATTTGAATAACTGTATCTATTGGATCTTTCGAAAGGGCAGAAACATCAACCACCATCCCGAACTTATCATTTCTAAAGGGAATATTCTTTTGTGTTTTTAAGACTCTAACGCTTTTAATTTTAACAGGAACCCTGTCAATATGAATTAAATTTAAATCAGGATTTAATACATGTAAATAGATCGTTTTACCTTTTTGTGTGGATACAAAATCGTCCGTAGGTTCGATGGGACCTTTTTGTGTTCCATATATAGTATTACCATTTTCTTTAAGCCACTTACCCATTGCCCTTAGTGAAGATTGGTGCTCAGGCTGAATTTTTCCATTGGGCATGGGACCAACATTCAATAGCATATTACTACCATAGCCCGCTGCCTTTATTAAATAGTGGATTAATTCTTTATTCGATTTGTGTTTACGGTCTTGTAAATTAAATCCCCATGTTCCGTTTATTGTTTCACAAACTTCTAGTGGCACTAATCCGATTTGATCTGCTGCAGTTCCCCATCCAGTTGTGTTTTTTCCGGGTAAATCTTTTTCAAACATTTGAAAATCCTCTCCATCTATTACACCAATATGATGGTTATTTCCAATTAATGCTTGCGGCTGAAGATCATGAATCATCTTATAAATTTCATCATAATGCCAATCTACTTTCAATTCACCAAATTTTTTGCCATCCCATTCTTTTTGATCCCAATGCCCATCAAACCATATTCCTCCAATTTCTCCGTAATTGGTAAGTAATTCTTTGAGCTGTGCTTTCATAAAAGTAATATACTCTTCCCATTCTCCTTCACCTCTACCTGGAATTCCTTTGCCTGTTCTACCTCTTGGAAAGTAATCATCTCTATTCCAGTCTAAAAGAGAATAATAAAAAAATAATTTTACCCCTTGCTTACGACATTCTTCTGCTAAAGCCTTTAATACATCTTTACCATAAGGAGTAGCATCAACAATATCATAATCGGTGACCTTGGAATCAAACATTGAAAAACCATCGTGATGCCTACTGGTAATTGTAATGTAATTCATTCCCGCCTCTTTTACGAGAGCAACCCATTCTTTAGGATCAAAATCTATTGGATTGAAAAAGCTAGGTAATTTTTCATATTCATCTATGGCGATATTTTGATTATTCATTACCCACTCACCATCTCCTAAAATACTATACACCCCCCAATGGACAAACATTCCGAATTTGGCTTCTTGAAATGAAACACGTGCATCTAGATTTTCCTTGCTCGGAATATAATTCTGAGCCATCAATTTTGAAAAGGCTAATACACAAAATAGAACCAGTGTACGCAATAATTTAGTTTTGTAATTCATGGGCTTGTTTTTAAATTCAATCTTATTTTTGAAAAGTCAAAAATTTATTCTTTTAAAGATAGTAAAAAATAGTAATTTTATTCAAAATCAATTT
>Ga0102911_1000765_pt1 | contig 11157 bp, 10 predicted proteins | sample Colrivmet1558A02_FD_84975 | JGI IMG/M metagenome (GOLD analysis project Ga0102911, IMG submission 84975) | Estuarine microbial communities from the Columbia River estuary - metaG 1558A-02 | ecosystem: Environmental > Aquatic > Marine > Intertidal zone > Estuary | place: USA: Columbia River... | reverse complement strand
GGATATGCACACCCATGATCAGCTGCAGCGTCTGCATCTGCCTTACGTACTTCAGGGTGATTGCCTAGCCCAAGATAGTTATTAAGTGACCAGTTTAAAACAGTCTTACCTCTAAACCCCATACGTGGCGCCAGTTCACCCTCCAACTTAGGAAAGGTGTAGTAATGATGAGCTTCATTAGCAAACTGCCCAAGAGGGCTCTTTTTGCTTGCTATTTTTTCAAATAAATCCATGTAATTTTATAACAAAAATGTTGTGCAAAGATAAGAAGTAAAATGATTCGTAATAATATATGACTTAACGTTTTTTTTATGTTTTAAATATTGCATCAAAACATATATGCAACTATTGAAGAACTTTTTCGTATATCCATTATAAATACTTAATTTTGCGGGCATTTTCAATGAGATATTTCATTTACTTAATTCTTTTTCTAACAGCAACCAGCTGCTCAAAATACCAAACATTGGTAAAAAAAGGCACGCCTCAAGAAAAACTGGATGCCGCCAAAAAGTACTATGAAAAAAATGACTACCTGAGGGCTCAACCATTATTAGAAGAGTTACTAGGGCTTTATTATGGAAGAAAAGAACGAGAGGAAATTTACTATTTATATGCCCAATCTTACTTTGGTAATGAGGAGTATTTATTGGCTGGTTATCACTTCAACAATTTTGTTCAAACCTACGGATTAAGCCCAAAGGTAGAAGAAGCAAGTTACATGTCTGCAGTATGTTCTTTCAAAAAAGCGATGCCTTATGAGCTAGATCAAACACCAACGAATGCTGCAATAAGCTCACTACAAACCTTTATAAATCAATACCCAAATAGCACATACGTTGAGGATTGTAATTTAAAAATCGATCAACTACGTGCAAGAATACTAGTTAAAGTGTATGAGTCAGCTAAGCTGTATCATAGCTTAGGATACTTCCAGAGTGCTATGGTTTCTTGTACCAATGCACTTGAAGACTTTCCGGACATGATTAACCGTTCAGAACTGAGTTACCTAGTAGTAGACGCATCCTACCAATATGCTAAAAACAGTGTTGCTGCTAAGCAAACAGAACGCTATGAGGTAACTTTGAAAAAAATAAAAGAGTTCAAAAAAGAATTTGGAGATTCTAGTTTATTTCAAAAAGATATTAAACGAATTTCAGAAAAAACAAATCAAGAATTAGCAATACTAAACAATTAACGTATATAGCCATATGAATAATAATAACGATATAGAAATCCCAAGCTCAACGATTACGCGTGACACCAGAACGTTAAGTGAAATGTCAGGTAATTTGTACGAATCAGTTGCGATTATTTCGAAACGAGCTAATCAGATTTCATCTACTGTGAAAGAAGAATTAGTAGCGAAATTAGAAGAATTTGCTTCTGATCATGATAATCTAGAAGAGATTTTCGAAAATAGAGAGCAAATTGAAATATCCAAGCATTACGAAAGTCTTCCAAAATCTACTATTATAGCTATAGAAGAATTTTTACATAACAAAGTTTATTTTAGAAATCCTGCAAAAGAAGGGTCTAAATAACAAAAAAATACTTCTAGGAGTCACAGGAGGTATAGCAGCATACAAAGCCGCTAGCCTTATTCGGCTTTTGATAAAAAGTGGTGCTCAAGTGAAAGTGGTTTGTACCCCAAATGCACTCGATTTTGTTACGCCACTCACCTTATCTACCTTATCTAAAAATGCGATTTATTCGCATTTTTTTGTTAAAGAAACCGGAGAATGGGTAAATCACGTAGAGCTCGGCAAATGGGCTGACGCCTTTGTGGTTGCTCCATGCACAGCTAATACGTTAACTAAAATGGCGAATGGCTATTGTGATAACCTTTTACTCGCTACCTATCTTTCAGCAGATTGTCCTGTCTTCTTTGCACCTGCTATGGATCTGGACATGTATTTACATCCAACCACACAGCACAATATAAGTACTTTATTAAGTTATAATAATATAGAACTGCCAACAGGAGAAGGTGAGCTAGCTAGTGGTTTGGTAGGGAAAGGCAGGATGTGCGAGCCAGAAGAAATTGAGCACATTTTGTCATCCTATTTTGAACGAGAAGAAAGTCTTTTGGGTAAAACTATTCTAGTTAATGCAGGACCTACACATGAAAAACTAGACCCCGTAAGATTTATTGGCAACTACAGTAGCGGCAAGATGGGTAAAGCTATTGCAAACGAGTTATCTAGCCGTGGCGCAATGGTTCATCTAGTATTAGGACCTGTAAGCGCTGATGGGCTAGATACTAAGATACATCTTACCAAAATTGAAAGTGCTCAAGAAATGTACAAGGCGTGTTCAGAAATTTTCACAACTTGTGATGCCGCAATATTGAGTGCTGCTGTGGCAGACTATAGACCAGCTTCTCAGGAAGACCAAAAAATAAAGAAAAAGACAGAAGAATTTAATCTAGAACTAGTAAAGACAGTTGATGTACTAAAGAGTTTGGGAGAGATTAAAAAAAACCATCAATTCTTAGCCGGGTTTGCCTTAGAAACCCAGAATGAACAAGAAAACGCGCTTTTAAAACTTGAAAAGAAAAATCTAGACTTCATAATACTCAACTCAATGAATGATAAAGGAGCAGGCTTTGGTAAGGACACCAATAAAATTACAATCTTAGAAAAGAATGGCAAAAAACATACATTTGAAACCAAACCTAAAAAAGATGTGGCCATTGATATTGTCAATTTATTAGCTACCTATTTATGAAATATATCGTATTCCTCCTAAGTTTTGCTTTCTCTTTATCAACGTTTGCTCAAGATTTACAGTGTAACGTTCAAGTAAATTCAGATAATATACAAGCATCTAACAAGGCCATATTTGAAGATCTACAAAATGCCATAACACAATTCATGAATCAACGCAAATGGATAAGTGACAAGGTTCAACCTCAAGAGAAAATCAATTGTAATTTTGTCATAAATATTAAAAATCTCAATATTGACCAATTTGCAGCAGAGGTTAGTATAACCAGCAGTAGACCAGTTTATGGAACAACCTACAACACTCCTATTTTTAACCATTTTGACCAAGAGTGGTATTTTCAATATGCACAATTTCAAAGTCTGGATTTTCAAGAAAATGCCAATGTGATGCAGCTTACTACGCTACTTGCTTTTTATGCTAATATTATAATTGGACTGGATTTTGACACCTACGCCCTAGAGGGAGGTTCAACATTTTACAATAAGGCTCTGCAACTGCGAAATGCTGCACAAAATACCAATGGATGGGGACCAAGTGATGGTAGAGGTAATCGTAACAAATACTACGTAATAGATCAATTACTAGATGATCGATATAAGCCTTTGAGAGCGTCTTTATATCAATACCACATGATTGGTATGGATGTATTCAAAGATGACAATGAAGCTGCACGTAAGCAAATTTATGAATCATTAGAAAAAATAAGAACAGTTCAGGAGAGACTACCTAACTCCGTTATTTTCAAAATCTTCTTTAATGCAAAAAGAGCAGAATTAATAAACATTTTTTCAAAAGCAGATGCCGGACTTCAAAACCGTGCCATCGAATTACTGGGCAAGCTAGACCCCAGTAATTTGACGAACTACGAGAAAATAAAACAGTAACTTTTGTGAATTTACGCTATTAACTGGTAAATGTCATCCTAAAAATTTTTTCTATCTCTTCTCCAAATGGCAGTAGAATAATTCCTTTTTTATGCTCTATGTTTTTATTGTGATCGAGATAATCAGCTAATCCTTGCCAAGGTTCTAAGCATACATATGGCGCACCTGGCTTAGCCCAAATTCCTAGATAAGGAAACTCATCGATATTCATTTTTACCGCGTAAGTAGAATTCTTTTTTTGAAGCGAAACTTCTTTAGAATTCAAACCTTGAAAAATAAGGGCATCGTTATCAAATATAGTTTTATCCATAGAGATACGATCTGTTTGAATTATATCAATTTCATTCTCGTTAATATAAGGACCACTGAGTTGATTGCTTTTTATGAATTCTTTTTCACTGAATATTATTTCAAAATCGTTGATAGGACTTGCATTAAAACCCGGATGACCTCCAAAGGATACTGGTAATGTTCTGTCGTCATCATTAATGACCCTAAATGTCTGACTAAGATTATTAGCTTCAAGCGTATAGGTAATCAAAAAAGTAAATTTAAATGGGTACGAATGGAGTGTTTCCTCGTCATGTTGCAGAACCAAGCAGACAGAATGCTCGCTTTGATGTAGCAATTCGAAATTCTTATTTCGGGCAAAACCATGATGACTTAATGAATATGTTTCTCCTTGATATGTATACTCATGGTCGAGCAAACTTCCTACTATAGGGAAAAGATTAGGTGCATGTTTAGGCCATACTTCACCTGCTTGCCAAATAAATTCAGTTCCCTCAGAATCTATAACAGAACACAACTCGGCTCCTAGCCTATTTATGTTAACCGTAAGGAACTTATTTTGTATAGAATATTTGCTAATCATATTATTTGCAATATTAATTCAAATCTAAAGTTCTAAAAGTCTAAAATCACATACTGAAGTTACATCTTTAGACCAAGGACCTTAAATTATTTTAGAAGCTATTCTTATGTTATCGGTGATTTCCTAGATTACGGTAATTAGGTAGTTAAATTCATATTCTTGTACTCTAAAGGAATTTTCCTGTTTTTCATTTAATAGCATGAAATTTAGAAGTCCGACAAATAAACATAAACTTCATAATATAAGGAAACAATAACAACCCTTGTAAAACGCTGTATTTCCAATACTTTCGTATAGAATGAAATACATTACTTACAAACCAACCTTAAAGGACTTTATCATCTGGTTGACTATATTGATTTTAGCTTTATTGGTTTTTACGCTGTTTTCAGGTTGTAAAAAAGTAGATAACATAACTGCTAAAGTAAATTATAGCATCGAAGGAAAATGGTTGCTGGAAAATGCAAGCGGCAGTAATTTACCTCCCAACACAATGTATGAATTTAGAAACGGGTTAAAGTATACCTATTATGGGGGAACAGAGAATGTAGATGACAGTTATTGGTTAAGTCTTGATAGTTCTGATGCCATTCCTAATCCCAATAAATATACATTTACGAATGACTCATTAACGATTGATAGTAAAATAATCTATAACCTGACATTCGATTGTGATGGCAATTTGATAAACATCGATTTTCCCGGAGTTCTTGAGCCAAGTACCTGGCGATGGTGGAGAATAGGAATAGATCCCCGAAATTGCAACTAATCTCCTGCAAAATGATAAGGAATAGCGTTTATTTAGTCTAAACGACTTACCTTAGCACAAGACCATCAATCTTATAAAGATGCGTCAGGTTTTAACGAAAACGAAAGTTTAGTTCTGTATTTATTGTTTAGGCTGCAGATTATGTACTAAGTAAAAAGACTTATCTCACCATTTAGCTACTCATAAAATTAAATCTTAGCGATTCTTATGGTGTGTCTCCCTCATTTCTTGCCCAAAGCACAGATAGTTGCCTATCATTGCTTAAAAATAAAAAAAAGCAATGCTAAACGATCTAATCAACGAACTAAAAAATGGACAAATGAAAAAGTTTATTATTCCAATAGTATTAGTAATACTCCTGTTACTTTTTAAGCCGTGGGTTCAGGTAGGCGCTGGTGAAAGAGGAATCGTACTTAATTTTGGTGCGGTACAAGACGTAGTTTTAAATGAAGGTATTCATTTCAGAATTCCTATTGTTCAGAAAATCATCCCTATGGATGTTAAAATTCAGAAAGCCAATACTGATGCAGCCTCGTCATCTTCAGACCTTCAAGATGTTGACTTATCCGTAGCACTTAATTATCACATTATTCCAGATAAGGCAAATTTAGTCTATCAAACTATTGGTCTATCTTTCAAAGAACGTATAATAGATCCAGCTATACAAGAAGTGATGAAAGCAGTAAGTGCGCGATATACAGCAGAAGAGTTAATCACGAAAAGGCCTGCAGTTAGTTCTGAAATGCAAGAAGCTTTAACCAATAGACTATTAGCATCCCATATTTCTGTTGATGCATTCTCTATTATCTCATTTAGTTTTTCCCAAACATTTACTGATGCTATTGAAGCCAAACAAACTGCAGAACAAAATGCCTTGAAAGCAAAAAGAGACTTAGATAGAATAAAGGTAGAAGCTCAACAAACCGTGGCAGCAGCAACAGCTGAAGCAGAGGCATTGCGTTTACAGAAGATGAATATTTCACCTGACTTAATTGAATTGCGAAAGATTGAAGCCAATCTTAAAGCCATTGAAAAATGGAATGGAATCTTACCTACGGTAACTGGTGCAGGTGCTGTACCATTTATTGGCGTTGGTGAGAAATAAGATTTGTTAGCTAACTACAGCTATGGTCAATCTATATAAGAAGTTATATTCTTCCAACAATATAAATGAGTATCATTGGGCAGCAGAACCTTTTTATTTACCGATAATTAGCAATATAAAATCAAAAAAGTAACTGCTATGTTCTATAAAAAACACACCTTCCTATGAAAATACTTTTTGCCATAACAGTTACAATAACTCTTATTTTTATTATCATTCAATTATTTGCTAAAAAAAGTCAGCAAGGGATAGAAACCTATCCTTATACTATACTAAAAACTTACGACGGTTTTGAGATACGCCAATACGAATCACGATTATTTACATCCGTTAAGCTAACCTCTAATGACTATAGTAAAGTTTCAAGTAAGGGTTTCTCTATTTTGGCCGGTTATATTTTCGGAGGTAATGAAACCAATGAAAAAATCGCTATGACCTCTCCGGTAGCTATGTCATTAGACGATTCTATGACGATGATGTTTATGGTGCCAAAAGATAGTGAGAATAAACTCCCAAAACCAAATGACAATCAGATTCAGTTTAAAGAAGAACCTGCAAAAAAAGTCGCTGCAATCACTTTTGGGGGATGGGCAAATCAAGAAAAAATAGATCAGTATAAAACACAATTAATTGAAGCACTTAAAGCACAAAACATAGCTTTCACTGATCAATTTTATTTTCTGGGATATAATGCCCCTTATGAGACGAGCAATCGAAGAAATGAGGTTATTGTCGTTTTAGAAAATCTACCTATGGAGTGATATTACTTACCCATCGGTCTTTGAAAGACTAATATAATTCTAGACCAGAGGAGACAAAATGCATGGAAGTTAATTGAGGATACCATATCAAATATTCTAGCAGATACCATAAGACGGTCTTATATGTAGATTTAGTTCAAAGCAGAGCTAGTTTACGGTTACAACCGTAGTCCAACGTCTTGTTTGACACTGGCTACTTTAGAAAACGGTCGAAACGAACCGAAAAACAGTGGAGAATATCGGAATCGAAACTAAGTTCTGATAATCAGCATATTACAACAAAACAGTGCTAAAAGAGTGCTAGACTCAAAGATATTTTTTTCAATAGTATTGGACTATATAGGTCCTGTATACTAAATTATTTATTGATATGGATGGTTTGAGGTAGTTGTCAAAAGCAATAAATTAATACGTTGAAATAATCGAAAAGTGAAATTCTTAACTCAATTATCACCTTGGTGTAGATAAATTTCATTGAATATTAATTTAATTCTTGATTGCAAAAGATGGCAGATCAGTAAATCTTTTACGCCACGTTTCCTATTTCTAATTCTTCCTTTCGTATTGTAAGAAACTGATTTATTTCAACTAGAGTAGTCTCCGAAATTTGGAATATTCAAATGACTATTAAATTTATACTGTTAGTTGAGCAAATAGAGACAAAAATTCAATGAAGGGCTTAAGACCGAAGTAGTCTTAAAGACCCACTAAACAATGGTTCCTTTTATAACAGCCAAATCACTATTTCACTTTGCCACTTAAAAAAGATTCGTTGTGCTGTTTACTTTTAAGTATATTTTGCGACTATCTAATATGTCTGAAAATATTATCCTAAGGATTAGAAATGGTGATCTTGAAATTTTAGATAACATTTATCTTGATGTGAAACCACTTTTTATGTCTTTTGCCAAACGAAATTTTTCTTCTATGCTAGAAGAAGATATGGAAGATATTTATCAAGATTCTGTAATCATTTTTTATCAAAATATACAAAGGGGAGTATTAACTGAGATTAAATCTAACTTATCGTCTTACATCATACAAATTGGCAAAATCAAACTTATCCAGCACAGCAACCAGCAAACAAGAATGCAAAATGTAAAGAAAAATTTATTTGCTATTAAGGAAGAAGAAAGAACCTACGATACTAAAATTGATGATGCGGTAAAATTTATTTTTTCAAAAATGACCGATTCCTGCAGACAAATTTTGCATCTGTTCTACTTTGAAAAAATGCCTATGGACAAAATAGCAGTCACTTTAAATTACAAAAATGCAGATACTGTAAAATCCAAAAAAAATAGATGTATCTCTAAATTTAACTCTAACGTACATAAACTATATTTCTATGAATGATGAGCCAAATTTTCTTGACGACCTTGAAATTGACGTTTTTGAAAAATTTTACAATAGTACACTTGATGAAGTTGAATACGCCCGATTAAAACAAAGAATAGAATCGGATAGTGTGCTGCAAATGAACTATTTAATCTATGCTAAACTTAGGAAAAAAATTGAGGGTGAGGGCTTATCTCAACTTGAGTTAAAACATAGGTTACAGAACCTTGACTTACGACAGAAACTAAGCAAACGAAAACGCTTATTTAGGGCATCATTTGTTGCCACATTTGCAATTGCTCTAATCATTCTCGTTTTTAAGGTTAAGCCAAATAGCGGAGTTGCTTTATACGAACAGTATCAAAATTCTGAAATTGGATTACCCATCACCATGTCACCTATGGAGAAAGATCCTATTTCACTTGCGATGGTACATATTGCTAAAGAGAATTTTGATTTGGCAATTACCGAATTAAAAAAAGGCGCAAAAAACGATACTAATGCATATTATGTGGCGTATTGCCAGGAAAGACTCGGAGAAGATGAGATTGCCTTGAAATCATACAAACAGTTGTCGAGATCAGCCTCTGGAGACTTGGAAGACAAATGTCTCTTTAGAATGGCATTACTGCATTTGAAGGTTAATAACGCTAAAGCGAAGGATGAACTAAACGCAATTGCGGCAGACCCAGAAAACCTGTACAGCAATTTGAGCAAAGAAATAATAGCTTTAATGAGCAAATAATAGCTCTTGCCCTGTAAATTGGAAGTTGGCCCAATGATATGGATTTGCCCAATCTGGATGCCTGTAATCATTTATCAAATCATTTTTAGCCTTGTTCAAGGCAATTGAAGTTGAGTAACCATTTTTTATATTCTCATAAAAATGTTTAAACAACGCTGCACTTGACTGATTATCCACTTCCCAAATGGAATAAATTACTGAATTAGTTCCATTATACAAGAAACCCCGAGTAATAGAGATCGAACCTTCTAACTTTATCATTTTTCCATTGCCTGAACTACAACCATGCAATATTGCCAATACTGGATGCAAGTCACCAATTGAATTAGGACTTATCGTATCTCTATCTAATCTAAATTCCAATCTCTTTTCTTTGGTGAAATACGTATGACCCAGAATATGCAAAATATGATTTGTTTCGCTGTGATTAATTGTAGTAGGAAATTCATCACTTATGGCATCCACAAGTTTCTCGTTATATGGAAGCGTTTTGTTTTCACCTTCCGAATACCAAAAATCAACTTTTAGTGATGGCTTAGTGATTTGGTTATCTGACAAAAAGAAAAGGTTAGGAACGAGACGAATATTTTTATGCTTGCCAAAATAAAGTAGGTTAGACCAATTTTTAGAAGGCTTACCACTCAGTACCAATGCATCAAATGGAATTTTCTCTAGGAAGTCGTCTGGGCATATAATTAAATTTTTGGTGCTTATAGAACCGAGATCAAGTGTATTCAAAATTTCATTTGAGATCTTTTGATAAGATATAATGTTACTACTTTTAATTGATTCTAACAGGAGATTGATATTCTCTGCCGAAAGTATTTCGCCTCGTTTTATAAGTTTAACCGAAACACCGTTCTTATCTACAATTATTTTTGAAATCGAACCTTCAAACAATACTTGTAAGTCAATAATTGTCGCATCATTTTTACTGCACCAACGTTTAAGTGATTCAATCTTATTCTTATCAACGGTAATTACTTTTTGAGCATTTATTTTTTTTATTTTAGAATCATAAGCTACCAATTTACTATGGTTTACATCTATTTTTATGCTTTTAGTGCGAAAATATTGGTAAACACTCCATTCCTTCAATATGATCCAATTCTTTACGGCAGCATAACCATCACCACCTAATAATTTTAAAATGTTCCGATCTAGATTATGATTTATGTACTTGCTATTACTAGATATTCCTAAACATTTAATAGCCAATTCATCACTTTCATTGCCATCTTTAAGATAGGCCAATATTTGTCTTTCTTCGCTTTCCTGAGAAAAATATTCCCAGATATCCAAACTTTGTTTTCCATTAATTTTATAATAGGATCGAAGCGCAATCAACTTTTTATTTAAGCTCAATATACTGTCCATTTTTGCCACCTCCCCTAGCTCAAAATAAATAGTACCTAACTGAGTTAATGCAATCGAAGCATAAACAGGATTTCTTGCTACCATAAAATTGTCTTCTTCCAAAACAACTAGTAATTCGAGCGCTTCAGCATAAAGATTTATTATTTTATCATTATTCCCCTCAGTGCGCATTAGCATAGCCGTTGTTATACGATTTAATGCTATTTGGTTGTTGTTGTGATATTTATCTTCTAATAATATTTCTAATTCTTGTTCATAGTGGCTCATTCCCTTTTGGTAACATAGTTTCTTCGAAGTAGGGAATGGAATATTCATTCGTACAATATCATTGTAATCATTGCCCAGTAGCCTATGTGCTCTAAGACGGTATTTTTCGGGCAGATTCTTTTCATTGACAATTTTTAGTGCCTGTTCATTTAGTTGGATAGATTTTTTATAATTTTCTTTGTTGTGCTCCAAATAAGCTTCCGATAGCATTAAACTAACTTTTTTTTCAATATTTAACTTTGCACCAAATTGATTTGTCAAACTATCAAAAAGCTGTTCGGCCAGTATATTGTCTTCTTTTTTTAGT
>Ga0102911_1000721_pt1 | contig 11564 bp, 5 predicted proteins | sample Colrivmet1558A02_FD_84975 | JGI IMG/M metagenome (GOLD analysis project Ga0102911, IMG submission 84975) | Estuarine microbial communities from the Columbia River estuary - metaG 1558A-02 | ecosystem: Environmental > Aquatic > Marine > Intertidal zone > Estuary | place: USA: Columbia River... | reverse complement strand
GCGATCCTCGCTGTCGGTCCCCCTGATCGTGTCGTCGCCTGCAAGCCCTCGGTAGCTGATGTATCCGATCGACTCACTGCCAGTGAACTCATCAGCGTATGCGGTGCCACGAACCGCGTCAATGTTTGAGAAGGTATCGGTATCGCCGAACTGATCGATAGCTTCACCTGTTGCAAAGTTAACGGTTACGCCACTTCCCGTGCCCAAGTTGTTATAAGAGAGTTCATCCCAATAGATCGAACCAATAATGGTGTCGTTGCCTTGGAGCGGCCGATAACCCTGCCAAACCACGTTCGGATTGTTAGCCGCCGTGATGTGGTCGGGGCCATCAGAGCCTTCAAAGTTGTTAACGAAGGTGAATGTGTCGTTAACTACCCCTGCGTTATTGCTGCTTACGGTTCCGCTCCCGTCATCATTCGCTACGATGACCAGCCCCCCCGTGCCACTGAGTTCCTCGTAATAGGAAATGCTGATACCGTTACCGTTGTACCAAAGCGATTGGTTACCAACAATCGTATTGCTGCCCTCGCCAGGTACAACCCAGGCACTCCAAGAACCGTCGGGGTTGGCGATTGACGCATCGATCAGGTCATCCCCTGCACCGCCGTAATAAGAGTCAACTCCTGACCCTCCGCGCAATGTATCGTTTCCCGCCCCAGCGCGTATGCGATCATTGCCATCGCCGCCCTCCAAACTATCCGCGCCATCACCGCCAATAAGCGTGTCGTCACCCGTCCCACCCTGAAGGCTATCGTTACCTGCGCCGCCAACCAAGCTGTCGTTGCCACCTAAACCCGCGAGCGCATCATTACCAGAATCACCGTAGATCACGTCGTAGGCTTCGCTACCTGTAACAACGTCATTACCGTCAAGACCCTCAACCGCACCGCCGCTAACTGGCGCCGCCAAGACATCATCTCCCAAAGATCCACTGATCGTGTTACCCGTGGGGGGTGTGCCCACCTCGACCACATAAATGTTACTGAAACCGCTACTGTCGTTCCAACCTGCCACATCGTCATCACCGATTAACCAACGACCCGTTTCGATCTCCGCGAAATCCTCCCCTAGGGACCAATCGTCGGGCTGATTCCGGCCCCAGTCATTAAAGTAAACCAGTGACCCGTCGGCCCATTTCCACTTGCCCTCTGTCTCCGCATCCGACGCACCAATACTGATTCGACTCGCATTGGCCAATTGCATCAAGTTGATAACAAAGTCGTTCTCAGCCTCGGAATTTATACTAATTAGGTATCCTCCCAGCGAGTCAGCGTTCGCAATGGCATCACCCATTGAGTCATGACCATAGAAAAGATGGTAGGTGTGCCCCCCAAATTGGGCTTCAACTTTATCGTCAAATCTGACAGCTTCAATATCCTTAAATTGCTGTGCAATACCATTTCGTGTCACAGCGACGCCGTCACCACTCCAGACGACACTTGTATCGACTGACTGCCCAGACAACTGGACACCGTCTACGCCACCACCACCGTCCACGCTATCGGCGGCACCCACCGAGACGAAGAGCTCTGTTTTATTCGAGCCAACTAATGCATCTGTACCACTCGTTCCAGAGATAACGAAGGCCCCATAGGCGGATGCGACCGGGCTATGACCCGCGCGTAAGTCAAAGGAAGGGGAGTCGTTACCTTGCCAGCTCTGCACGACACCCACCACTTGGTCCCCAGCCGGATCCGTGTAACTGATGCGCACCGTGTCAGTGTCGTTCAGGGACGCTGCCAACTGCAATATCAGTCGCTCCCCTGCAAAGCTTGACCTTGCGCCGGCTAGCGAGACGTTACTTCCATTGACCTCAAGCTCGAGATTACTGAAGTCAAGAGTCATGTGAGCTATCTTGTCGCTTAGTGGCTCAAAAAATTGAATTACTACGAAGTGAGCGTCAAAAGTGGCCGCATGTGCGACAGGCGCAATCGAGCTAGCCCTGAAATCAAGCACGCCCGTCTTGTCTGAATAGGTTGAGCCGTCTGATGAAATTTGAACTGTTATGTCCAAATTGAAATCATGGGGGGGGATGTCTATTTCACGCGCGTATACGATTTTGATTTGCTCCGAGAGAAATCTCGAAAGCTTTTCATTCGCGACCGCGGGCTCGTAGCTGCCCACCAGATCGACTTTAAGTGCGTAATGGGTGACATTATCAATTGTCTCTGGGTGCGCACTCACAAGGAAATCACTACCATTAACCGTCAGCGAAAAGGAAGAAAAGTTTTCGCCAAATCCCACCCGCGGAGCGACGCTGTAATCAGTAACCTCTCCAGATTGATCGACCGGATTCCATCCAAACTGCCACTCAAGTTTAGTGCCTTGCGTCGAACTACGCCAAAGATCTGGCGTTAGTTTGATCGTACTTACACCAGCAGCTAGGGCTACTTCGGCGTCGTAAAAAATGTTGGGCTGTGCACGCTGAAAGCCGCTGCCCGTCCAGGAGCTTTCCCAGTAGTAAAACGGGCCAATGCCATAGCCTGTTCGCGTGTCATCAACCCCGTGGACCGCGACGCCTTCAAATATTGCGCTCATAACAAACTTTTTTGTCTAGGACAAACCAGTTTATCTTTATTCTCAAATTAGTCAACTATTTTGATAAGCTTGTCTATGGAAAAACGGAAAGCACTCAAAGTTCATTTATTAACCGGCAAAGAAAAAGCCCCAACCATCGCTGATTGGGGCTTTTTAACTTGGTGGCCTGGGACGGAATCGAACCATCGACACGCGGATTTTCAATCCGCTGCTCTACCAACTGAGCTACCGGGCCAAGAGCGACAGTATAACAGCCCGCGCGCCGGTTATCGCCCAGCGGTGAAAAACTTTGCGTCTCTGAGGCTTAAATTTGGCCCTTTTTGGCTTTCGACAGGTCGATGCCCAGCTGCTTGAGTTTGCGGTACAGATGGGTGCGCTCAAGGCCTGTTTTTTCAGCCACACGCGTCATCGAGCCGCCTTCTTGAATGAGGTGGTATTCGAAGTAGCTTTTCTCAAACTGGTCACGTGCATCGCGCAGCGGCTTATCGAGCTCAAAACTTTGAATGTTCGACGCGGGCGATTGGTTAAGCAACTGCTCGGCACTAACGTGAATGCGGGCCATGGGCGTCGCCACATGGTCGCTACCCCCCATACCCACGGCGCTGTAGTTGGGCGCCATGGTGGTGACCGCTTGAGCAGCCATGCCAGCAGGCGCTGTGCCTGTAGCGGATGCTCCGCCGTAACCGCTGCCTGCCAAGGGTGCTGCTGCACCGCGGTAGTCACCCGATTTGACCATTTGCTGTCGCGCGCCTTTGGTGAGACCTTGCTCGACCGCAGCCAACAACTTCTGCATGGTGATGGGTTTTTCGAGGAAGGCCATGGCGCCGATGCGCGTGGCCTCAACAGCGGTTTCGATGGTGGCGTGTCCGCTCATCATGATGACGGGCATATCCAGCAGCCCAGATGCTGACCACTCTTTAAGCAAAGAGACACCATCGGTATCCGGCATCCAAATATCGAGTAACACCAGGTCCGGGCGCGCGTTGGCGCGAGCCTGGCGCGCTTCCGCCGCGTTTTGTGCAGCGATGACGTTATGCCCCTCGTCATCCAGAATTTCAAACAACAATTCACGGATACCGTGCTCGTCGTCGACTACCAAAATATTTGCCATGGCCCTTGAGGCCTCCCTTACTGTTGTATTCCCGCCAAGGGGAATGATAACGATACTTGGCCGCCAATGACAGCATCACCTTGCATCCGATTACTCAAGCGCACTTTGGCGCGGTGTTCATCAGCGATTTTCTTGACCACCGCCAGCCCCAATCCGGTACCTTTTGTTTTGGTGGTCACATAGGGTTCGAAGGCCCGCTTCAAAATCATGTCGGGGAAACCGGCACCCGAGTCCGCCACGATGAGGCGCACCGTATCGCCACTGGCAGAGACTTCGGTTCGAATTTCTACCGCGTTGTCCGCAGCGACATCGCCTTTCATCTGCGTGGCGTCTTGCGCGTTTTGCACGAGGTTATGTAGCACTTGGCGGAGTTGCTGGGCATCGGCAGCCACCATGGGCTGGCCGCCGCAGGGCTTGAAAACAACCGGGCAAACCGCCTGCTCATAGAGATTGAGGATTTCTTGTACCGTGGTATTGAGCGCAACAGGGGTCAGCACAGCCGCTGGTAAGCGGGCGTAATCTCTGAATTCGTTGACCAGGCGCTTCATGGCCTCGACTTGCTCAACAATGGTTTTGACCGATTTATTCAGTAGCAAATCTTCAGGCGCTTCGAGCTTGCCGGCTAATTTCATACCCAAGCGCTCGGCTGACAATTGGATCGGCGTCAGTGGGTTCTTGATCTCGTGCGCCAAGCGCCGGGCGACATCGGCCCATGCCTTGGCGCGCTGTGCGGACACCAGATCCGAGATGTCGTCAAACACCAGCAGCCGGCCCTCACCTGGCAGCAACGCGCCACGCGCCAATAACGTCACATGGTCTTGCGCCACGGCATGGTCATTTGGCTCGACCTCGAAACTACTCTGCCAGTGCAGCGCTGCGGGGTCGGTGATGGTTTGTGCCGCGCGGTCTGCCTCCAGGGCACGGAATTGGGCCGCCACGCCGGAGGCCCAACCATCCAGTCCCGGTAGCGCGGCGAGCGACTGACCAATCGGATCATCGCTGAGTCGCAAGATACGCATGGCACTGGGGTTGGCGCTTTGTATCGTGCCACTGGCATCCAGAACCAAGACACCTGCCGTGAGGTTATCCAGGATAGCCTGCAAACTGGCCCGCGCAGCGTCAAGCTGTTGCACACTGGCTTGCACTGCGCCGCGTGCGTCGGCCAGCTGCTGGGTCATGTCGGCGAAGGAGCGGGTCAAGCCACCCAGTTCGTCGCGGGTGTCGACAATGAGTTTCGGCGTCAGGTCGCCTTTTGCGACATCGCGTACCCCAGCCGCCAACAACAGCAAGGGCTGCACCAACTGCGTACCCAAAAGGGCGGCTACCAAAACAGCGCCGAACACCGACAAGAACAGCGTCAGCGTCAGCGTACCGATGTACATCCGGCGCAAGCCGTCACGAGCCAATGAGCGCTCTTGATAGTCGCGATTGGCCTCCTGCACCGCCAAAGCGTCGGCCACTAATGTGGGGGGTAACGGGATCAAAACGCTCAGGAAATGGCTTTCACCCCGCAATGCCACATCAGTGGGCGACATGAAGGCCAGGGCTTGCAACGCGGGGCGCTCGTCAGACTCGCCGTCTAATCCCAACACCTGCACACTCACTGCGCCCGCGCGCGCCACCGCCATCTGGCTGGCAGGCGGTCGACTCACCCGCGAGCTGAGGCTAAACGACGACTCACTCGCGCTGGCGATCGCTTGGCCATTGATCGATAGGATGCTCACCTCCGACGCCTGTAGCTGCTCGCGTAGACGCGAGAGCTGCAAGGTGTAGGCACCCATTTGCGCCGATGCCAACTCTTGCGCGGCGGCACCGACGCGGCGACTGGTATCAGCACGCAGCATGTCAATGGTGGTACGACCTAAGTTGAGACCGGAGGTGAGGGCCCCCTCGACCCGCACGTCAAACCAACTCTCAATCGAGCGCGAGACAAACTGGTACGACACCACGTAGATCAATGCGCCGGGCAACACCCCCACCAACGCAAACATGAACACCAGTTTCACCAACAACCGGCTGCCGAATTTCCGTTGCTGCCAGCGCTGCCACAAACGGAACATCAACCACACGATAACCAGCGCCAAGACAGACGCAGCACCGACGTTCATGGCGACCAAATAGCCATAGTAGCTTTCGTAGAGCGCGCTGTTGTTGGTGGCCTGTGTGAGTAAAAATAACAAAATCAAACCGATGGCGACAAACGACGCCAAGCCAATACCCAAGGTCCATGTGACGCTTTTGGCGCGGCTGCGTTTGGTGCTTGGGGTCTGATCGGTCATGGGCGCTGCCCCCCTTCGCTCACCCCTCGGCGCTGGTTCAATTCTTCGGCGGTCACCACCGGTGCAGGTTTGGGTGCGGTCGGGGTTGGACCACTGCCGGCCGGGGTGCCAGGGAAATCAGTGGGCGGCATGGCGGCAGCCAATGTGATGGGCGCCCCCCAGTCGCCTTGGTCCGCAACGCCAATTTGAAACGGTCGGGGCAATGCCGTGGTGTCGAGCGCGAAGGTGACGGCCACCCGGGTATCCGCTGACTCGGCAAAGTCCGCCACGCGGCCCAGGGCCCAGCCGCGCGCGTTTGCCGCCAGCGCAATCGCCTGCGGCATTGAAGAGACATTCTGGTGCAGCAAAAATACGTCGGTGTTGCCGGCTGTGGTCACCGCTTCGCTGTCTGCCAGGCTCACCCGCCACTGATTCGTAAGGGGCAGGTACACCACACGGGTGCGGCGCGTCAACGACGCCAACTGCTTATCACGCCAGTACCAACGGGGTTGGATCACGGTCGCGCGCATGAGGAAGACCAGTGGTACCCCGCGCTCCAATACCTGTTTGATGTGCGCGGGCGCCTGCCATTGGGTTTCGACATCAGCTAAGAGCTCGCCACCGCGCCAACTCAACTTCAACTGTGGTGCCTTGGGCGTCTGCGCCCAACTGCTGACAGGCGCGAACCATAACAACGAGGTGAGGGTCAGTAGCCCCGCCAACAGGTACCGACGCACGCGGTCAGCTTGCGCGTTTATCAAACGCGGCATAAAAGAACCCATCGAAAGCGGCAGGAACCAGCGCGGCATCGTTCAAGTTGGCATCAAGCGCGGCGTTAACACGCCCGGGCAACACATGACCGGGCGCTTCGACGCGTTGGGCATCGGGGTGCTGCTCCAAAAAAGCGTCAATCTGCCACTCTCCCTCTTCTTTGAATGTTGAACAGGTGCAATATACCAAGCGTCCGCCCAACGCTAACTGCGACCAGGCGATTTCGAGGAGCGCACGCTGCTCGGCGACCAACTGATCGATGTCCGCCGGTCGTCGTAACCATGGTACATCGGGATGGCGACGAACAATGCCGGATGCGGTACACGGCGCATCCAATAATACGGCGTCCCACGTCTGCCCGTCCCACCATTTTTGCGGCAGCTTGCCATCGGCCACCTGCACGTCGGCGTGGGCGCTAAGGGCCAGCCGGTCCAGGGCTTCGTGAATACGCGCGGCGCGCTTGGGGCTGATCTCCAGCGCGGTCACCCGCGTTGTCATCGGTTGGCCGACGGCACGGCTGCGCGCAACCGCCAATTCCAGCAAGTGGCCTGTTTTGCCACCGGGTGCGGCGCAGGCATCGAGTATGCGCAGGGGTCGACCAGCGGTAACCGCTGCTTGCAGATTCGCACTAGCCCATATCAGCGGTGCCGCCATTTGGGGCGAGGCGTCCTGCACCGAAACCGCACCCGAGTCGAAGCCCGGCAATCGACCGACCGCCAATGGTTTGGCGAGCACGAGGCCCTGATCACCGACGGGCGTCGCGACAATACCTTCAGCAGCCAGGCGGGCTTGGTAGTCCGCGAGGCTTTGCTGCGCCACATTGACGCGCAGCACCATGGGGCCTGCGACTTGATTGACTTGCAGCATGGCGGCCCAGTGGTCTGGATACTGGGTACGCAGGCGATCGATCCACCACTGCGGGTGGTTGAATCGGACCGATTCGTCCGCCATGACGACGGCATCCAGTGCTGCATACTCCCGCAGCAACCGCCGCAGACAGGCGTTAACAAAGGCGGCCTTGCCTGCTAAACGGTGGTTGTCTCTACAGGCTTGTACCGCTTGGTCAACGACGGTGTGGGCGTCATATAAACGGGGCTCTCGTAACAAGGCCACTGCGGTGGTCAGCCAAATCGCCAGCTCGGCATCGGGCTTCTTTTTAACCAGTTGCGACGTAATGGCGTGCGCCCATGCCCATTGCCGCAAGACATGAAACGACAACGCCTGCACACCCGCGCGCAGGTGCACGGGCGTCTTGCCCAGCACGGCGTCGGTGTTTCGCCCGTTGCCAACCGCTTGCGCGGCCTGCGCAACCCAGGGAAATTGCTGAGAGAGGCTAACAGTCGCCATAAGGCCTTAAAAAAATACCCCAGTCACCGCGAAGCGACTGGGGTTTATTTCACGCATCAGGGTGCGCGACGTCTGCGATTACTCGGCCGCGTTATCGGCAGCCGGGGAATCGTCCACAACCTCAGCCGACGTCTCGTCGTCTTCAGCAGGACCTTGGCTATCCGCCTCGGCAATCATGCGACGCTCTTCGGCTTCGATCTTCTCTTTTGCCTTGCGTGCATCGTGGAAAGCCAAGCCTGTACCCGCAGGGATCAATCGACCCACAATGACGTTCTCCTTCAGGCCACGCAACTCGTCGCGCTTGCCCATGATGGCAGCCTCGGTGAGCACGCGCGTGGTCTCCTGGAAGGACGCAGCAGAGATGAAGCTGTCTGTCGACAACGACGCCTTGGTAATACCCAACAAGATGTTGCTGAACGTCGCTGGAATCTTGCCATCGGCGCGCAGGGCATCGTTGGTGTTGTAGATTTCAGAGCGCTCAACTTGCTCACCACCGATGTAGCCTGAATCACCCGGATTCTCGACCACCACACGGCGCAACATCTGACGAACAATCACTTCGATGTGCTTGTCGTTGATCTTCACACCTTGCAGGCGGTAAACGTCTTGAACCTCGTCAACGATGTAGCGCGCCAGCTCCTCGATACCCAAAAGACGCAGGATGTCCTGTGGATCGGCGGGGCCATCCACAACTGTCTCGCCCTTGTTGACCACCTGGCCTTCGTGAACCACGATGTTCTTTTCCTTGGGCACCAGTTCTTCCCAAACGCCGCCATCTGGGTCGGTGATCTGCAGGCGAATCTTGCCCTTGGTTTCCTTACCGAATGACACCGTACCGGTGATCTCAGCCAGCGTACCCTTATCTTTAGGCGTACGGGCTTCGAACAGTTCAGCTACACGGGGCAAACCGCCGGTAATGTCGCGGGTCTTTTGACCTTCAACTGGCACGCGTGCCAACACCTCGCCGGGGCCAACTTCTTGGCCGTCACGCACTTGAATCAAGGCGCCAACCTGGAAGCCAACAGACACGGCGTGGTCGGTACCGGGGATCTTGACCTCTTCACCGCTGGCGTCCAACAGCTTCACCGCAGGGCGGATTGACTTGGTAGAGCCACGGCGCTTGGGGTCGATCACCACGAGTGATGACAAACCGGTCACATCGTCCACTTGCTTCGCAACGGTGAGGCCTTCTTCGATATTTTCGAACTTGGCGGTACCCGCGAATTCAGTGATGATGGGGCGGGTCAATGGATCCCAGTTAGCCAACACGGTACCAGGCTTGACGGCTTGGTCGGCCTTGATGGCCAAGACCGCGCCGTAAGGCACCTTGTGACGCTCGCGCTCACGACCATGCTCATCGGTAATGATGATCTCGCCGGAACGGGCAATGACGACCAACTCGCCTTTGGTGTTCGTCACGTAGCGCATCGTGCTGTTAAAGCCGATGGTGCCGCCTGACTTGGCGTCCACACTCGATGCAACCGCCGCACGCGATGCCGCACCACCGATGTGGAAGGTACGCATGGTCAACTGGGTACCGGGTTCGCCGATGGACTGGGCCGCGATCACGCCAACGGCCTCGCCGTTGTTGATCAAGCCGCCACGACCCAAGTCGCGGCCATAGCACTTGGCGCACAAGCCGAAGCGGGTCTCGCAGTTCAGCGCGGTACGCACTTTCACTTCGTCAACGCCAGCCGCCTCAAGGATTTCCATCTGGTCTTCGTCGAGCATATCGCCCTCTTTGGCCAGTACCATCTGGTTTTCAGGATTGACAACATCTTCGACCAAGGTACGGCCCAACACGCGGTCGCGCAATGATTCGATCACCTCACCACCTTCAACGATGGCGCGCATCGTGGTGCCGTCGTGGGTGCCGCAATCCAATTCGGTGATCACCAAGTCTTGCGTCACGTCGACCAAACGACGCGTCAGGTAACCTGAGTTCGCTGTCTTCAACGCGGTGTCGGCCAAGCCCTTACGTGCACCGTGGGTTGAGATGAAGTACTGCAACACGTTCAAACCTTCGCGGAAGTTTGCAGTAATAGGGGTTTCGATGATCGAGCCATCAGGCTTGGCCATCAAACCACGCATACCTGCCAACTGGCGAATCTGTGCAGCAGAACCACGGGCACCAGAGTCGGCCATCATGTAGATGGAGTTGAAGGACTCTTGGTCAACCGTATTGCCGTGACGGTCAACGGTTTTCTCTTTCGCCAATTGGGCCATCATCACCTTTGACACCTCGTCACCGGCTTTGCCCCAAATGTCGACCACTTTGTTGTAGCGCTCACCAACGGTTACCAAACCAGACGCGTATTGCTTCGCGATCTCTTTGACCTCCGCCTCGGCACGACCAATGATGCTGGCCTTCTCTGGTGGCACCAACATGTCGTCAATCGCGATCGAGATACCGGCTTTGGTTGCCAAACGGAAACCGTTTTGCAGCAATTTGTCAGCAAACACCACGGTTTCTTTGAGACCACACTTGCGGAACGACGCGTTGATCAAGCGAGAAATCTCTTTCTTCTTGAGTGCGCGGTTCAGGTTGTCAAAAGACAGGCCCTTGGGCAGGATTTCCGACAACAGGGCACGACCAACGGTGGTGTTGGTCAGGGCATAGCTCACATCAAAAGCGTCGGTTTCAGCGTTCTTGGTGTACACGGGCAGACGCACGGAGATTTTCGCGGTCAGCTCAACTTCACCGGCATCCAAGGCGCGCGATACTTCGGCGACATCAGCGAAGAACAAGCCCTCGCCTTTGCCGTTGATTCGCTCGCGGGTGGCATGGTACAGGCCCAAAACCACGTCTTGTGATGGCACGATTGAGGGCTCACCGTTGGCAGGGAACAGCACGTTGTTGGAGGCCAGCATCAGCGTGCGGGCTTCCATTTGTGCTTCCACTGACAACGGTACGTGAACCGCCATTTGGTCACCGTCGAAGTCGGCGTTGAAGGCTGCACAGACCAGCGGGTGCAACTGAATGGCCTTGCCTTCGATCAGGATCGGCTCGAAAGCCTGGATACCCAAACGGTGCAGCGTTGGCGCACGGTTCAGCAACACGGGGTGCTCTTTGATGACCTCTTCCAAGATGTCCCACACCACGGGGGTGCCGGCTTCCACTTCCTTCTTGGCAGCCTTGATAGTGGTGGCGATGTTCATCGCTTCCAGACGGCTGAAAATGAAGGGCTTGAAGAGCTCAAGGGCCATGGCCTTGGGCAAACCGCACTGGTGCAACTTGAGGGTTGGACCAACGGTAATCACAGAACGACCAGAGTAGTCGACGCGCTTACCCAACAAGTTCTGACGGAAGCGACCGCTCTTACCCTTGATCATGTCGGCCAAAGACTTCAACGCACGCTTGTTGGCGCCGGTCATGGCTTTACCGCGGCGACCGTTGTCCAGCAAGCTATCCACTGATTCTTGCAGCATGCGCTTCTCGTTGCGCGCAATGATTTCAGGCGCATTCAACTCAAGCAGTCGACGCAAACGGCTGTTGCGGTTGATGACGCGGCGATAGAGGTCGTTCAGATCGGAGGTTG
>Ga0102911_1000720_pt1 | contig 11569 bp, 8 predicted proteins | sample Colrivmet1558A02_FD_84975 | JGI IMG/M metagenome (GOLD analysis project Ga0102911, IMG submission 84975) | Estuarine microbial communities from the Columbia River estuary - metaG 1558A-02 | ecosystem: Environmental > Aquatic > Marine > Intertidal zone > Estuary | place: USA: Columbia River... | reverse complement strand
TTAGTTGTATCAGAGTCAAGGGCAGATGTTGGCTCATCAGCAAGAATTAAATCTGGTTTACCAAGAAGAGCTCTAGCAACAGCAACTCTTTGTTGCTGTCCAACACTTAAGCGGCTTACTGGTGTGTTTAATGCTTCTTTCCCAAGTCCCAATGAATCAACAAGTCTTTCAATTTCTTGATTTAAGTTGTCAACCCTAGATTTTCTAGATTGAGAGAATCTAATGCCCAAAGCTATATTTTCCGAAACACTTAAAAATGGAATAAGGTTAAGTGTTTGAAAAATATAGCCAATGTGATCTGCCCTAAATTTATCCAAAAGCAGGGAGGACATTGTAGAGTAATTAATGCCATCAAACTTAATATCGCCAGCTTGAAGTTTTAAGGCTCCAGCAATCAGGCTGAGGAGGGTAGTCTTGCCACAACCTGAAAAGCCACTAATCAATAATCGCTGTCCCCTTTCAATCTCTATTTCTGGAAATACAATTTTTTTACCGTGCTGATAATGGTATTCCAGACCTAGCGCTTCTAACATCAGATCCTCATTTAAAATATTACTTTATCGACACCTGATTTTAGGCTTTTTGTTAGCGCTTTATTGTTTATTACGGCTTCAAAGTTTAAAGATTCTAGTTCGCTGAAGCGATTAAATGCATTAACTGTAATGCTCTTTAATTGGCTTGGCTCATTGCAAGAAAACTCATATGATAATTCGACATCTTTGTGGCCTCCTTCTGTTGAGACGGCGTGAAGACCAGATTCAAATGAAACTAAGTCACAATTGGCGCCTTTAGGAAGTGCAAATAATTGCGAATAATTTTGAAATTCAGCTAATAATTCATCTGATACGGTTAGCTCGTCATGCTCATCAAACAATTGAACTATAGGCATTTCATAAGTAATAGCAACTTGATTTTGACTGATTACCATTGATAAATTGTTGAGTCCGTGGACATGTGCGTTAGCACGTCGTGTCTCTTCTGCGCTTGCGAATGAAGACACTAATAGTAAAGATAGGAGGCTGAGTTTAAACATATGAGACCCTGTTTGATTAAAACAGAATAATATAACGTAAATGCAATAGTATTGCAATAGTCTTGCTATTAATAATTACTCGGTGCTTGCAGCTATTGTTGTAAAGTTCGAGAGATATCGGGGCAAGATAAAGTCTATAAAATGCTTTACAGTGTCAGTCTTTTCTTTTAAAAAGACAACTGAAGATGTATTATTATTAAGTGCATTTGATGCTCTCTCAAGGCTTAATAGCATCTGCCAAGATGCCGAAATGGTTCCTGCCATCATGAGCGTATCAAAGGCAATTTTTCCAACAAGCTCTTTATTGTCTGAGTGATTTTGAATAATTGAAATAGTGCTGTCAAGGTCGTAAACAGAGCTTGAAAAGCGTTTTAACTGAGAGGCAGAAACTAACTCTGATATTGCTGAATTTTTAGCACATTCATGCATCTCAGTAATTAACTCTCTGGCGCCAAGCCCACCATCACTAATAATCTTTCTGCCCACAAGGTCCATCGCTTGAACGCCATTTGTCCCCTCATAAATTGGCAAAATTCGCGCGTCTCTGAGGATTTGAGCAATGCCGGTTTCCTCAACATAGCCCATTCCTCCGTGGCACTGTAGGCTTACAGAGGCTACCTCCTGTGCGGTCTCTGTGCACCAGCCCTTCACAATCGGAGTCAATAGTCCAAGCCTCCTTTTGTGTTTTTCTAGGCTCTTGAGTGGAAGGCTGCTTAAAGAGTAGTCAACTTCTGCACAAGCAGCATATGTTAAGACACGTGAGGCCTGTGTGATTGACTTCATGTTGGCCAACATTCTTTGAACATCTGGATGCCTAATAATTGGGCCAGGCTCTTTGAAGCCGGGGGCAACGCCTTGAACACGCTCGTTACAAAAACTAAGTGCTTGCTGGTATGCACGTTCAGAAACTGACACACCTTGGAGTCCAACAGTAAGCCTTGCGTTGTTCATCATTGTGAACATGCACTGAATGCCTCGATTTTCTTCACCAACCAGATAACCAGTCGCGCCTCTTTCTTCTCCATAGCTCATGACACATGTTGGGCAGGCATGAATGCCAATTTTGTGTTCGATTGATAGCGCTTTTAAGTCATTTGGCTTTCCAAGAGTGTCATCATCATTGACAAGTATCTTTGGCACCAAAAATAATGAAATACCCTTAATTCCCGCTGGGGCATCTGGCAGGCGAGCCAATACCAAGTGTATGATATTCTCTGCCATGTCGTGCTCACCCCAGGTGATATAAATTTTCTGACCACGAATTAAATAGTGGTCTCCATTGGGAGTTGCGCGTGTTTTAAGTGAGCCAACATCTGTTCCAGCATCTCCCTCCGTAAGGTTCATTGTGCCACTCCATTCTCCAGAGATCAGTTTTGGAAGGTAGCGCTGTTTGAGGTCTTCAGTTGCATTGAGTGTGATTGCCTCAACTGCTCCTTGTGTAAGAAGAGGACATAGGCCCCATGACATATTGGCAGAATGCCACATTTCTTGAACACTTGCAGCGACAACAAATGGGACGCCTTGGCCTCCGTAGTTAGGGGAGAATTGCAATGATCCCCAGCCTCCTTCAACAAAGTGTCGGTAGGCTTTCTTAAAGCCGGCTGCAGTTGTGACTTTTCCTGAGTCATCTATCTTTAGACCTTCTGAGTCGCCAGACTTATTGATTGGCTCTATTTCTTCTTTGGCAAGCTTACCAGCAGCATCTAAAACAGCATCAAGGATGTCAACTGTGGAGCTATCAAGCCCAGTTTCACTGCAAAGCTTTTCAATCTCTACAACTTCTTTCAATACAAAGCTCATGTCCTCGATGGGAGCAGTATAGTTTGACATTACACTTCTCCCAGTGTTTTAATGACCGCCCTTAGTTCGTGTTTCTGAATTTTTCCCGTTGCAGTTTTTGGAAGCGGACCAAAAATAACCTTTTTTGGTCTTTTAAATTTGGCCATATTATCCTTGCAAAAAGTGATAAGTTCAGCTTCAGACGCATATTGATTGGTTTTAAGCTCGACAAATGCACAGGGCACCTCTCCCCAGGTTTCGTCTGGCATTGCAACAACTGCAGCCTCCCCAACTGACGAATGCTGGTAAAGGACATTTTCGACCTCCACAGAAGAAATGTTCTCGCCGCCCGATATGATAATATCTTTTGATCTGTCCTTAATTTGTATGTAGCCATCATTATGAATCACTGCGAGGTCGCCACTATGAAACCAGCCGTCGGCAAATGCTTCCTCTGTTGCTTTAGGGTTGTTCCAATAGCCCATCATGCAGGTATTGCAGCGAATAACAATTTCACCAATTGCCTCCCCGTCATGGGGAACACGCCCCCCAGTCTCTTGATCGATGACGCTAACATCTTCAGTCATCGGAAATCTAACTCCTTGCCTTGAGTTCAGCCTGGCAAGCTCCGCCGGGCTTTCATTAAGCCAAGACGCCTGAGGCGCAGCCTGAAGGATGTGTCCATACGTTTCTGTCAGGCCGTATACATGCATAACATTAAATCCTAGCGCCATCATGCTTTCTAAAACTTTCGCAGGCGGAGGGGCTCCTGCGGTCATTACTTGGATTTCTCTTTCAAATGATTTTTGTACCTCTTTAGGCGCATTGGCAAGCATATTGAGCATTATCGGAGCTCCGCCAAAATGAGTTACGCGGTGTTCGTTTAGCAAACTAAATACTTTTTCAGGGTCAAAAGACCTAAGGCAAATAATAGTTCCAGCGAGGGCGGCCATTGTCCAAGCATGTCCCCAGCCATTGCAGTGAAATAATGGAACGGAATATAAGTAAACGGGATGACTAGGAAGATTCCAGCCAACGACAGTGCCCATGCTCATTAAATATGAGCCACGATGATGATAAACGACACCTTTAGGTTTTCCTGTTGTTCCAGAAGTGTAGCTAAGCGAAAGGGGGCTCCACTCATCACCGGGCATTTTCCAGTTATAAAGAGGATCTCCATTGTCAACAAGAGATTCGTAGTCTATTGTATCACTAGAGATGTCTGGTTGTGAAAAAGCATAAGAGTCATTGATTACAATTATTTTTGGACTAACTGAGGCTATAGATAGTGCCTCTGAGGCAACACTAAAAAGCTCCCTATCAACAAAGAGTATTTTTGCATTACTGTCATCAAAAATATAAGCGATAGTTTGAGCATCAAGCCTGATATTTATCGTGTTTAGAATGGCGCCCGTCATTGGAATTGAAAAATGTGATTCAAACATTTCTGGAGTATTAAATGCCAGCACTGAAACTGTGTCACCTGGTTTAACACCAAAGTTCTTAAGACTTGAGGCAATTCTCACACATCTTTCTCTAGTCTCCCTCCAGGTATAAGCCCTTTTTTCATATATGACTGACTGATGGTCTCCATAGATATCTGCAGTTCTATGTAAAAACGAGATAGGCGTTAGGGGTACAAAATTAGCAGGATTTTTATTCATAGTCTTAACTGTTAATTTCTCAGAGTAATGCCATTATCTAACATGGATATAATTCTTGCTTGAGTTTCTTGAGTTTGAGCAAGCTTGATAAAAGAAGAGCGCTCAGCATCTAAAATTTCCTGTTCGGAAAAAATAGTTCCAGCTGGACAGTCGCCGCCCGACATTATCCGTCCGATTTCGGTTCCAACAGTGACGTCATGTGGTGTGAGCATTTCTTTCTTGTGGTTAACTTCTAACCATTCTAGCATTTCTTGAAAGTGTTCAGCGCCTGACAGGGCAAGTGGCTTCCGTTGACTAGCTTTTTTTGTGTCATCAAGTGATGAAAGAGCAACATTTAAAATTCGATCACGATTCATCTGAAACACGTCACTTGATCTTCGCATTGATAGTGTACCGGCCTCTTGAGGCGAGTTAGCTTTTCTGCCTAGACCGATATTCATAAATGACTTCCAGGACCCTTTCTGAATGTCATCTAATTTTTCTATCCACCGATAAAGCATTTCTTTGCAGCCTCCACCAGCCGGCACAACGCCAACAAATGACTCAACAAGGCCCATCACAGAATTCGCATGACTTACAACATGATCTGCATGTAACACAACCTCAAAGCCACCACCGATAGACATACCAACAGGCGCAGCAATAACAGGAAGCTTCGAGTCTCTCATTTGAAGCATCGTGTTTTGAAAGTAGGCAAGAAACACATCAAGTCCATCAAAATCATTTTTTTCAAAGCAGTTTCTCACACTCCACAGGCTAACTCCACAAGAAAAATGTTGAAAGTCATTGTGAACTATGACACCTCTCAGCCCTTTATTTTCAGAAGAAGCAACGGCGTCAGAAATCATGTCTAAACTTTGACTGTCAAGCGCGTTTGCTTTCGAGTGGAATTCCACAATGGCCGCACCTTCATATTCAAACCAACTAGCAGACTCATTTGAATTGACTGGCACTAAAGTTTGCCTTGCCTCAGAAAATCTAAGCACACCTTTTGGTCTGATAATTGGGTTAAATCCACCAGAGGCAGACAAGGCACTTAAGGTTGAATTAGAGATGTTATAAAATTTATTGTTTGTACTATTTAGAAGGAATTCAGGCACATTTTTATCACTATTTTTAAGTCTGCTGACAAAATACTCGATACCAATTTCATCAATTAGCTCAAATGGCCCTTTGGCCCAGTTATAGCCGAGCTTCATCGCGTCATCAATTTGAGTCAGGTCTTCAGTGACCTCTGGTACTAATGAAGCAGCGTAGCATAAAGTCTCAGAGAGCACATCCCAAATGAAGAGGCCATAGGCGCTTTCATCGCTGATAATTGCAGCTACTCCACATTTCTCAGCTTCATCTAGTAGTGGAGTTTTTAATCGCTCATGATTAACATAGTTTCCACTGGACAAGTCGATTACCATTTTGTTAGCACCAACCTGCTTATAAAAACCCTGATCGTTTTTATTTCCGGTTTGATCATTGGCAATCATGTTAGAGACAAATTCTATTGGAGACGCATATTTATGAAATGCATCATTTTCTGGCAAGATATTTTCAAGACTCTTTGCCACATCAGCCATAAGATCGATGCCAATTAAGTCGTAAAGTCCGAATACTCCAGTTTTAGGTAGGCCAAGCGGCCTTCCAAAAAAAGCATCCGCTTCTGTTGGAGAAAGCCTGTATTCAAAGGCTTTGTGAAGGGCGCACTGAATTGCAAAAACGCCAACTCTGTTTGCAAGAAAGCCAGGTGTGTCTGCGCAAGGAACAACCCCCTTTCCGAGCATCGTTTCACAAAACACATCAAGCGTATCCATAACATCTTGTCTGGTTACATCACCTCGAACAAGCTCTAGAAGCCTCATAAAGCGAACAGGATTAAAAAAATGAGTTATGGCAAAGCGCTCACAAAAGCTTTGTGGCATGCCTTCGGTCAAAAGACTAATTGGAATAGTAGAGGTATTAGAGGTAATTATGGTAGAGTCTTTGCAGTTTTCATTAAGTTTTTTGTAGAGCCCTTGCTTGATGTCAAGTCTCTCCACAACAGCTTCAGCAATCCAGTCACAATCTTTTAGCTCATTAAAATGATCTCTGGTGTTTCCAAGATTTATAAGCTGTTCGGCTTCTTTGCTCATAATGCCTGGCATGTCAGGGTCTTTGAGTCTTTCCAGGCCTCTTTCAGCTAGGCTGTTTACATTTTCACCATCAGAGGGAAGGTCTAGAAGCCAAACCTCAAAGCCCGCATTTGCTACCTGGCCGGCAATGCCAGCCCCCATCGTTCCAGCGCCTATGACGCCGACCTTTTTAATATTATTCATTCATTTGTTTTTAAAATAAACGATTTAATAGCGTCTAAAGTGCTCTTTGGAGACTCTATCGGAAGCATATGCCCCGCGCCTGAAATGGTTGTTGTTTCTGCGCCTAGCAATTCTGCAAGTTCCAGCCCAAACTTGTAGGGAGTGTTTTTATCCTCGGTTGCCACAATAACGCTTGAAGGCACTTTAATAGACTTCGCACAATTTATTCCGTTTTTGTATTCATTGCAAGCCGAAAGGTCTTCAGCTAAAGGGTTTTGTGACATAATTTGGCGACCAATTCCTATGGGCTGCATACCAGGAACAGCACTACTGCCGGAATGAGATTGAGACCCAAATCCCCATTTTAAAAGCATTTCAGCAGCATCTCCAGTATTTTTTTTGGCGGTCTCAACAAGAGATTCATTGACAGGGATTGCCGTCGCACTAGCAACTGCTGTTAGGGACATTAGTTTCTCACCTAGCAGTGTTGCTGCCTCTAAAGCAACCAGAAATCCCTGGGAGTGACCTACAAGATGAACCGACTCAGCACCCGAGTGCTTGATGGCCTTAACAAGCCATTTACCCATACTCTCGATTGATTTTAGAGGCTCTCCCTCTGATAGACTATGGCCTGGGAAATCAGGCGCAAAAACTGAATATCCATGAAAAGCAAACCATCTTGACTGAAGTGCCCATGTTCTATGATCCAGGCCACTGCCATGTACGAAAACTACTGTTTGTTTTTTTGGGTCAAAAGCACAGCCTCCAGTAGCCGCAAATATATTTTCGCCATCAATAACTATATTCATTATGAAGTTGCCTTTTCTGCTGCTTTTAGGCCGGCTTTAAAATCATTAATGATGTCTTTAATAGATTCTATTCCTACAGAAACTCGAATGAGATCAGGACTAGTGCCTGAAGCCTTCATTGCCTCATCATCAAGGCGTGAGTGAGTTGTGCTTGCAGGGTGTAAAACCAAGGTTCTTGAATCTCCAACATTGGCTAAATTTGATGATAATTTCAGGGCGTTGATAAATGCTGCTCCTCCCTCTCTTCCTCCCTTTACACCAAAACATAACATTGAGCCAGCACCATTTGGGAATAGTTCTCTTGCAATTTCATAGGTAGGGTTTTCTGGCAGGTCAGGGTGGTTAACCCACATGACTGCAGATTGTTCAAGTAGCCATTTTGCAAGCTTAAGTGCATTTTTTACATGCTGATTCATTCGAAGGCTAAGCGTTTCAATGCCTTGAAGAAGCAGAAATGCATTATGAGGACTCATAGCCGGACCAAAGTCACGCATCGACTCAGCTCTAATTTTCATTGAAAGTGCTGAGGGCCCAAACTCTTCCCAAAAGTTTATTCCATGAAATGGCTCATAAGGCGTTGTAAGTGTAGGATGTTTATTAGAAGCGCCCCAGTCAAAAGCACCGCCATCAACAATAACCCCGCCTATAGCAACACCATGGCCGCCCATCCATTTTGTAACGGAGTGAACCACAACATCAGCCCCATACTCGAACGGCTTTGAGAGTGCAGGAGTGGAAAACGTTGCATCAACAACCAAGGGCAGGTTGTTTTGGTGAGCTATTTTTGAGATCTTTGGAAGGTCTGACACCTCAAGTCCAGGATTTCCAATCGACTCACAAAAGATAAGCTTTGTATTTTCTTGTATCGCTGCTTTAAGAGCTTGATCGTCATTAATTGATATAAAAGTACAGTCAATATTAAATCTTTTAAGTGTGTGTTTAAGAAGGGTTGCAGTAGAGCCATAGATTTGTGAAGCACTTACAATGTGGTCGCCAGCAGAACACAGGCTAACAAATGTAACAAAAAGAGCACTCATTCCTGAGGCTGTACAGATAGCACCTACGCCACCTTCTAGGGCGGCAATCCTTTGTTCTAAAACGGCAACTGTAGGATTAGTCATTCTGCTATAAATATGGCCGCCTTTTTCTATATTAAAAAGAGCAGCCGCATCGTCAACAGTCTCAAATACATATGATGTTGTCTGGTAAACAGGAACAGCTCGACTTCCAAACGAAGGGTCTGGCTGATAGCCAGTGTGAAGCGATATTGTTTCAGGATCAAAAAATGAGGACTTTCCCATAAGCACCAAGCATCTATATCAAAAACAATATTTTCTCATAACTAATTGCAGAGTTGTTTTGAAATTGTTCCGACTTAGGGTTTAAAAATTTACACTTAAAGCCGGGGCTACTTTTATTTTGCTTGCACTAGCTCTGATCGCATTTGATCTATTGTATTCTTATAATTTTCAGTATTAAAAATAGCAGATCCAGCCACAAAAGTGTCAGCACCAGCAGCAGCGATTTCTCTAATGTTGTCGATTTTTACGCCGCCATCAATTTCAAGTCTTGTTTGAAGGCCTTTTGAGTCAATTAGATTTCTAACGGCCCTTAATTTTTCCAAAGTATGAGGGATAAATGATTGTCCTCCAAATCCTGGGTTAACAGACATTAGTAAAACCATATCCAATTGGTCGATAACATGGTCCAGATGATGAAGTGGCGTTGCAGGATTAAAAACAAGCCCGGCTTTACAGCCACTTTCTTTAATGAGGTTAATCGTGCGGTCTATATGTTCTGAGGCTTCAGGGTGAAAGGTGATAAAAGAGGCGCCCGCACTAGCAAAGTCTGGAATGATTCTGTCTACAGGTTTGACCATAAGGTGAACATCAATCGGAGCGGTGACACCATGGTTTCTAAGGGCTTCACATACTAAAGGACCAATTGTTAAGTTAGGTACATAATGGTTGTCCATCACGTCAAAATGTACTATATCAGCACCAGCAACTAGCACGTTGTCAACATCTTCACCGAGCTTGGCAAAATCTGCAGAGAGAATAGAGGGCGCAATAAAATTATCTTGTTTCATGATTATCTCCGTTAATCTATTAATAGGTTTTGGCCAGACATCTCCATTGGCTGTTCGATACCCATGAGTGCTAAAAGTGTTGGCGCTAGGTCTGCAAGTGTACCAACATGTGGGCCTAGTAGGGAGACTTTCTTGTCACCTACATAAATTAATGGAACCGGATTTGTGGTGTGTGCAGTATGGCTTTTTTGAGTTTTAGGGTCAAGCATTTGTTCTGCATTTCCATGGTCAGCGGTGATCAAAATCTCTGTATCAGTTTCTAATGCAGCTTGATGGATTTTGCCAAGACACCTATCTACTGCTTCTACAGCGAAAATAGCGGCATCCAGCTTGCCAGTATGACCAACCATGTCGGTGTTAGCAAAGTTGCAAACAATCAGCTTATATTTATTGGATTTTAGTGCAGAAACAAGATTTTCAGTCAGTTCATATGCGCTCATTTCTGGTTGAAGATCATATGTTTTGACTTTGGGAGATTGAATCAGCTTTCTGTCTTCTCCAGGAAGGCTGTCTTCTTCACCCCCATTGAAGAAAAAAGTAACATGAGCATATTTTTCAGTTTCAGCAATCCTTAGTTGATTATAGCCATGATCTGAGACGCAGTCACCGAGGGTGTTTTTGACTGAAATTGGTGGATATGCACAGTCAAGGTTAAGGTCTTTTTTATACTCTGTTAGACAAATGAAATTACATGGCACAAAGTGATTTCGATTAAACTCACTAAATGCTGTAGACGAAAGAGCAAGCATTATTTCTCTAGCCCGATCTGCACGATAATTCATAAAGATTATGAGGTCATCTGGGCTGATTTTAACTGACTCACCAATTGAAGTTGGGGCAATAAACTCATCATTTTCTCCTAAGTTATAGGCCTCTTGAACAGCCTCTCTTGCACTCTTTGAAAAGCGATCAGCCTTACCTTCAGTGATTAATTCATAAGCTTTAGAAACCCTCTCCCATCGATTATCTCTATCCATCGCATAAAAGCGACCAACAACGGAGGCAATTCTTCCAACACTCATTTCTGAAATTTTAGACTCTAACTGTTCGATGTATTTTGATGCACTGTTTGGAGGCGTGTCACGACCATCTGTAAAAACATGAAGAAAAACTTTGTCACATTTTTTATGTTTGGCTAGCTCAAGTGCTGCAAAAATATGATTTTGATGTGAGTGAACACCTCCATCTGACAATAAGCCAAGAATATGAACAGCTTTATTGTTTTGAGCAGCTAAATCAAGCGCATTACAAAGAGTTTCATTTTTAAAAAACTCGCCAGACTTGATGTCATTATCAATTCTAGTAAAGTCTTGTTCAATAATTCTTCCAGATCCAATTGTTAAATGCCCCACTTCAGAGTTTCCCATTTGACCATCCGGAAGACCAACGCTCTCTCCTGAGGTTCCTATAAGCGTGTTAGGGTAGTTCTTTAATAAGAGCTCCCAGTTTGGGGTATTGGCAAGAGCAATAGCATTGTTCGCTGCATTACTTGAATAGCCCCATCCATCTAAAATTAAAAGTAATTTTGTATTTTGCATTAGTGACGACACTTAAACATTAAATAAGAAATGAACAACATCTCCATCCTTGACAACATATTCTTTTCCTTCAGAGCGCAACTTTCCAGCATCTTTCGCGCCTTTTTCACCTTTATGTTCTATAAAGTCATTGTATGAGATTGTTTCGGCGCGAATAAAGCCCTTTTCAAAGTCACCATGTATTTTACCTGCGGCTATGGGAGCTGAATCTCCAATATTAATTGTCCATGCCCTAACTTCTTTAGGGCCAGCAGTAAAGTATGTGTGTAGCCCAAGGAGCCCATAGCCCGCTTTAATTAAGCGGTCCAGTCCAGATTCAACCTGTCCCATTTCATCTAAAAAGCCTTGCTTGTCCTCGTCATCAAGCTCTGC
>Ga0102911_1000715_pt1 | contig 11621 bp, 10 predicted proteins | sample Colrivmet1558A02_FD_84975 | JGI IMG/M metagenome (GOLD analysis project Ga0102911, IMG submission 84975) | Estuarine microbial communities from the Columbia River estuary - metaG 1558A-02 | ecosystem: Environmental > Aquatic > Marine > Intertidal zone > Estuary | place: USA: Columbia River... | reverse complement strand
GCGTGGGCTGCGCACATCATGCCTGCGGCGCCAGCGCCGATAATAAGAGTTTTGACTTGCATAAGATGGGGGTGCCGCGAAAAAGGGTTTGACGCAAGGGGGCATGTGCGTGATTTGGCGCAGTTTGCGGATTGGGCGCGGCAGGTGTCGGCCCTTGGTGGGGTAAAGATGTCGGCGCAGTGGCGCTAATTGTTGTGGAAATTCTTGGTCATATGGGCTAGGGCTGGTGTCAGACCCGAAAAATCGGGCGATTTGAGGCAGTATTGGCGGTATATCCATGACGGAAATGGTCTATGGTACGGTCCCAGTTTACACTGGCGAACCTATTCTTCCACGGTGGTGGCGGACGATTGATAAGTGGACGATGTCGTGCATTTTGGTCCTTTTCGGGATTGGATTGCTGCTTGGCTTGGCCTCTTCTCCACCACTTGCGAGCAAAAACGGCCTTGAGCCATTCCACTATGTGACGCGTCAGGCCTTTTTTGGCAGTGTCGCGATGATCGTGATGTTTGGCGTCTCGATGATGACGCCGCAGATGGTACGCCGTATGGCGGTTCTTGGATTTCTTGTCTCTTTTGTTGCCTTGATGGGCTTGCCGTTTTTTGGCACCGATTTTGGCAAGGGTGCGATTCGCTGGTATTCGCTTGGGTTTGCCTCGTTCCAGCCGTCCGAGTTTTTGAAGCCCGGTTTTGTCGTTGTCGCCGCTTGGATGATGGCTGCGAGCTTTGAGGTGGGTGGCCCTCCGGGGCGGATGTATTCCTTTGTTTTGACGACTGTTATCTGCCTGTTCCTCGCGTTGCAGCCCGACTTTGGCCAAGCGTGTCTTGTGCTATTCTCGTGGGGCGTCATGTATTTTATCGCAGGTGCGCCGATGATCCTGCTTTTGGGCATTGCGGGGCTGGTCGTGATGGCGGGCTCTTTTGCCTATTCGAATTCAGAGCACTTTGCCCGCCGTATTGACGGGTTCTTGAACCCTGAGGTCGATCCCACGACGCAGCTTGGCTATGCCACAAACGCGATCCGTGAGGGTGGCTTCTTTGGTGTGGGTGTGGGCGAGGGGCAAGTGAAGTGGTCGCTGCCTGATGCGCATACCGATTTTATCATTGCTGTGGCCGCCGAAGAATATGGCCTGATCTGTGTACTGATCATTATCGCACTTTATACGGTGATTGTAGTGCGCTCGCTTTTGCGCCTGATGAAAGAGCGCGACCCGTTTATCCGTCTTGCTGGCACGGGTTTGACCTGTGCGTTTGGCGTGCAGGCGATGATTAACATGGGCGTTGCTGTCCGCTTGTTGCCTGCAAAGGGCATGACATTGCCATTCGTGTCCTACGGTGGATCTTCGCTGATCGCTGGTGGTATCGCGATGGGCATGCTTTTGGCGCTGACGCGGACCCGTCCGCAGGGCAAGATCGGTGATATTTTGATGCGGAGAACACGGTGACCAAGTTACTTGTAATCGCAGCGGGTGGTACGGGCGGGCATATGTTTCCTGCCCAAGCGCTGGCCGAGGCGATGCTGGCTAAGGGCTGGCGCGTAAAGTTATCAACCGACGAGCGCGGTGCGCGGTATGCGGGCGGTTTTCCTGATGCGGTTGAGATCAATGTGGTGAAGTCTGCCACCTTTGCCCGTGGTGGTATTGTGGCGAAACTCGCTGTGCCGTTTCGGATTTTGACGGGGGTTGCTGGCGCTATGTGGCGGATGTTCCGCGAGCGCCCTGACGTTGTTGTGGGCTTTGGCGGCTACCCTGCGATCCCCGCGATGGCGGCGGCTTGGGTGTTCCGTATCCCGCGCATGATCCACGAGCAAAACGGTGTGCTTGGTCGCACCAACCGCGTGTTTGCCAAGCGGGTGGATAAGGTGGCTTGCGGCATTTGGCCGACAACTTTGCCCGAGGGCGTTGAGGGTGTGCATGTTGGCAATCCAGTGCGCGCGAGCGTTTTGGAGCGTGCGGGGGCGGGATATATTCCGCCCGGTGATTATCCGATGTCGATCTTGGTCATGGGTGGCTCTCAGGGTGCGCGTATTCTGTCCGATATTGTCCCGCCTGCGATTGATGCGCTTCCAGAGCATATTCGCCGCAATGTCCGCGTCGCCCATCAGGCCCGTGATGAAGATATGCAGCGGGTTGCGACCTATTATGCGGATGCGCTGATTTCTGCGGATGTGCAGCCGTTCTTTGATGATGTGCCGAACCGTATGTCTGAGGCGCAGCTGGTGATTACCCGCTCTGGTGCCTCGACGGTTGCAGATGTGAGCGTGATTGGCCGCCCTGCTATTTTCGTCCCCTATGCTGCGGCAACAGGTGACCATCAGACCGCCAATGCGCGGCAATTGGTGGATGCGGGAGCTGCGATTTTGATCCCTGAGGATGCGTTCACGGTGAAGGCTTTGACGGCGCAAATAGAGACAATTTTGACCAATGACGCGGGGGCGCTGAAAATGGCCCAAGCTGCATTGGCCTGTGGAATTCCAGACGCGACGACCCGCCTTGTGGCTTTGGTCGATGAGCTGGCTGATAAGTAATAAGAATTGAAAGTTTAAGACTATGAATGCTGCGGCGACGAAACTTCCCCTTGATGTTGGTGCGATCCATTTTGTTGGGATCGGGGGCATTGGTATGTCTGGGATTGCAGAAGTACTTATCAATCACGGCTATCAGGTGCAGGGCTCTGATCTGAAGGCAACACCGATCACGGACCGTTTGGCGACGCTTGGGGCCACGATTTTTGTCGGGCAAAAGGCCGAGAATTTGGCGAATGCTGAGGTGGTTATTATTTCGAGCGCCATTAAGCCCGGCAACCCAGAACTGGACGAGGCTCGCGCCAAGGGTCTGCCGATTGTGCGCCGTGCCGAGATGCTGGCTGAATTGATGCGTTTGAAGTCGAACGTGGCTGTTGCGGGCACGCACGGCAAGACGACGACAACGACGATGGTTTCCGCGCTTTTGGACGAGGGCGGGCTAGACCCGACTGTAATTAACGGCGGGATTATTCATGCTTACGGCTCGAACGCCCGTATGGGTAAGGGCGAGTGGATGGTGGTTGAGGCCGACGAGAGCGACGGTACGTTTAACCGTTTGCCCGCGACGATTGCCATCGTGACCAATATCGACCCAGAGCATATGGAACACTGGGGCACGATCGAAAACCTGCGTCAGGGTTTCTATGAATTCGTGTCGGGTATTCCGTTTTACGGGCTGGCTGTGTGCTGCACTGACCATGCCGAAGTACAGGCGCTTGTGGGTCGTTTGACGGATCGCCGCGTCGTGACATACGGCTTTAACGCGCAGGCCGATGTGCGGGTGATGAAGCTGACCTATAAGAACGGCATGGCGCATTTTGACGTCGCGTTGCAGGCCGAGGGTCTGGTGATTGAGGACTGCGAATTGCCGATGCCCGGCGATCATAACGTGTCCAATGCGCTGGCGGCTGTGGCTGTTGCCCGTCACTTGGGCATGAAAAAGGAAGAAATCCGCGCCGCGTTGAAGAAATTTGGTGGTGTGAACCGCCGCTTTACCCGCGTGGGCGAAGTGAACGGTGTCACGATCATCGACGATTACGCGCACCACCCTGTCGAGATTGCAGCCGCCTTGCGGGCCGCGCGTCAGGCGACCGAGGGCCGCGTGATTGCCGTGCATCAGCCGCACCGTTTCAGCCGCTTGAGCCACCACTTTGATGAGTTCTGTGCCTGCTTTAACGATGCTGATGTGATCGGGATTTCGGACGTTTACGCCGCGGGCGAGGCCCCGATTGAAGGCGCATCACGTGACGATCTGGTCGCAGGACTGGTTCGCCACGGGCACCGCCATGCACGCGCTGTTGGGTCCGAAGACGATCTGGAACGGCTGGTGCGCGAACAAGCAAAACCGGGTGATATGGTGATTTGTCTCGGCGCAGGGACGATTAGCGCTTGGGCGAACGGGCTGCCTGCGCGTTTGAAGGGGTAAGTGAGTGGAGATTGCTGAGGTTCAGGATAGGGAGAGCCTAGAGCGGTATTTGGAGGCGTTGCCAGAGGATGAGCGGCGTGAAGTTGCGGTGCGGGTTGCGTTTCGTGCGGCGGCGCGGGTGCTGCCCATTGCCGCGCTAAACTTTGCCTTAAGCCAAGCATACATAATGCGTGATCTTACAGCTGTTTCAATTTTTGGCGCTTTGTCAATTGCTGGGGTTGCCGCTCTTACATCTACCCCTGCAATTGCCACTTCCGCCGCCGACAACGCGTCCTTCACTGCCACCGCTGCCGCCGATAAGCCCTCCTTCGCTGTCGCCGCCGCCGCCGCCGCCGCCTCCTCCTTCGCCTCCGCCGACGCCGCCGCCGCCGCCGCCTATGCATCCTACTTGGCCGATATCTGGGATTTTGCGCGTTTGGATTTGACGGATGGCGAACATGGCCCGCTTTGGGGTGATGGCGCGATCCCTGACGCGCTTGTGCAGGTTTGGGCCGATGCGAAAACCGCAATGGGCAAAGACCCCAAGGCCGATTGGTCGTTCTGGATTGCATGGTATGAACGTGTGCTGGCAGGGCGTGATTTTCTGCCCAATGACATGGCCCCGATTTTGAATGAGTTACGCAAAGCGGATTGGAACAAAGGCCCCGCGCATATCAATCCGCTGTTTGATGGTGTTTTGGCAAAGTATCGGGCGCAGGACATTGAGGTAAGCGGTTCAGATCAGGTGCGACTCACAAGCGGAACAGCGCAGAAAATTGAACGCACTAGAGTTGCGATGGTTGCACACCGTAAATCTCTGCCCACGACATTTGATGCGATTTTAGGGTTTGTTACTTTGGAGATTGAGCGCCTTCAGGGCCTAAATTATCAAAATGATGATGTACGCGATGAAGCCTTGCGCCAAATCAGAGTGCTGACAACGATTTACGAGACGGTTGGGCGTTTGATGCCTTTGGTCCCGACAACAGATGCTATGTCACTCGCTGATGCTGAAAAAGCAGAGGGCCTCGTGCAGATTTACGTAACACAAATTCAAGAGTGGCCGCGCAACAATGCTCAAGAGCTGGTGGATAGTACCTATCGTCTGGCTCTGATAGGATGCGTTGCTGCGGCTGCACCGATGGTTGGAATTAGCGCGAGTATCGCGGCTGTTGCGGGTGGTGCGATGTTTGGTGGCAAGAAATTGATCGACTCAGCAAAGGCGGCAAAGGATGCACTGGGGGCAGGAGGATGACCTACTCCTTCATCATAGGGTGCCTTTGGGTGCTCGTGGCGACGGGGACGGCGATGTTGCCGATGCGGCGTCAGTTTCCGATTGGTGTGACCCTTTTGATTGCGGCGCCTGTTTCGATTGTTTGGATCGGCGTTGACTATGGGTGGGTTGTCGCTGTTTTGGCGTTGCTCGCTTTTTTGTCGATGTTTCGCAGCCCTTTGATGCATTTCTACACACGTGCACGGGAGCGGGTCCGATGATGTCGATTGCTGCGGCGGCGGTTTGGTTGATCCTCGCCAATGTGGTGGCGATGTTTCCGTCCAAGGATCTGCATTGGCGGTTTGCGTATGGCATGATCGCGATTGGTGTGCCGATTTTAGGGTGGGTGACCTATCAGAACGGGCCGTGGATCGGCTTGATTTTGCTTGCGGCGGGGGGATCAGTGCTGCGTTGGCCGTTGATCTATTTGACCCGCTGGGTGCGGCGCGTTATGGGCCGCTCATGATTGATAACTTACCTGATGTGCGGGGCGTTTTGACGCCTGATCGCCCGCTTGCTGACCTCACATGGATGCGTGTGGGTGGCCCTGCGGATGTATTGTTTCAGCCTGCGGATGTGGATGATTTGGCGCAGTTTTTGGCGGCGCTTGACCCGCGTGTCCCTGTGTTCCCGATGGGAGTGGGGTCGAACCTGATCGTGCGCGATGGCGGGGTCACGGGTGTTGTTATCCGTCTGGGTCGTGGGTTCAACGGGATTTCGTTTGAGGGCGATGTGGTGACGGCGGGTGCTGCGGCGCTTGATGCGCATGTGGCGCGTAAGGCCGCGGCAGAGGGGCTTAACCTCACGTTTTTACGCACTATTCCGGGCACGATTGGTGGTGCTGTGCGGATGAATGCGGGCTGCTATGGCGACTATATGGCCGATGTTTTGCAATCGGTGACGGTTGTGATGCGGGATGGTCAGGTTGTCGAGATCCCTGCGGGTGACTTGCAATTGGCCTATCGCAGTTCGGTTTTGCCTGATGGTGCCGTGGTGGTTGCGGCGAAGATGGTGGCACCTCAAGAGGCGTCTGATGTGCTTGAGGCGCGGATGGTTGAGCAATTGGCCAAGCGCGATGAGAGCCAACCGACGAAGGACCGCACAGCGGGGTCTACGTTCCGCAATCCTGCTGGTTTTTCCTCGACGGGTCGCGCCGATGACGTGCATGATTTGAAGGCTTGGAAGGTGATTGACGACTCAGGTATGCGGGGTGCAACGCTTGGCGGGGCCATTATGAATGTCAAACATTCCAACTTTTTGACCAACGCTGGGGGGGCCACTGCCGCTGATTTGGAAGATTTGGGCGAATTGGTTCGGAAAAAGGTTTACGATTCCAGTGAGATCACGTTAGAGTGGGAAATTATGCGAATAGGCAACCGATAGGGTGTTTGTGCGCTAGCAATACAAGATTTTGCCCCAAGGCAGGGGTGGCGAATAGAAATGACGGGCCAAAAAGGCCTGCGTAGAAGGTGGTAGGGTATGTCGAGCAGGGCAAACCCGAAAGTTGTTGTTTTGATGGGTGGCCCATCGGCGGAGCGTGAAGTTTCGTTGAGTTCGGGCGCCGAGTGTGCAGCAGCTTTGCGGGTATCAGGATGTGATGTGATCGAGGTCGATGCTGGCCGCGATCTTGCTTTGCGTTTGACTGAAATTTCCCCCGATGTTGTTTTCAACGCGCTCCACGGTCGTTGGGGCGAGGATGGTTGCGTTCAAGGCCTGCTCGAATGGATGCAAATTCCGTACACACACTCTGGCGTTTTGGCGTCATCGCTCGCCCTTGATAAGCAACGCACGAAGGCGGCCTACCGTTCAGTTGGTTTGCCTGTTGTTGAAAGCGTGATTGTGCCAAAGGGCGACGTGTCCAAGGCGCATGTGATGCGGCCCCCTTATGTAGTGAAGCCGAATAACGAAGGCTCCAGCGTTGGGATTTATCTGGTTGCTGCTGATGCCAAGGCCCCGCCAGTGATGGCCGATGATATGCCCGAGATGGTGATGGTCGAGGCTTATGCCGCTGGTCGTGAACTCACGACAACGGTGATGGGTGACCGCGCTTTGGGTGTGACTGATATTATCGTGGACGGTTGGTACGACTACGATGCGAAATATAAGGCCGGTGGTTCACGCCATGTTGTGCCTGCTGATGTCCCGCAAGATATTTACGATGCCTGTTTGGATTACGCATTGCGTGCCCATCAGGTTTTGGGTTGCCGTGGTGTGTCCCGCACAGATTTCCGTTGGGATGAGAGCAGGGGCCTTGCTGGTTTGATCTTGCTTGAGACCAACACACAACCTGGCATGACGCCAACGTCTTTGGCCCCAGAGCAAGCTGCATATGCAGGGGTTTCGTTCCCTGATTTATGCCGTTGGATGGTGGAGGACGCATCTTGCAACCGCTAAGCGCCCCACGTCGCCCGCGCGCCTTGCCGCGTGATCCCGCACCTTCCAAGTGGAAGTACCGGTATCAGCGCTGGATGCTGACGCCGGGTGTGCGCGGTTTGATCCGTATCGGTGTGCCATGCGCATTGATCGGGATCATTGCGGTCAGCTGGTATAGCCATGGAACCAACAAAGAGATGGTCGCCGCGAAGTGGGAAGAGGTGAAGGCCACTGTCCAACAACGTCCAGAGTTTATGGTGTCTGGTATGGATGTCGTGGGCGCGGAACCTGTCTTGGCGGATTTGGTTGTGGCCACGGTGCCGATGGCTTTCCCGATCTCGTCGTTTGACATTGATCTGGAAGCGATGCGCCAGAAGGTCGAAGAACTAGACGGTGTCCGCTCTGCGCGTGTGCGTGTGGGTGAAGCGGGCCACCTTAAGATTGATATTACACCGCGTATTCCTGTCGCGCTATGGCGGGACGGCGACACGCTGCACTTGCTGGACGAAGCGGGTACGTTTGCGGGTGTGGTTGAAACCCGCACGGACAGGATTGATTTGCCCCTGATTGCGGGTGACGGCGCGCAGGATCATATCGAAGAGGCGCTGTCGCTGTTTCGCGATGCCAAGCCTTTGCAGGAACGCATTCGCGGTTTGGTCCGTATGGGCGAGCGTCGCTGGGATGTGGTGCTGGATCGTGATCAACGTATTTTGCTGCCCGCCGAGGGTGCCGTTGCCGCGTTAGACCGCGTCATCGTTTTGCAACAAGCCAGCGATCTGCTGGATAGAGATGTGGCCGTTGTTGATATGCGCAACGCCGACAGACCAACAATACGCGTTAATAGAGAAGCCGCCGGTGCCTTGCACCGCGCAGGACAAACAGAGGCAGGCAATTAAAATGGGTGATCTATACGATAGCCAACGCGCGATGCGGAATATGCGTAAAGCGGCAATGCAACGCGGTGTGATTGCGATTTTGGACATTGGGACAAGTAAGATTGCTTGTTTGGTGCTGCGCTTTGATGGACCTGAGACATTTCGTGGCGCTGACGGCGTTGGGTCTTTGGCGGGGCAATCCTCGTTTCGCGTAATTGGTGCGGCGACGACCCGTTCGCGCGGTGTGAAGTTCGGCGAAGTTGATGCGATGCAAGAGACAGAGCGTGCGATCCGCACCGCTGTGCAAGCTGCCCAAAAGATGGCGAATGTGCGTGTTGATCACGTGATTGCCTGTATTTCTGGCGGCCGCCCAAAGTCCTATGGCCTTGATGGTGCCGTGGATATTGCCAATGGTTTGGTTACTGACGGCGACATTGGCCGCGTTATGGCAGCCTGTGATGTGCCTGATTACGGTGTGGACCGTGATGTGTTGCACGCGCAGCCGGTCAATTTCGCGCTTGATCACCGCTCTGGCATGGCCGATCCGCGCGGCCAGATCGGCAATCAGTTGAACTGCGACATGCATATGTTGACGGTAGATAGCATGGCGTTGCAGAACATTTTCTTCTGTATCAAGCGCTGTGATCTGGAACTGGCTGGGATTGCGTCGAGCGCTTATGCCTCGGGGATTTCATCGCTGGTTGAGGACGAGCAAGAGCTGGGTGCGGCTTGTATCGATCTTGGTGGTGGCTCGACGGGTATATCCGTCTTTATGAAAAAGCACATGATCTATGCTGATGCGGTGCGCATGGGCGGGGATCACGTGACGTCTGATATTTCGATGGGTCTATCGGTGCCGATGGCAACGGCCGAGCGGATCAAGACATTTTACGGCGGCGTGATGGCCACGGGGATGGATGATCGCGAGATGATCGAGATTGGTGGCGACACTGGCGATTATGAGCATGACCGCCGCACAGTGAGCCGCGCCGAGTTGATCGGCATTATGCGTCCACGTGTGGAAGAGATTTTGGAAGAGGTCCGCGTGCGTCTGGACGCCGCTGGGTTCGAGCATCTCCCAAGCCAGCAGATCGTGCTGACGGGTGGTGCAAGCCAGATTCCGGGGCTGGATGGATTGGCGAGCAAAATTCTTGGCCAGCAGGTGCGCCTTGGGCGTCCGCTGCGTGTGCAAGGCTTGCCGCAGGCCGCAATCGGCCCCGCATTTTCGGGCGCTGTGGGACTCACTTTGTTCGCAGCACACCCACAGGATGAGTGGTGGGACTTCGAGATTCCCGCCGACAATTACTCGGGCCGTTCGCTAAAACGGGCTGTTAGATGGTTTAAGGACAACTGGTAATACGCGATATCTTGCCTAGTCGTCCAAATACGGCGGAAATTCTTTAAAAAAGCCCCACATTTGGTGTGTTTTTCGAGATTTTCGCGTGACCTGCGGGGCTGATGTGTCTAATGTCGGTCCAAAGTATAGACGAATGCCCGGTGGGACGGGCGCAATTAGTATAGGCGGACAGAGCAATGACATTGAACCTCTCCATTCCCGGTCAGGACGAACTGAAGCCCCGTATCACCGTTTTCGGTGTTGGCGGTGCTGGCGGTAACGCGGTCAATAACATGATCGACAAAGAGCTGGATGGGGTCGAATTCGTTGTTGCGAACACCGACGCTCAGGCGCTGCAGCATGCCAAGGCATCTTCGCGCATTCAGATGGGTATCAAAGTAACCGAGGGTCTGGGCGCTGGCGCCCGCGCGACTGTTGGTGCTGCTGCTGCCGAAGAAAGCATCGAGCAGATTGTGGACCACCTTGCTGGTGCGCACATGTGCTTTATCACGGCCGGTATGGGCGGTGGCACTGGTACTGGTGCTGCGCCAATCATCGCACAAGCCGCACGCGAGCTTGGTGTTTTGACCGTTGGTGTTGTGACCAAGCCGTTCCAGTTTGAAGGTGCCAAGCGCATGAAGCAAGCTGAGGAGGGCATCGAGGCTCTGCAAAAGGTTGTTGATACGCTGATCATCATTCCAAACCAGAACCTGTTCCGTCTGGCCAATGAAAAGACAACATTCACCGAGGCATTCCAGCTTGCTGATGATGTGCTTTATCAAGGTGTTAAGGGCGTGACTGACCTGATGGTTCGTCCTGGCCTGATTAACCTCGACTTTGCTGACGTTCGCGCCGTGATGGACGAAATGGGCAAGGCGATGATGGGTACAGGCGAGGCCGAAGGCGAAAACCGCGCTATTGAGGCTGCCGAGAAGGCGATTGCAAACCCACTGCTCGACGAGATTTCTCTCGAAGGGGCACGTGGCGTTCTGATCAACATCACCGGTGGTTACGACCTGACATTGTTCGAACTTGACGAAGCGGCCAACAAAATCCGCGAAAAGGTCGATCCAGAAGCCAACATCATTGTGGGTTCCACGCTGGACACATCCATGGAAGGCCGTATGCGCGTTTCAGTGGTTGCGACTGGTATTGATGCCGCGATCAAGCGTGATGACATGCCACTTCCACGTCGTTCCATGGCGTCACCTTTGAAGATGCAACAGGTTGCTGAAGACGTTCCAGCACCACGCCAAGCTGCACCTGCACCACGTCAAGCCGCACCAGTTGCAGCCCGCGTTGCACCAGCTGCCGCGCCAGTGATGCAAGAACGCGCACCAGCGCCAGCACCACAGTCGCGTACATTGTTCGAAGATATGGACGATGAAATGCATGTTGAAGAAATCGAAGACGATTTCGCCGATATTCATGAGGCCTTGGCTGAGGAAGACCACGGCGAATTGCCGCCACCAGCCTATAAGCCACGCCCAGAGCCACGCATTGATGCAACAGAATCATTTGTTGCACCGCGCGCACCTTCCGCTGGCACACCATCGCCAGAGGCACTTGCGCGTTTGCAGGACGCAGTGAACAAAGCGCCATCCCAGCAGCGTGCGCCAGTCGCGCGAACAACTGCAGAAGCCGAGCGTCCACGGTTCGGGATCAACTCTTTGATCAACCGCATGACGGGTTCGGCAGGCGAGGCACAACAGCCAAGCCGTTCACAGCCACAGGTGACTGCACTTCGCGACGAGCCAGCACATGACGTTGACCCAGAGCAAGAGCGTATCGAGATCCCTGCGTTCCTGCGTCGTCAGGCAAATTAATCTACCGCGC
>Ga0102911_1000427_pt1 | contig 15369 bp, 10 predicted proteins | sample Colrivmet1558A02_FD_84975 | JGI IMG/M metagenome (GOLD analysis project Ga0102911, IMG submission 84975) | Estuarine microbial communities from the Columbia River estuary - metaG 1558A-02 | ecosystem: Environmental > Aquatic > Marine > Intertidal zone > Estuary | place: USA: Columbia River... | reverse complement strand
GTAACGCAAGACTATTTGGGCCGCATTCCTTACCGCCAGGCTTTGCGAGATCGACTAACGGCGCTCTGGAATTATGAAAAAATTGGAGCTCCTTTTGTGGAAGGGGCCTACACCTATGAGTACTACAACGACGGCTTGCAGAGCCAATATGTGCTACGACGGTATGAGACGCTGAAATACGATTTTCATGCGAAGCCGGAAGTTTTCCTGGATCCCAACACCTTTAGTGAGGATGGCACTACCTCTTTAGGCGGCCTGACTTTTAGCCCCGATGGCAGCTTGGTGGCCTACCAGATTAGCGAAGGCGGCAGCGATTGGCGCAAAGTCATCGTCATGGACGCAGTGAGTAAGGTGATTTTAGAGGACACGCTGGTGGACGTGAAGTTTAGTGGCTTGTCCTGGCGCGGAAATGAAGGCTTCTACTACAGTAGTTACGATAAGCCAAAGGGCGCTTCGGAACTGTCCGCGATGACCAATCAGCACAAGCTCTACTTCCACGCTTTGGGCACGGCTCAAAAGGAGGATAAGCTCATTTTTGGAGGCAGCGAGACGCCACGGCGCTATGTGGGCGGCAGTGTCACGGAGGACGGCCGCTATTTAGTCGTCACCGCAGCAGTATCGACCACGGGCAATGAACTCTACCTGCAAGATTTGGAAAAAGGAGACAAGGGTTCGCTTACACTCGTGGCGGAAGGTTTTGACAAGGAATACGGGGTGGTGACATCGGAAAACGGCCAGATTTTCATTCAAACCAACGACGGGGCGCCCAACAACCGCATCATGGTCGCTCAAGGGATCCAGCACAAGTCTGAGTGGAAAGAGCTCATCCCAGAGGGAGAATTCCCCATGAGCGTTGGCAGTGGCGCTGGACGACTCTATGTGAGCACCATGGAGCATGCCGTTAGCAAGATGGACGAGTACGCCTATGACGGAAGACATATTCAGACTATTGAGTTGCCAGGCGTTGGATCGGTGGGCGGGTTCGGTGGCAAACGCTTGGCCGAGCAGCTTTATTTCACCTTTACCAATGCGATTACGCCAAGTGCTATCTACACCTATGTTCCCGGGGAGGAAATGGAAGCGGGCGTGATCGAATTATTTCGAGCGAGCGCGATCGACTTTGACCCTAGCCAGTACGAAAGTGAGCAAGTTTTTTACACATCCACGGATGGCACCAAAATTCCTATGACGATTAGTTATAAGAAGGGCCTCCAGAAAAATGGGAAGAACCCGACTATTTTGTACGGTTATGGCGGCTTCAACATTAGCCTGACCCCTTCGTTTAGCACGTCTTACACCGTGTGGATGGAGCAGGGTGGCATCTTGGCCATTCCCAACATTCGGGGGGGTGGCGAGTATGGAGAAGCCTGGCATGTGGCCGGTACCCAAATGCAGAAAAAGAATGTCTTTGAAGATTTTGAATCGGCCGCGCAGTATCTCATTGACGAAGGCTATACCTCTTCGCCTTATCTCGCCTTGAGCGGGGGCTCCAATGGGGGGCTTTTGGTGGGGGCCGTGATGACCCGAAAGCCAGACCTTGCAGCCGTGGCATTCCCCGCGGTGGGGGTGATGGACATGCTCCGTTACCACACCTTTACGGCAGGAGCGGGTTGGGCCTACGATTATGGAACGGCAGAGGACAGTCCTGAGATGTTTGCCTACCTGAAGAGCTACAGCCCCGTGCACAACGTGGTGGAAGGCACCTGCTACCCGGCGACGATGGTGACGACGGCGGACCACGACGACCGTGTCGTTCCCGCGCACAGCTTCAAGTTTGCCGCGGAGCTCCAAGCCAAGCAAGGCTGCGGCACCCCCACCCTGATACGCATTGAGACCAATGCAGGCCACGGCGCGGGCAAGCCCACGGCCATGGTCATCGAAGAGGCTATTGACAAATTTGCTTTCGCCCTCTGGAACATGGGCTTTGCCAAACTCCCCAACCCATGAACATTCAAAACTATGTACTCGGTCAATGGGTAAGTGGGCAAGAGTCCGAGTATGAAGCGCGGCACGCCATTACTGGGGCTTCCTTGGGCCACGTCTCAAGCCTAGGCTTAAACTACGACGACATCCTGGCCTATGGGCGCGAAAAGGGGGGCGTCGCCTTGCGGGCCATGACCTTTCCACAGCGTGGCCTCATGCTGAAGGCCTTGGCCCTTTACCTCCAGGAGCGAAAAGAAGCGTACTATTCGGTTTCGGCCGCCACAGGTGCGACACGTGTGGACAGCTGGATTGATATTGAAGGGGGCATCGGAAACCTCTTCGCCAATGCCTCCTTGCGGCGTGAGTTTGCAGATCAGCCGTTTCATATAGATGGGGCGCCGGTGAAACTTTCCGCCCAGGGCACGTTCTTAGGGCAGCACATTATGGTGCCCAAACGGGGAGTGGCCGTACACATCAATGCTTTTAACTTCCCGGTCTGGGGCATGTTGGAGAAAATTGCGGTCAACCTTTTAGCGGGAGCGCCTGCGGTGGTTAAACCCTCCGAATTCACGTCCTTCCTGACCGAAGTTGTGGTCAAAGACATCGTTTCTAGTGGCATTCTGCCTGAAGGGGCGCTGCAATTGGTGAGCGGAAAAGGCCATGGAATTTTGGACGCCGTCCAGCGCGGTGATACCGTTACGTTTACGGGGTCGGCAGCCACGGGCATGCGCCTGAAGTCACAGCCACATTATCTAGAGCGAGGCGTTTCCTTCAACTTAGAGGCGGATTCGCTGAACGCCATGGTGCTCGGAGAAGACGCTGCGCCGGGCACGCCCGAGTTTGACATCTTCATAAAAGAGGCCACCAAGGAAATCACCATTAAAGCGGGCCAAAAATGTACCGCCGTGCGACGGGTGGTGGTGCCGGCTGACCACCTGGACGCGGTCCAGGCGGCGCTGGCGGGTCGTCTGGCTACCACGGTCTTCGGGGATCCCTCGCTGGACGGTGTTCGCATGGGCTCGTTGGCCACGCAACTGCAAGTAGAGCGTGTACGCTCCTCGGTAGAAGCGCTAGCTGCGGAAAATGAAATCGTTTTTGGCCGTCGTGATGGACAGGGCGAAGCCAAAGCATCCAACCCTCTTGCCGGGGCCTTTTTTGCCCCGGTGCTCTTCCGCAATGAGCGACCCATGCAAAACCTCAGCTGCCATAACATTGAGGCCTTTGGTCCTGTCAGCACGATTATGCCTTATCGCTCCCTGGAGGAAGCCGCGGAGATTGTGGCCTTGGGTCGCGGTTCTTTGGTCACGAGTTTTGTCTCGGCGGACCGGGACGCTGCACGCCAATTTGCCCTGGAGGCCGCCTACAGCAATGGTCGAATCCACCTCTTGGATGCCTCTAGCGCCAAAGAATCTACAGGCCATGGCTCCCCCATGCCCCTCTTGACCCATGGCGGACCTGGACGCGCCGGCGACGGCGAAGAAATGGGCGGCATGCGCGGCGTGATGCACTACTTGCAACGCGTCGCACTTCAAGGCCACCCCAATACGCTTACGGCCGTCACCGGGCGCTTCACGCCGGGATCAGACCGCCCAGAGGCTGAGCCCCACTTATTTCGCCAGCATTTTGAAGACTTGCGCATTGGCGACACGGTCACCACCGCCAAACACTTGGTGACGCTTCAAGACATCGAAGATTTTGCGGAACTGAGCGGCGACAAGTTCTATGCACACATGGATGAAAACAGTTTGGAGGGCACCATCTTCACTGGACGGGTGGCCCATGGCTACTTTATCCTTAGCCGCGCTGCAGGCCTCTTTGTAGACCCGCCCAAAGGCCCCGTTTTGCTGAACTACGGCTTAGAATCCTGCCGCTTTACCAAACCCGTCTATCCGGGCACGGAAATCGGGGTTCAATTGACGGTTCAGGAGAAAATAGACCAAGAAAAGCGTAGCCCGGAGGACATCGCCAAGGGCATTGTGAAGTACTATGTTGAAGTGACCGACGACACCCACGAAGTCGTTGCGGTGGCCACCATCCTGACCATGGTCAAAAAGCGCAATCAGGCATGAGTTTTATTCAAGACCGTCTCCCTTTAACCGCCGGCAACTACGCCGTGCTCTTCTTATCTGAGCGCCCTACGGACCCTGAGGGCTACGCGGACATGGACCAACGCACCATGGCGGCCGTGGAGGCGATGGAAGGCTACTTGGGCTATGAGCTTGTGCGCAACGGCCAAGACGCCATCTTTATTTCCTACTGGAAGGACAAGGCGGCGGTCGACGCGTGGCGGACCGACGCATTACACCGCGAGGCCAAAGTGCAGGGCCGCGCCCATTGGTACCACGCTTACCGAAGCGTAGTATGCCCTATTGAAGAAACCAGTCATTTTAGACGATGAGTACTGATTATACCCTGGAAGGAGGCGTGCAGGTGACACGTTCCCACGGCATTGCCCACATTGAGTTCCATCATCCGCAGAGCAACTCGCTTCCGAGCCGCGTGTTGGCCGCCTTAGCGCAGGCCATTGCGGACGAGGGCACGCATCCCGACAGCCGCGTGGTTATTTTGCGCAGTGCTGGCGACCGCGTGTTCTGCGGGGGCGCGAGCTTTGACGAGCTCGCCACGATCCGAACCGAAGAAGAAGGCTTGCACTTTTTTGGCGGCTTTGCCTCGGTTATCAATGCGCTGCGCACATGCCCTAAATTGACGATAGGCCGCGTTCAAGGGAAGGCCGTAGGGGGTGGCGTAGGATTGGCCAGCGCCGTGGATTACTGCCTCGCCACACAGTATGCGGCGGTCAAACTTAGCGAGCTCGCCGTGGGCATTGGTCCTTTTGTCGTGGGTCCCGCGGTAGCGCGCAAAATGGGCCTGAGCGCGATGAGTCAGTTGGCGATCGATGCGACCCAATTCAAATCCGCTGAATGGGCCCAACAACAGGGTCTCTACGCGGAAGTCTATCCCGATGCCGTCGCCCTAGATGCCGGCCTCGAGCGCTTGGCCAGCACGCTCACGCAGCAGAGCGCCGCAGCGCAAAGGGCATTGAAGAAAGTCCTTTGGGAGGGCACGGAAAACTGGGATCAGCTCCTCGCGGAACGCGCAGCTATTTCAGGCGCCCTCGTACGCACCCCCGAAAGCCAAGCCGCCATCCAGGCCATTCACCAATCCTTATCTGCCAAAAAGGGATGATTCGACGCGGGGCCCTCTTAGGTCTGGTATGTTGGGCGGTGTCGGCATCGCTTCAAGCCAGCACGCCCGAACTCTATAGCCAAAGCGCGAAGCGCGAGCCCTCTAGCTCTCCAGCTCTCCAGCCCTCCAGCCCCCACCCCCCCAAGCCGCTCTGGCGTTTGCCTTCTGAGGCCATCACGGTAGGGCCCTGGACTTTTTCTGGACTCTATGGGGCCACGTTTAACCAAACCTTTTTACGGCAGTGGAATGCAGGGGGGCAGAATTCCTTGAATACAGGATTTATCCTGCGCCAATCTGCCGACTATGCGCGAGACAAGTGGTCCGCAACCCACCTTTTGGATGCGGCATATGGCCTGAACTTTCAAGAGGGCATCGTTCGAAAAATTGACGACAAACTCGAATACAATCTCCGGGTGGATCACCTGATTTCCGGACAACCCATGTGGAAGCTTTCTGGATTCGGGAGTCTTAAATCTCAGTGGTACAAGGGTTTTGCCAAACCCGGCGATCCGGATACGGCCTATGTGTCGCGCTTTTTGGCACCTGGATATGCATTGGCTGGGATTGGACTGACCCACAAGGACGCCTTTTTGGAATTCTATTTCTCGCCTGTCACCGCCAAATACACGGTGGTCCTCGACCCCCGCCTCCAAGCGCAGGGTCTTTTTGGTCTCAGTCCCGGACAGGCACTTCGGCAAGAAATGGGAGCCTATATGAACATGCGATTCAAACGCAATTTCCCCAATAAGCTTGCGGTGGATCTGCGGACCAACCTCTTTGGTAACTACCTCGCCAGTCCTTTTTCCATCGATGTGGATGCGGATATTCTTTTGGTGTATAAGGCCACGAATCATTTGAGTATTACGCTCCGAACCCAAGGTATCTTTGACCGCGACATCGCCGTTCGAGATAGCAATGGGGACGGAAAGGTGGACGCACCGGGCATACAGCTCAAACAATTGTCTGGGGTCGGTTTGACCTATAACTTCGGCAGCATCAAATGAGTAAAAACATTCATCCGTCTTTATTGCAGGCGTATCGCCTCATGGCCACGTCCGTAGCCATGACGGAACTTTTTGAGGCCCAGCGGGAAATTACCCAGACCTATGTCCACGCCACCTCGCGCGGGCACGAGGCCATACAGCTCGCCTGCAGCCTGCAGTTGAAGCCGGTCGACTTTCTCTATCCCTATTACCGCGACGACGCCATGCTTTTGGGCATTGGTATGCAGCCCTACGATTTGATGCTCCAGCTGTTGGCCAAGCGCGACGATCCGTTTTCAGGGGGGCGAACGTACTACAGCCATCCCTCCTTGCGCGACGACGACAAGCCCAAAATTCCGCACCAATCCTCTGCCACCGGGATGCAAGCCATCCCTGCGTCCGGGGCAGCCTTGGGTATTCAATACAGAGAGAAACATCACCTAACGGAAGAGTGGGGTGATGAAAAGCCCATTGTCGTGTGCTCCATTGGCGATGCGGCCATGACGGAAGGCGAAATTTCCGAGGCCCTTCACATGGCGGCCCTCAAGCAAACACCCTTATTGATGCTTGTCCAGGACAACGGGTGGGACATTTCGGCCACCGCGGCAGAAACCCGCTCCAGTACGGCGGCCGATTATGCGAAAGGATTCAAAGGCTTGAATGTGGTCCAAGTGGACGGCAGCGATTTTTCGGCCTGCTACCATGCCATGCGCGAAGTCCTCAAGAACATGCGCAAAACGCGACAGCCCTATTTGGTGCACGCGAAGGTTCCCTTGCTGAATCACCACACCTCAGGTGTTCGCATGGAGTGGTACCGCGACGACTTGGAAGAACACGCCACCCGAGACCCCTTTCCGAAGTTGCGTGCCTTCCTTCTTGAACAGGGCGTCAAGTCCGCAGAGCTCGACCAGATTGAGGAAGAGACAAAGGCCTTGGTACAATCGGATTTTGAGCGTGCACTTGCGGCGGAGGACCCTCGTCCCGAAGACCTCTTCACGTACCGCTACGCCGAAACCCCTATCACGGAGGAGCGCGGTGAACGGGAGCCCAAAGACCGTGAAAAAACAGTGATGGTGGACAGTGCCCTGTTTGCCATTCGTGAAATTCTCGCGGCCCATCCCGAGGCGCTGCTCTACGGCCAAGACGTAGGCCGTCGTTTGGGTGGCGTCTTCCGCGAAGCCGCCACATTGGCCCAGCAGTTTGGCGATGACCGCGTCTTCAATACCCCCATCCAAGAGGCCTTCATCATCGGCAGCACCGTAGGGATGTCCGCCGTGGGCTTGAAGCCCTTTGTGGAAGTGCAGTTTGCGGACTACATCTGGCCCGGCCTAAATCAGCTGTTTACAGAGCTCTCACGCTCGTTTTACCTTACCAATGGCAAATGGCCCGCGAGCGCGGTCATTCGCGTTCCCATCGGCGCCTATGGCTCGGGAGGCCCCTACCATAGCTCCAGCGTGGAGTCCGTGTTGACGAACATTCGGGGCATCAAGGTGGCGTATCCCTCCACCGGAGCCGATTTGAAAGGATTGATGAAGGCCGCTTTTGCCGACCCGAATCCCGTTGTCCTCCTGGAACACAAGGGCCTCTATTGGTCCAAAATTCCCGGTACCGAAGGCGCCAAAACCATCGAGCCAGACGCAGAGTACGTTATCCCCTTTGGCAAAGCGCGCATCGCACAAGCCGCGGTACCTTCCTCGGATTCCTCCAGCCTCTGCGTGATCACGTACGGCCGCGGGGTCTATTGGGCGGCCGAAGCCGCCAAACCTTTAGCGGACCGCGTCGAAATCATCGACCTCCGAACCCTTCTTCCATGGGACGAAACTCTCGTGATGGAGCGGGTCAAAGCGCACCACCGTGCCCTCGTCCTCACTGAAGAGCCCGCCACGAACACGTTTGCGCAGGCGGTAGCCGGTAAAATTCAGTCCGAATGTTTCCGATCTCTCGATGCTCCGGTCCGAGTCATGGGCTCCGAGGACACCCCGGCCATCCCCCTCAATAAAATGTTGGAAGCCACGCTGCTGCCGAACGCCGACAAAGTCCGCGCGGCGATGGAAGAAGTACTAAACTTTTAGGTAGAGGGCTAGATAGCTAGAGGGCTTGAGAGCTAGAGAGATAGAGGGCTGGAGCACTAGAAAGCTCGCGCTTTGCGCTGTGGCGTCGTCGTTTAAACGTTTAATCTCTTTTACCCTCAAATTGTGGTGTGGAACTTCGCTGCGCGCAGGAGCTTTCCTTTGATTTGCTGATCCCTAGCCTCCTAGCCAAGCACCATCTCCGGGATCTCGCCTTCCACGACTAAACGGCCAGCGGTTTTGGCGACGATTTCTTCGACGGAGACACCAGGAGCCCGCTCGAGAAGGATGAAGCCACGCTCAGGGTCAACGTCGAGGACAGCGAGGTCCGTGACGATTTTTTTGACGCAGCCTACGCCCGTCAGGGGCAGGGTACAGGCGGGAAGGACTTTGGACTCCCCGGCACGGTTCGTGTGCTGCATGGCGACGATGATGTTCTCGGCGCTGGCGACCAGATCCATGGCACCGCCCATGCCTTTGACCATCTTGCCAGGAATTTTCCAGTTGGCAATGTCGCCCGTTTCGGACACTTCCATGGCGCCGAGGACGGTGAGCTGGACTTTTTGGGCTCGAATCATACCAAATGAGGTGGCGCTATCGAAGAAGCTAGCACCAGGTAGGGCTGTGATGGTTTGCTTGCCGGCATTGATGAGGTCGGCGTCTTCGTCGCCTTCAAATGGGAAGGGACCCATGCCGAGGATGCCGTTTTCGGACTGGAATTCGACGTCGATGCCGTCCGGAATGTAGTTGGCGACCAAGGTGGGGATGCCGATGCCCAGGTTGACGTACCAGCCGTCCTGGAGCTCTTGTGCAATGCGTTGTGCGATGCCGTTTTTGTCAAGTGCCATGTCGGATGGGTTTAGGCGCGCGGACGGACCGTGCGTTGTTCAATGCGTTTCTCAAAATGACCTCCCTGGAAGATGCGATGGACAAATATGCCCGGCACGTGAATGCTATTGGGGTCGAGGGTGCCGGCGGGAACCAGTTCTTCCACTTCTGCAATTGTGATTCGGCCGGCCATGGCCATCATGGGGTTGAAATTTCGGGCCGTACCCTTGAAAACGAGGTTGCCCGCTTCGTCGCCCTTCCAGGCCTTGACAAAGGCGAATTGCGCGTCAAAGGCGTGCTCTAAAATGTGTGGCTTGCCGTTGAAGATTCGTACCTCCTTGCCTTCCGCGACTTCGGTGCCATAGCCGGCGGGGGTATAGAAGGCGGGGATGCCAGCTCCTGCGGCGCGGCAACGCTCGGCAAGGGTGCCCTGAGGGATAAGTTCGACTTCGAGCTCGCCCGAAAGCATTTGACGTTCAAATTCGTCGTTTTCGCCCACGTAGGAGCTGATCATTTTGCGCACTTGGCGCGTTTCCAGCAAAAGGCCCAGCCCAAAGCCGTCCACGCCAGCGTTATTAGAAATGCAGGTGAGGCCGGTTACGCCCGAGGCTCGCACGGCCGCTATCGCGTTTTCGGGGATGCCGCATAGGCCGAAGCCGCCAAACATGACGGTCATGCCGTCTTGGAGGCCTTCGATGGCGGCAGTTGCATGGGGGACTACTTTTCGAATCATGAGGAAAGGCTTAATTGTATTCAGACGCTTCTTCGCGGAGTTCGGCGCTTTCGGACAAATAGGTGGCGCAGTCGAGAGGGATGGTGATAGGGCCAGTAGGACGATCAAATGCGTCCCGTCGAATGCCCAAGTCTGGATTGGCGTAGACGGATTTCATATAGAGCGCCCAGATCGGCAAGGCCGTGGTAGCCCCCTGTCCATACGTCGTCGAACCAAAGTGTGCGGAGCGGTCTTGGCATCCCGTCCAAACGGCGGTGATAAGGTTTGGCACCATGCCAACAAACCATCCGTCCGAGTTATTTTGGGTCGTTCCCGTCTTACCGGCAATGGGGTTGTCAAAGCCATAGGGGTAGCCTGTAACGTAACTACCATAGCCAGCACCCGTATGGCGGAGGCGCACCCCGGTTCCACTTTGGGTCACACCTTGGAGGAGGTTGACCATCGTGTATGCCACTTCGGGCGAGAACACTTCGCGGGTTTCGGGAGCAAATTCATCCAAAACGACGCCGTTTTTGTCTTCGATGCGAAGGAGGACAATCGGCTCCGTGTAGAGACCCTGATTGCCGAAGGCGGTGTAGGCGCCGGCCAGCTCATAGATGCTCAAATCCACGGTTCCCAGGGCGATGGAGGGCACCTCCGGGATGTCGGAAGTGACGCCCAGGGCCTTTGCCATTTGAATGACAGGACGGGGGCCAATTTGCTTCATCAAGTATGTCGTGACCGTATTCACCGAACCGGCGATGGCCTGCTTCAAGGTGAGTACCCCGCCATATTCATCGTCTGAATTGGAGGGACACCAGGGTTCGGTCAGCCCAAACTGTCCCGCTTCGATACAGGTTTGAATATTGGGAACCTGCATGCAAGGGGAATACTTCTTGTCTGCAATGGCGGCGGCGTAGACAAAGGGTTTGAAGGTCGATCCGACCTGGCGGCGCCCTTGCTTGACTGCGTCATACTTGAAGTGGCGGAAGTCGACACCGCCTACCCATGCTTTAATAAAGCCGGTTTGGGGCTCAACGCTCAAAAGCCCTGCTTGGTAAACGCTCTTGTAGTATTGGATCGAGTCCCAAGGACTGAGCACGGTATCGAGATCGCCGCCCCAGGCAAAGATCTTCATCTCGCGGGGCGTCTTGAACTCCTTCACGATGCGCGCGTCAGACCAGCCTGAATCGCGGTAATGCCGAAAGCGCGGCGTTTGGCGCATTGCGCGGGCAATGATTTTTTGGCCTTCCGCATAAGAATCTCCGCCTTGGAAGTAAAAGGGGCCGGCCTTGCGTTTTGAAATCTGCTGGAAAAAGAGACCCTGCAGATTGGTGAGATGGCGCTCCATGGACTCTTCCGCCATGCGTTGCATCCGGCTGTCAATGGTTGTATAGATCTTTAGGCCGTCCGTGTAAAGGTTGTAGGTGCCGCCGTCGGGTTTGGGGTGCTCCGCAATCCATTCTTTCATGTAGGCACGGATGTATTCGCGGAGGTAGGGAGCCAAACCTTGGTCGTGCCCTTGGCGCTGGAAATCAAGGACAAGAGGCAAAGCGACAAGGCTATCGGCTTCTTCTTCCGTGAGGAAATCATTGCGCTCCATTTGACGCAGAACGGTGTTGCGGCGGGCCAACGCGACATCTTGGCGGTCCGCTTTGGCCGGGTTATATGACCAGGGATTCTTGAACATTCCGACCAACATAGCGGCCTCTTCGATGGTCAATTCCGCGGGCACTTTTCCAAAATAAACATTGGCTGCATTGTGGATCCCCACGCCCTGGTACAAGAAGTCAAATTGGTTGAAGTACATCGCGATGATCTCCTCCTTGGAATAGTTGCTTTCCAACCGAAGGGAGATGACCCACTCTTTGAGTTTTTGGAGAACGCGGGAGAAGATGTTGCTAGAACCCTCGCCGTGGAACATTTGCTTTGCTAGCTGCTGAGTGATGGTAGACCCGCCACCGCCCGAACCCAGGGTGACGACAGCCCGGCCCAAACTCCGAAAATCAATGCCTGCATGGTCTCGGTAGCGCTCGTCCTCCGTAGCAATCAAGGCGTTGACCAAGTGAGGAGGCAATTCGGTGTAGTCGGCATGTACCCGATTTTCCATAAAAAAGGTGCCGATTTGCTTGCCGTCTGCGGAAAGGATTTCGGTCGCCAAAAAGCTTTTAGGGTTGGCAATTTCTTCCGTGGAGGGCAGTTCGCCAAAGAGCCCGGCCCAGGTCAAGAGCAACGCAAGGATTAGCGCGAGTGGGCTGCCCAGGACGAAAATCCAGAAATACTTTACGTAGGAGCGAAAGTCGGTCGACGCCATGTTACTCGGTCTTTTCTTCTTCAATGGTCAAGGCAAAATCCCGGATGCCCCGCAAGGGCTCGTCGCGCATGCCATGTTGGAAGCGGAAACGATAGATGCCCCGTTTTGGGAAGCGCAATCCGGCTTGTTTGTAAGGAAGGTTCAAGGTCTTAAGGGCGCCAATTCCTGTGCCATACCAGGTTCCTTGGGCATCGGCGAGGCGAACCTCCACGGTGTCTTGGTATTCAGACTGCTGGGCCGAACGAATCTCTCGGAAGAGATACAAGTTGCTGTAGGGATAGTCGGACGTGTGGCGAACTTGAAAGTCCACGCGGTAGACGGCCAGCGTATCCTGGATGTCCACATCCACGACAATGGCACTATCGGCGTACCATGTGTCCTCAGAAAAGGACGTGACAGACTGAACTAAGGGGGCCTCTTGGCAGCCGACCAACACCAAAAGGGGGCCTAGCCACCACGCGTTATTGTTTTGCCGGGCCATGGTCTGATCGAGGCGCATTTTGGGGTTTACGGCCGCGGTTTCCGCCACCTTGACCTCTTTGAGAGCGATTCTTGCCGCCGCGTTTGCGGTTTTTGCCTCCGCCTTCTCCTTTTGGGCGATCGAACCGCGTCAGGCTGTCCTCTTCGGGCTGAATCATTTCGGGCTCGGTCGAAATCACGGCGGGTTGAACTTCTTTTTCTTCCAGCGACGCAGGCTCTTCGCCTTTTTGGTTCAGGGCAACCATCTCCGAAAAATCTTCCGCCCGCATGGCGACCCATCGGCCAGGCTCATCTTTATAGGCGAGCCAAACCATGCCTGTGAGGATGTCCATTTTTTGAACTTCCGCCTTGCCTTTTTTGGTTTTCACCCGCTGGGCCTTCGGGAAGGCTTTGAGTGCTTCAGCGTATTGGTCCAATTCATAGTTGAGGCAGCACTTCAGCTTGCCACAGTTGCCGGCTAGTTTGGTCGGATTCAGACTGAGTTGCTGGTAGCGGGCTGCCGAGGTCGAAACGGATCGGTAATCCTTGAGCCATGTGCTGCAGCAGAGTTCTCGACCACAACTGCCAATTCCGCCTAGGCGGCCCGCTTCCTGGCGTGCTCCGACTTGGCGCATTTCGACGCGAAGTCCAAAAGTGCTGGACATTTCGCGAATGAGTGCCCGAAAATCTACGCGCGCATCGGCCGTGTAGTAGAAGGTGGCGCGGGCGCCATCTCCTTGGCACTCCACATCCGAAATCTTCATCTCCAAAGCGTGTTGGGTGGCCATGGTGCGCGCACGAAGCATCAAATCGTTCTCGCGGTCGCGGGCCTCTTTCCAACGGTCCAAATCCCGTTGCGAGGCCTTGCGGTAAATTACCAAAGGATTTTCTTGGGCGGGATCGGCTTGGGCTTTGCGCATTTGGATGCGCACAAGCTCACCGGTCACGGAGATGGTTCCCACATCGTGGCCCCCGTGTGGGGTGCTCACAGTGACCGCTTCCCCGGCATGCAAGGAAAGGGGCTCGGTGAGTTTGTAAAAATCTTTGCGGCCGTGCTTGAAACGAACCTCCACCCAAGGGAACGCCTCCTCCCCAGCCGGGAGGGCCATATTGGAGAGCCAATCGAAGACGTTGTATGCGTTGCAACCCCCTGTTCCACAGGAGCCATTGCTCTTGCATCCATTGGGAACGCCCCCGGTTGAACATGTACTGCAGCCCATAGAGCGAAGATAGCATTTATCTAGGGCCCTTATGGGATGAAAACGAGGCCATTTTCTGGGAAAATGGGCCTTAAAACCGCCCGTGGAGCGTATTTATTTTGGAGAAAGTCGGGCGACATGCCGCGATTCCTTTCGCCAAAATGCATCTTTGTTCTATGAAGCGCTTTTTCCTCATTGTGTTCGCCTTTTTGGCGGTGCTTCCCGATGGGATGGCGCAAGGCATTCCTGTGGGAACATGGCGCGCACACTTTCCGCTTCGGGCTACGCACAGTGTCGCCTTGCTTGCCGAGGACGTGCTGGTGGCCAGCCCGTATGGCCTGTTGCTGTATGACCCCGTCGATAAAGTGACGACCGCCGCGACCGTGGTGGAGGGATTGAGCGATGTGGACTTGACCTGTGCCGAAGCCTCGCCCTCGGGTCAAAGGGCCCTCCTCGGATACAGCGATGGGGGACTGGACATCTGGTCACATCAGGATGTACGCCGAATTGGGGACATTCCTCAAAGCGGCGCCTATCCGGGACAATCGGCGATTCGAGCGGTGGTGTTTGCCAGTGAACAGCGCGCATTTGCGGCCACAGGATTCGGTATCGTTGAATTGAATTTGACCTATGGCGTGGTTCAAGGCACGTACCTCCTTCGGGCAGATGGCGGCACAACCCCTGCGTATGATTTGAGTATTGAAGGTGATAGCCTGTTTGCGGCCACGGCTTCGGGCCTTTGGGCAGTGTCATTGAGCGACCCCTTGTACCTCCCGGCCTCCTGGGTGCCACACCCCCGTTGGAAGGATCAGCCGCTCACTCACCTCGCCGTTCATCAAGGCCGTTTTTTGGTCCAGCCTGAAGGATCCCTGGACGTTTGGTTCGGCCATGCGGGGAACTGGACAATCGTGCCCTTGGATACGGCGAATCAACCTGTTGTGCGCCGCCTACGGGCCCGTCCATCAGGATTTTTGGTCGTGCGTTCTTACGGGGTCACGGAAGTGAACCTCGATGCCAGCGTGGGCCCCACGGTGTCCTCGGGATTTGGCAACAATACCGGCTTCAATCCCTTTGATGCGGCGGTGGATGCCACAGGAACTTTGTACGTGGCCAACTTGGGCCGCGGACTCACTTTCATCGATAACCCGGACTATGCGCAGCACCGCGCTGTCCAAGATCCCCAATCTGCCCAAGCCTATGCGCTGGAGGGAGGGCCTGTGGGCCTGAATGTTTTGACGGGAGCGGTGGACGCCACGTGGACGGCAACCTATACCAACGAAGGCATTCTCCATTTTGACGGCCTCCGTTGGACGGCTATTCAGGAAAGTGCATTGGGGGGCGCCAAAGACATTTTAGACATCCAATTTGACCCGAGTGATGCCACGCATTGGTTTGCGGCGAGCTGGGGCAAGGGGGTGTTGGAATTTTCGGGCGATCAGCTTGTCCAAATTTGGAACCAGAGCAATTCCAGCTTGCAAACGGCGGCGGGTTCAGGCCCTTCGGATGTGCGGACAGGTGGCCTCTGCTGGGGCCAGGACGGGGCCTTGTGGGTCAGCAACGCCCTTTCTGCCCAGCCCCTACACCGATATGATCCTACCACGCAGCAATGGCAGGGCTATTCGGCGGGAAGCTTCAATGGGGAATCGGTCAAAACCCTCCTCCAGGACGAAGACGGCGTCTTTTGGCTGCAGTCCCG
>Ga0102911_1000423_pt1 | contig 15515 bp, 14 predicted proteins | sample Colrivmet1558A02_FD_84975 | JGI IMG/M metagenome (GOLD analysis project Ga0102911, IMG submission 84975) | Estuarine microbial communities from the Columbia River estuary - metaG 1558A-02 | ecosystem: Environmental > Aquatic > Marine > Intertidal zone > Estuary | place: USA: Columbia River... | reverse complement strand
GAGGGGTTTCTAAACATACTATACTCCCATGTATTCACCCAAGAGGTAGCCACCTTTTCCTTTTTAAAATGCTCAAGAAGCATATAAAGCATGGAAGTTTTACCCGTTCCCCATTCCCCTTGCAAACCTACAGTGAGAGGAGTGTCAGACTGCTTAATAAAATTTGATAAAACAAGACTGTAGCGAGACATCTTTAATTTGTCTTCGCCATTGTTTTGAATTGGTTTGTCAGTGATGCAAGATTTTGAATCCATCGAATTAATATTAAGAGTCTAGTTGATGTTTCTTTGATGTGCTATGAAAACAATATCCACCTGCTGAAAACTTTCTTCCACAAAAAACGCAATTGCTTGAATCTGGAACGCCGCAACATTTTTTTGTCGGGCTATGAAAGCAGTATTGACCAGCAACCATGGATTTACCACAATATTTACATTTCATGATTTTGTATTTTATCTGTTTGTTTAAGCAATATTTTCAGTGATGATTTTTTCAATTTTTTTCGCGTCAGATATCGAGAAGTTTTTGGCTACAATCTCCACTGTTCCCCTACCTGAAATAATTATGTCCGCATCTATGACTCCTCTGTCAATTCTTACAGAAGAAATACTCCTAAAACTGAGTTTGACTCGATCGTAACCAATTAGGTAACTATTTCTTCTACTGTATGTAACGCCGGAATTGTCGATTAAAAGTTTGTGAGGAGTTATGACACTCCCACCTAAAATTATCTTAGAGCTAAACTCATGTCTAAAGCTTCTGTTTGCAGAAACATGACCTGTTTGTATCGTATCTGCTCCACAACTAGAGCAGTAACGATCAGTATCTCCCATTTTAGAGCCACAAGACCTACAATACATGAATTATAACTTGATTATTTATGTAATGGAAAATATAAGATCAAGAACTTACTTGACCATGTTACTTACCTCTTGTTAAGTTATTTAAGACGTTGACATAAGATCAAAAAAATAGGTTTCATTAAGTGATGTTACTTACTTTCAAAAAGAGATGATCATGATGAAACAGACAATAATATCCACAATATGGGCGTATTAAATGGTTTTAATCAGAACACAAATAATTGGATAGTTGTTGTTAATCATCAAAAAATCTACATTTATTAAAACCAAATGAATCATTTAAATGACAAACTCAGTGGCTTTATGGATTCTCCTTACAGGTGTAATAAGTTTTTCATCTTACATAACCATAGTATTAACTAATTCCTATCTAGTTTCAATGTTAAATGTAGCAGGTGTAGACGGGGAGAAATTGACTGAATCTGCCAAGAATATAAGAAGGGTATTAAAATCTATAGCATGGGCACATGACCCATGTGGCGTATGTAGCCAAAACAGATTTTCAATAGTTAAAGTGGACGAAATGGGAATTTATGTATGTAAGGGTCCCTAAAAATTGAGACGTTGAAAATTAAAGTTTAACGTTTCAATTTAGGGGACCCTTACACCCTTACACAAAGACTAGGCAACCTATAGGCTAGTAAAACAAAACCCCGCTTTTGGCGGGGTTTTATAATTTGTATTTAAGGTAAAACTACTTCCTTGGATCAGTAGAATTATTCCACATATCTTTAGTGTCTAACTTATGTAATGTAAACTTATCTCTTACGGACTTATTCTTGGGCAACACATAATTTGATATTGCCAAAAACAACCTGATTTTATCATTCTTTGAGAGGCTCTTTGAATTCATTAACAGATCATCCAAAAGATCCTCGTAAAGTAGATCCAATTTTTCCTTGATACTTGGATCCATCTTTGGAGATGGTGGTCTCTTTGATTTCTTTCCTGCTTCTTTAGCTGACTCTGAATCGAATGGCATAACAATTTTTATCAAAAATACTTAAGAAAAATATTTATGTATTTCAATTGCTCAGAATTAACTATGAACTTATCAACGGCAAGTGCATAATAAATAGCTGATAATCTTAGAATTCTATTTCTTTAGCTAACAAAGGGACTATATCTCAGACAAAAAAATACAAATTGCGATCAAAAATTTCTTTTGGGTAGTCCTTTAAACCATTTTTCATAAAGTCTGCTTTCTGGAAAAAAGATAACCCAAGCCGTCATGAAAATTAGTTGGAGATCCAAAAAGATTGACTTATTGTCTTGATACCACATTTCCAGTTCTCCCTTATATGGTGCAATTACTCTTTTATAAAACTCATGTGGATCTTCACCTTTTACCGAAGAAATTAAAGATTCCTCATCTCTAAAAATTATTGAACCTATTCCAGTAAGTCCAGGCTTGACATTATAGATTTTAGACTGAATTTCTTTACTATAAGCTGAGAATGTTTTAGTCACAAGTGGACGAGGCCCAACTAAGCTAATATCTCCCTTAAGTATGTTAACAATTTGAGGGAGCTCGTTGATTTTAGTTTTTCTGAGAAACTTACCAATTGAAGTAACTCTAAAATCATTTTGTAGCGTAATACTTCCAGTTCCCATACTCATGGAGTTTTTGAGCATTGTAGCGAACTTCCAAATCTGAAATCGTGAATTATTTAAGCCAATTCTTTCTTGGAAATAAAAAACCTCTCCCTCTGCCGTTAAACGCAGTATAATTATAATTGGAATAAAAATTGGAAGTAATAGAATAATAGCAATTAGACTTACCGCGATATCTAGCAATCTTTTAATGAGTAAATACATATTACATTTTTTGGTCTAAGTGTTTACCAGTCTCGATGTGCTGAAAATCTGGAACATACTTTTTTATAACTGCCACAATATCCGCTTTGGTTGATTCTGGATTATCAAATACTTCATCAAAATCTCTAATTACTTCATCAAATGAAATAGGCTCTTCTTTAGTTTTAATATATCCCAATGAATCAAACTCGTCAATTACATAATCTTCTTCCTCTGTATAGAATTCCTCATAGGTTTTTTCTCCTGATGTGTCTGACTCAAAGAAATAGATTGGATATTTTCCTGGATTGCCTTCTATATCAAAGGATTTCGCTTCCTGTTCAGAACTAGCCAAGACAGGTTCAAATCCGTTCTCATTTAAAAAGTCAAGAGCTATGTCCTTAAAATAGATCTGGTCTTTATGAAAGTCTAGTTTTGGGAAGAATATATTTCCGGATTTACCTAAAAATGTTGCCAAAAGACAAATTTGCCCTGACTGTTCAGGTGTAACAAAAAATCTTTTGATGTCAGATGGACAAGATAGCGGCTGTTTTTTATTAATTCGATGCACGAATCCATCTAATAGACTACCATTTGAGAAGGCAACATTTGCAAAACGTGCGGTTGAAACTCTAAATTCACTTTGTTTTGATAAAATTAGTTTTTCCATCAGGGACTTAGATGCTCCCATAATATTAACAGGATTTGCAGCTTTGTCTGTGGAGACACTAAAAAAGTTTTTGGGCGGTCTTTTTGAACACAACTCCAAAAGCTTAATTGCGCCATATACATTATTCTTAATTAAGGCCTCAACGGATATTTTATCTTTTTCTGATCTAACATGTTTGTGTGCTGAGAAGTTTGCAATTAAATCATAATCATCAGACCAAACGATTTTGTCAAATGTTTCACTGAGAAGGTTAACAGGGTAGGTAATGTATTCTGGTCTATAATCTAAAAGTTTGGAGCTACGTAAGTCTCTTGTAAGTTCTGTTAAGCCATTTTCGTTGGTGTCTACAACGACGATTTTGGAAGGTTTAAAATTTAAAATCTGTTTGATATAATTTGACCCAATTGTGCCAGCTCCTCCGATTACTAAAATTTTCGAATGAGTTATTTTATAGGTGATATTTTCTCCCTCATCTATAAGCGTAGATTCAAAAGAAATTCTGGAAAAATTCGGGCTAAGACTATCAAACATAGGTATTGGTTTTGAAGAGTTTATGAAACTTGTGCTCTAAACTATAACAAAATGGAGTGTTAACTGTTCTCAACAATAGAAATACAATGTCAAGAATAATTTTTGGAATTTTTAAGCTGAATTTACTCCCATGTAGGAAGTCTTTATCCGAATATATTCTTCCGTTTGTAACATTTATAACAGACTCAGCATTTCCGTTTATACATAATTCAAGAGATCTGTATATTGAACGGATAGAGGAAAAATTATTTTCTCTAGGATAGGGAGATTTGAATCTAATCCTAGTTCCAGGAATATAAATTCTTTTCAAATAATCTTTTTCTCCTTCATATTCAATCATAGGAGCAATTCTTAGTGCGTAAACTTTGTTCAAGTTCTTACGGAATAGTTCTTCAGAATACAATTTTGACTTTCCATAAAATGAACTTGGCCAGCATTCTGATTCTACATCAATTGGGAATATTTGATTTTTTATTCCATAAACATCGACAGAACTGAAAAAGATAAGGGGTGTACTTTTATTAGCTATCAACAAGAATTTGAGAAAATTTTCATTGAGATTATTGTTTATCCTGCCAAGTTCCTTTGTATCCTTCACATGAGTAATACCCGCCATATGAACTACTAAATCGAACTTTATGGAAGCTTCTTTTGGTATAGCTTCAGAATTCTCAGTGAGATCTAATTGTATTGTTTGGGCAAATTTTTCTTGGAGTTTAGTCCTTTGCAGAAACCATAATTCATATTTTTTTGATTCGGCTAGATATTTTACTAAGTATCTCCCAATTCTTCCACCTCCTCCTGTTATTAAAATCTTCATTTATTAGTCCTTTTTAGGTGGTAAGTTCCGAAAAAGTATGAAAAGAGTACCCATATCTCTTTAATAGACAAATAGTTTTCTCAATTCGTTTATAGGTCTTTTTCCTATTATAATGGAAGCGAAATCTATTTAAGATTGAAACCTCCTTGGGTAGAGATATTTTCTTAATGGAGAGTTCAAAAGGATGGATATAGAAAGTGTAGAATTTTCCGGTATTAAGATATTTCTTTAATAGAAACTTATAAACGAACCATGGCAGTATTCGAATATAACCACCACCAGAAATTGGAATGTTAAACTTGAAAAATTTTATAGTAGAAACCTCAAACTCTAGAAAACCATTTCTCTCAAATATTCCTTCCTCTCTTTTTACGAATTCTAGTTTGTCTAGATTGATAGGGGTATATAATGGATGTTCCTTTTGATTAATAAAACTACTATCAAAAATCAGCTGTTTGAAATCTCTAGCCAGTAAATTTAGAAATGAATTACCTAAGGCAAAACATGGCGCTCTATACCCTTTTGGTGTGATACCTAAATTTTCAAGTGCCTGAATATTTAGTTTTAAATCATCTAAGAAACTTTTTTCACTAAGTGTAATAGGTCTTTCGTGATTGAATGAATGAAGCCCTATTTCATGATGAGCTTCTATTATCGATTGAATCTCTTCAGGGCAATACTGGACGAAATTTCCTACTATAAAGAAATTAGCTCTGATATCATACTTCGATAGAAGATTCAAATACTTTTGAATTCCATCTTTCATTGACATCTCACTTGAGTGCTCATAATCATTTATATATTCTAAGTGAAACCAGTCTTCCACATCCATAGAGAAGACTGCTTTCTTACACAAGTTTTCCTCCATTTTTCCTAAATAAATATAGTTCTTCTAAAGTGGGCCATGTGAAGTAATTTTTTTCACTTGCATGATTTTTAATAGGTTTTAAGTTGTTATCACGTAGTTCTTCAATTACTTTAATCATAAGATCTCCTCCAATAGATTTTGTCTTATTTAAAAGAGAAAATATTGTGTCATCATTGCTGATTTCTACCTTTTCTTGCATTAAAATATCACCATTATCAATTTTAGTATCCATTTTATGTACGGTACAGCCTGTAAATTTTTCATTTTTGAATAGCACCCAAAAACTTGGAAAAAGACCGGCATAATATGGTAAATAAGAGCAATGAAGGTTTATACACCCCAATTTAGAAGCATTAAGTAGTCTTTCTCTAAAAACAACAGGCGCTGAGAATGATATAATTATATCTAAATTAAGATCCTCTAATCTTTTAAAGATTTTATCCTCGTTAATGTCATTTACAATTGAAAAGGGTATGTTAAAATGTCTGGCAACCCCTGCAATTGAATGAGTATTGTCTTTCGATAGTTTAATTAAGGTCAAAAAAAAGATCAATTTCTTCTGCAGTACCTTTAACCCATATTTCATGGATTGAACCAATCCAAAACCTCGAATAAAGAGACTTTTTTTATTATTAATGCTTCCTTTACTGTCAATTAATAAAATTGTTGTTATAGCACTTGACCCAAACCTGTCAGCGATTTTTATGATATTCTTAGGGATAAAAAAGTAATCCTCTTGGGTAATTATAGCGACTTTCATATTACTAGACTATTTAATATCGATTCTGCCATATTTTCATTTATATTTTTTCGAGAGAAAGTTTTAATAAATTCTTCGCGATTGATTGCGTTAATGTTTTTCTGGGCTTTCAAAATAGATTGTACTAATCCATCAGATGAGCAAGGTTGAAATGTAAATGTTGTACTTAGGTTTGTCTCTATAAATATTTTAGGAAAACCGGAAACGCCGGCCACTATAGGTTTGTCATATGTTGAAAGTTCGAATACTTTGGATGGTATTACTTTTTCGAAAGCTGACTTATTCTCAAGATGTATCAGCATACAATCTGAGTGCGCATAGATGTTTTTTAGCTCTTCTCTCTTGATCGGATTAAATAATTTGACATTATTTATTTTTAATTCTTCAATCTCAAGCAAAAGCTCTGGTTTTGCTCCTCCATCTCCTATTATTTTAAATATATAGCCATCTCCTAACTTCTTTGCAGCTTGAGGAATTACTTTATGTAATCCTTGAGACCACCCGATATTCCCTGCATATACTATTTCAAATATCCCTTTTGTTTTTTTTCGCATTGATTTTACTCTATTATGCAAAAAAATTTCATCGATACCATTCGTGTAGTAGCTAAAACGTTTAATGGCATATTTATTAAAGTATTCCTGGAAACCTGGTGAAATGAGATTTATATGATTAGCTCGTCTGAAAGTATATTTTTCGATTAATGAAATTATTAAAGACAATATTCCAGATAGGCTTTTGATTTTCAAGGTGTCAAGTATCGTCTCTTTAAATATGTCTCGAATATCTAGATAAAGGAAAGCATTTTTCTTGTTTGCTAGTATAGCACCCAGAAAGGCTGTAAATAATCTGCTAGAAGATGCATATACAAGATCACATGTTTCATCTTTGTTTGAGCTTAGAACTTCTTTAAAATATTTCTTAAAAGCTTTCATTTGCCCAAACATTCCATTATCATGTACTGGTGTTGAAATTCTGAATATTCTTATCTTATCGTGAATCTCAAGTTCTTTTGCTTCACTTTTAAAAGTGTCATATCGATTTGGTAAGGTTGTGTAAACATCAATTTTGGTATTATCGTCTATTTGATGTTTTAGTTCATTTAACAAGGAGGTGTTTCGAAATGATCCTGCACAAAGGTCAGGTTCAAAATAATAAGAAAGAAATACTATTCTTTTATCCATCTTAAACAATTGTAATTAAGGTCTCTGTTTTATTTTGAAATTGACCATGTATTTTTAATGATTTTTTTAATCTATTAAATCCAACTGCATAATCATAGGATGAAATTTCCAATGGTGCATTTGAATTAACCTCGATAATTAGATTATCATTTAATAATACCTTGTAACTGGAAATTTTTTGAACTTTTACTTCAGGATGTAAATGAATATTGAATTCTCCGATCGCAGATTTTCCAATTAATTCATCTAATATTCGAATAGATTTTTCTTCCACTTTCCAGGATCTTGAGTGAAGTAAATTAATATGAGAGTAACCATTATGCACAGCTTTTAAATAATCTGTATGCTCTTGAATTATTTTCACTTTTGCCCTTCTTCCAACTCTAAATGAACTCCATACTTCGTTGTTATTAATCCCATTAATATTGATGGTATTGTGGTTTGTCGTACTTCTTTGTTGAAGTCTTAATCGGTTATTTTCATATGTTGAAATACCTGGATCAACTATAATTGGTTTTGTTTTGTCGAACAATAAAAAGCTAAATGTGTTAGCATGACTATGTCCTGGTTGATAATCTGAAATTATTCTGCCAGTATTTGTAATCATAAGTAGATCATTGACTTTAAATTTTCGAAAACCGGAATCTGTTAAAGTAGTCGATATTGAATTGAGCTCTAAATATTTCGAAAATCTCAATATTTCAAATGTGGTTGGTGATATACCTTCTATTGAGTCATTGAATCTTATAAAGACCTGACCTCTCTCTGTTATGGAATTGAGCCATCCTAGCATTTTTTCGGCTTTTGAAATAAGGAAATCTAAGAAACTTGAATTCCACTCATGTGGATTGGATTTAGATAATGAAATACATTCTAACAATCTAGAAAGTATTATTTGGTGATACATTAAAGATCTTTCAAAATGAGCACCATCATTTAATATTTGTTCTTCCAGTTCTTTTCTTAAAATTTTTATAGCCTTGTTTCTTAATTTATGATTAGTTGGGTACGCATGAACAGCAAAGTATAATGCAAACCCATTCTCTAGTACATGATTGCCTAAAAGATGGTACTCTACAGATTTGAGCAGTCTTCTTAAATCTGAGAATAATATCTTACTTAAATTATCATCATGATAATGTTTCCCATTTGACATTAATTTAATAAGATTCATTATCCTTAGGGATGTCGGGTAAGGATCTTTCCCAGAAATTATGGTATCATAACCTGTATAAAATCCATTTAATATTTCGGTTACTTTAGTTGTTTCAAGATTTTTCTGGTTGATAAAATCTAGGTAACATAAATTATAGGTCCATAATTTTCCGTTCTCAGAAAAATTCCAATCGATTTTATCAGAAAAACAAACTTTTTTATTAAGAAAAGAAAATTCATTTAATTCTTTATGATAGGAAAGATTTGGGTGTACAAATGGGAATGAGATTAAGGGATGCTTGGAATCTAAACTAAACTTATATCGAAAAGCTCCATTTAATTTCAATGCATATAATACTCTATATAGGATTTGCTGTAGGGTTAAGTATCGAACGGTTCTATATATTAAGCCAATTATTTTAAACATTAACCCAAGAATTATTTTTTAATGATTCTATCGCGCATAGAGCTGTTCTAGAGGTATTATATAAGCTTTCATATGGAATAATTTCGTCTCCACCTTCCTCAAGAAACTGACTCCATTTTTTGAATTGGTTAAAGTGTCCTTTGTCTTGATTTCCTTTGAAGTTTTTTGACTTAAATCCATAGAATTCAATTTTTTTAAAATTGTCAATAATCAAATTATTTCCAGATTGATAAACTTCAATTCTTTCTTTTGGATAGGATTTATGTCCATTTGAAAAATAATTTATGACCCCGATAGAACCATTTTCATACTTGAGTAAAATTGACGCATTATCTGTGTTTTCCTCTGGTTGGATGCCACTTGATGAAAGAAGGACAGATTTGACCTTGCTTGATGTAAAAAAGGAAATTAGATCTATGTAGTGACATGCCTCACCAATTATCCTTCCACCACCAATTTCCATATCTTGAGTCCAATGATTTTTGGGTATTTCACCTGAGTTCATAGTTGCAATCACATTAATCGCACCAGGGTTTTCTCCTATAACCTTTTTGGCTGCTATTGAAAAAGGAGAAAACCTTCGGTTAAATCCGACAAGAATTGATTTTTTGCTAGAGTTGTAGGCTTCAGTTACCAGTTCTAGCTCTTCAAGATTTATGACTAAAGGCTTTTCTACGAATACATGCTTAGATGATTTTAGACCCTGAACAACTTGTTTAGCGTGTAGATTGTGTCTGGTTGTAATGAGAACACCCGCAACCTCTTGATCTTCTAAAATGTCTTTATAAGAGGTTGTGGAATATTTAAATCCATATTTTTTTCCCAATAGAGTACCGGAAAGTCCATTTGAAGAAGCAATATATTTTACCGGAGCTTGAAGTTTTGATAGAATTGGAGCAATCATTGCTGATGTAAAGTTGCCAGCGCCTAATATTCCAATTTCACCTTTACTAGGCTCATAACTCTTAGAATTTATACGTACAATGGAATCTAATTGGTTTGATTCTGTATTATATTCCAAAATTGAGGCAATTGAACCTTTTTTGGATAGATTATCATAAATTATTTCGTAATCATCTATTGAGACCTTTTCAGTTATGAGTTCGTTAACCGATATTGATTTCTTTGATAAAGAATTTAGTAAAGCTTCAAAATTTCTTTTTTCAGTCCAACGAACAAAACCAATAGGATAATCTAGACCTTTGTTTTCGTAATTATTATCATATCTCCCTGGCCCATAACTGCAAGAAACCTGAAATGTAATCTCTTTATCATAGAAGACTGATCGATTCAGAGATAATCCTATAACACCAACCAAAACAACTCGCCCTCTTTTTCTGCACATTTCGGCAGATTCATTAATAATATTTTCAGCGGTTGAAGATGCTGTTATCAGTACACCATCACATCCTATACCCGCGGTTAATTCCTCAACAGTTTTAACAACATCCATTTCTTTAGGATTAATTGTTGAAATGCCCCAATTTTTTGCTAATTGTAATTTGGTTTCGTCAAAATCTATTCCTATCACGTTGCAGCCATTTGCTTTGAGTATCTGGGCAGAAATTAATCCAATTAGTCCTAATCCAGTAACTACAATTGTTTCCCCGAATGTAGGTTTTAAAAGTCGAATCCCTTGAAGGCCAATTGCACCTACAACCGTAAATGAAGCTTCTTCGTACGATACATTATCTGGAATTTTCGCTACAAGATTTTTTGGAACATTTACTATTTCTGCGTGGTTACCATTACTAACAACTCGATCACCGATAGTGATGTTATCTACACCCTTACCTACTCCAATAACAACTCCTGAATTACAATAACCAAGAGGTAGAGGTTCATTTAATTTTCTAAAAACAGCTTCGATTGTTGGTTGGAGTCCATCAGTTTTGATTTTGTTTAGAACCTGTTTCACCTTTTCAGGTTGCTGACGTGCCTTATCAATGTAGCTAGCTTTTCCAAAATTCACTAGCATTTTCTCTGTGCCAAGTGAAACAAGACTATTTTTAGTTTGAATTAAAACATGCCCTTCTTTTATTTGTGGTACAGGGATGTTTTCTAACATAGTTTTTCCAGTTCTTAAATCTTGTATTATCTGTTTCATAAATTTATTTTACTTACAACGGCTTTATATTTTCCAGATTTAGTTAAAGGAATATTTTGAACGTCTATAAAATTTATTTTCATTGAATTTTGTATTCGTTTATTTAATTCATATTTGAGTCTATCTAGGTCTTGGTTTTCGAATTTTAATCCCTTGACGTATCTAACTTCGATAGAATCTATATTTTCTTGATACACTTGTATCATATCTATATTATTTGCGTATTCGAATACCTGATTTAATCCCTGAATTTTATTGCCTTCAGGAGTTAAAATATAATCCTCTTCTCTCCCCACAATTCTCTCAACAACTATGGACTTTCTACCACAGTTACACTTCTCATTTGTTGGAATTACCAGATCTCCAGTGTCATACCTAATCAAAGGCATTGCGATATTAGATAGACTTGTAAATACTAAATGTTTGATATTAGAATTTGGGTTTTCAGACATATCAATAAATTCAGGAAAACCCATTTCAAAATCTAGATGATATCTCCCCAACTCACATTGACTAAAGTTGCCGCACCCTTCAGCCATTCCGTATTGATCCGTTACCTCTGCACGAAATGCTTTTGCAATGCTTTTTTTTGTTTCTGGAAAGAGTGCATCTGAGCCTGTTATTACAACCTTAGGGTAGTTAAGCAAGGTTATATTATTTTGTAAAATATAATTTGCTAATAATAATATTGAGGATGGATAACCTGCAATAAAATCGTATCTGTAATTATTTATACAATCTATATACTTTTCAAAGTTACTTTCACTTAGTTTATAAATTGTAAGGTATCTTCTATTTAAACCGAAATCTTTCCGAAATATCCGTTTTGAATTTAGGCTTATGGGGACTCTAGCGCCAAACATCAAATATTTATCGCGAATCATTGAAATATTAAACCTTTTCTTGTGCCTTCCCCAAATTGCCCATTGTATGCATGATGTTTTAATTGTGTTGTATACTGTGAATGACTGACCGGTTGTGCCGCTAGTTAGAGATTTTTTTAAGGCGTATTTTGGTATGCTATTGTTGTGATAACTTAACCCGGATGCCCTTATATCTTTTTTAGAGCTTAAAGGTAATTTTTGAATATCCGAGATAGCTTTTATATCACTTAGTTTTACTCCATGTTTATTAAACCAAAACTTATAAAATTCTGAGTGATCAAAAGCAATCCTAAGTGATTCCATAAACTTAATCTCTTGATATCGTGTGATTTCGTTTTCACTACACCATTCAGATTCTAACAGATTATTTAGATTGGAACCATAAATTCTACCGAATCTAAGAGCTCTTAAGTAGATTCCATAAATAGAAAATATAAGGTCTTGTATAATCTCAGGAAGTAGAAAATATACAGTCTCTAGTTTGTTTTTCATTTTACTTCTTTAGCATATTCGATTAGTAGTTTTACTCGTTTATTACTGTCTAAGGATTCTTGATAAATCTTGTGACTTAGTCTTGAGTAATTTTCAAATTCATCCTCTTTGCGCAATAATTCGGTAATTTCATTTACAATTGAACTTGGATCTAGTGGATTGAAATATTTTACATTCTTTTCACATATTGTATGTGCAAATGGTAAATCTGACGTAAGTATTGGAATTTTAAAATAAGAAGCTTCTAAATACGTTGCTGAAAAGCATTCTAACAGTGTTGGAAATAATAAAAGGTGGCCTTTTTGATACAGTTTTGCTAATGAATTTAAAGATAGTTTTCCATGATTTATGAAAACAGGATCTCTAGAAAACCCATTTTTGTATGATTTTTCATCGATAGTTAGGTGGATTTTAAAATCTATACTTTCCTCTTTCAGTTTTTTACTTACTTCTTTTAAAATAGAAAGATTTTTATGTGGATAATTCGCCGCTACTACCAAAATATTTATCTCGTCTAAAGGCGGATGATATTCAGGTTGAAACTTTAAAAATTCTTGATTTAAAGTATTAGGAATTGTTCTACATTCTTTATTTGTAATTCGTTGTATCCTTTTGGAACTTTCGAAGGTTTCAGAATATAGAAAATCACTATTTCGTTTAAAGAGATAAATTTTGGTGCGTTTAAATATTTTATGCTTCAGTTTATTAAGAAAACTGATTCTTTGAAAGAATGGGCTTTCTGATTCATATATATAATGTGGTATTGCAAAACCACAAATGTGTTTGCACTTCGGTTTCCATAACGTTGGTCCAAATATTGAAATTGCAACTTCTGGTTTAAAATAATTCTCAATTTTTTTCAATAAAAAGACGTTTCCTAGAATGCTCTTTCTTCCGCATAGTATGTTTTCCATAGACTGTTCTTCATTGGTAAGTTCAAGGTAAACCTGTTTACTTATCACATAAATAACATCTATACCATCTAACTTCTGAAGATGCCTTATAATAGAAAGGCTTACTTGAATGCCTCCACCTATCTTTTGTCCGCTAGCATTTATCAAAATTCTCATAGAGAGTATTCCTTTTTACTTAAAATTCGACTCTTTATAGGCCTTTATTAGTTGTACTTTCATATTTTTTATTTTCTCCCGCCTAGCTTTATTGAACAGAAAAAAACCAAAAAAAGAGAACTCTAAAATTTTCTTAAAGAGAAAAAGTTTTCGATTGAATTTATATTTATTCAGATAATAAAAAAGCGATTTTATTTCATAATTATATGTCTTTAAATTGAAATTTGCCCTCTCATCTAGTTTCACATAATGGGTATATTCTAGGTTATTACAATAATTAATTTTGTATCCCTCTAATAAAATTCTCTTCGAAATATCGGCTTCCTCTACATAAAGGAATATATCTTCATCAAACCCTCCAATTTTTAAGAATTTTTCTTTTTCCAGAAACATTAAAGCTCCCGACAAATAACACCAATCTGCCTTAAAAAAGTTTATATAATTTAATAGCTTGACTATCATCGACGTAAATATTGATAGGTGAAACTCCGGGTTAAGGTAAAAACTAATTTCAGCGCCACCTTTTTGTTTATATCCTAAAAGACATAGTTTATCATTTTCTCTATATTGTTTTATTACATCTAGGAGGATGTCTTCATTTAACCTGATATCTGGATTCATTATACATATTAAATCTCCGTTTGATTTCTCTATACCATAGTTATTACCCCCGCCATAACCTAAATTTTTAGGAGTTTTTAGTATTCTAATATTTTCATATTTCAAAAGTTCCTTTTCTAATGTAGTCAGTAATGTTTTATGACCATCCATATCACTATTATCGACAATGATTATTTCAAACTCTTTATGCTTTAAAGTTGTTGATTGAAATATCGAATATATACAGTCCTGTATAAGATCTTGAGAGTAATATGTTACGATAATAATCGAAATCATTTGTGAAATTTTTCTTTCAAAAGTATAAGCGTTAAAACTATTGTCGTTGATAATAATAGTTTAGCTCCTGTATTCAGTGGTGATAGATGAACTACAAGGAAGCCTAGAACATTTAAAAATAATACCCACTTCACTGAACTTATTTCAGTTTTTACTTTGAGCTTTTTATTTGGAAAAAGAGTCCACATATAAATAACCGCTGTACAGATTAATCCAATATCTATAATTTCAAGCAGGAAGAAATAAGAAAATATAAGTGTGATAATTCCTGCCATAATTAAAAATTTAATCGAATCGATTAAAAATTCCTTTTCTAATTGCTCAATACGGTATTTATTATGGTAAACGGACTTGATGAGTATTGCGCCTGGAATTGTTGAGAAAAGTATACCTGTCAACCCTAGTGATGGAATGTATTCGGTCAAGTATTGATTTACTATGTAATCTATCAGATAGAATGAAAGCATTCCTAAACATCCAAAGTAGGTTAAATATTTAAAGAGAATATCTAATTGACTTTTTGTTATTTTAAATAGATACGGGTAAAGTGTTTTATTTAGAGAATTGACAATTACTACGAATAATGTCATTAACGTCACTGCAAATGAATAATAAGCAAACTCCCCAGCTGACTTAAAAAGCTTAGTATATACCCTTCCTAAATCAAAAAAGAGAATAAAAATTAGATTACCTAATAGAAATATAAATCCCGTTTTAAAGCGAGGTAATATCTTGTGTTTTATTGAAAGGAAAGAGTTTATTATTCGACTGACTGATGAGACTGATTTATAATTTAAATAAGGGTCTTGGGCAATTCCATAAAATAGTGTAGCACCTGACGATACTATGTAAAGTAAAAGCAGTGCATTTAAACTTAGATTATTGTAAAAAAATACAACCGTTATAATAAAGATTATAGGAGTAATTATTAGAACTTTCGAGTATCTCCTAAAATCTCCGATACTCTGATAGAAAAATTGTAGGAAAGAG
>Ga0102911_1000366_pt1 | contig 17122 bp, 7 predicted proteins | sample Colrivmet1558A02_FD_84975 | JGI IMG/M metagenome (GOLD analysis project Ga0102911, IMG submission 84975) | Estuarine microbial communities from the Columbia River estuary - metaG 1558A-02 | ecosystem: Environmental > Aquatic > Marine > Intertidal zone > Estuary | place: USA: Columbia River... | reverse complement strand
TTATAGAAACAGCACGCCATAGTATAGAAATTGATGATACTCCTGGCGCAGAAAGAATTCATATACATCACATGTCTGGTTCTTATATTGAAATAGACGCTACTGGCTCAGTTAAAGAACGTGCAGATGGCGATCGCTACGAAGTTACTATAGGAACTAAACACGAATCATCAGCTCATAATGTAGTTACGATCAACGGTAATTCTCATGTTTATGTTAAGGGAAATAAAACAGAAGAAATCATGGGCGATTATAAACAAATCGTTCACGGTGAACATGAGTTATCTATAGGCGGTAGTTCGTTCTATAATGTTGGTAATCATTTCAATATGCGTGGTGCTAATATTAAGCTTGAAGGTAATGCAGATAGAGTTACAATATTCGGTAAAAACGAAGTACAGATTGAAGCAGAAAAACAAATCAATTCAGTAGCTTTAAATATTAAAAATACTGCTTTAAATACGTTTGACATATATTCAAATAAAGCAATTAAATTAACCACTCCAATGGATATTCATTTAACTGGTTCTAATATTATTAATAATGCTGCTGGTTTAATACCACCTACACCTTTATCAGGCGGTGCTGGTGTTGCTGGATTTAGTGTTAACGCGTTAGCATGTCAATTTACATCTGTGACAGGTTCATTCAGTGGAATATGGAACGCAGGAGCAGTAAACACTGCTGCACTATTAGCAACAACACTATCAGCCACAACTGGTAATTTCGGTGCAGTTAATACAGCAGCACTAGCAGCGCCATTACCAACTAGTACTTCACCTGGAAGTACGTGTGCACCTGGCGCTGGCCGGTTAGTAGCAATAGCAGCACCAACTGTAACTATACCTGCATTAGTTCCTGCTGCAATAAGTACTCCAGTAGCTGCACCATTACCTGGTGTGACTTCGGGTTGGGCTTATCCTACAGGAAACGGACCACTCTTTGCTGCAGCAGTATTAACTTCACCATTTAGTGTGTTGACAGGTATTAATCCATTACCAGGTGGTGGTTTAGGACTACCTCGTATTCAGATGCCAGAACCAGCAAGCTACGCAAAAACAATTGTGTCAAAAGGTTATTTTGCATTAGGTTACGCTCTTGGATTTATTTCACCTTTAGATGATTCAGCAGATGGAGATTTCAATGGCTAGTTGCACGGATACAAGAGATCAAACATTTATTAATAGGCAAGGACTTGCGCAAGAGCCAATCTCTGTTAATGGACAATATACCCTAGCAGCTGTTGATAAATTCGCAGACGATCTTGCTAAAAATATATTACAAGAAGCAGATAAGAATCCAATTAAAATTGCTGTTAATAGATATGGAGATGATTTCTATACTGCTGTAGATTATATTAATACTACGTGGCGCAATAGAATAGGTAGTAATGCTGGTGATGCTTTAGCTGCAAGATGGGATCGTGGAAATATTACAAACCTTGAAATTGCAGATTTCATGGAAGCATATAATTACACAGCTGATGGTTTAATTAATCAAAACAATCTTTCAAAGCTTAATTTAGAATTAAACAATTATTATAACGGCGGTATTGCTGAAAGTATTTTAGGTGGTTTCTGTAATAGTCTAAAGAATATCTTTAATCAAATAGATGCGTTCTATGATTTAATAGGTGTAGTTGATGGATTAATCCAAGACGCTATAGCAATTTATAATAAGATACCAAGAGACTATGATGGATTTAAAACATTAATTCAAGAGGAGATTATCGACAAGCTTCTTGAAGAAATACGAACTAAGATTATTAATGTTATAGTAGAAACGTTCAATGACATTATGGCTGCTATTGAAAACTTTGATCCTGTAGGTATTATATCAGACGCTGTAACAAATGTCAACCGTATGCATACAAAAAGAGTTATGACACTTAAAGAACGTATGTGTAATCAGATGACAGAAAAGGAAAAACAAAAGCTTAAAGATAAACTTAAAAACTTTATGGATTATGCATTAGGTTTATTTGAAAACGTTGATTTAGAAACAGTACAATTCTTAGTTTATAGGTTCTGTGCACTTGCTACTAACGTTGAAGCTCTTATTAGAGAAATTAAAAATCCATTAGATAGTTTCGGTAATCGTTATCAAAGAGTAGTACAAAGACTACAAACCATTGGAAATATGAATACATCTACAGCAATTCGTAACGGAGGTGTAAGATTTTCTGAAGAAGAGCGACGTGCGACTATAAATAGTCTAAGGGATGTATGGGAAGGCGATTCTGGACAAGTACTCAGAACTCCTACCGGTGAAGATGCAATAGTTGTAAAAGAGATTACTGCTCAAGAATATAAAGACTTACCGCCTTGTATGGCTGTTTTAAAGGGCACAGATTCAAGGTTTGGCTTAGATCCAGATGCAAAGAGTTTTAAAGAAGATGATTATGGTATAGGATTACCTGCTTATACTCATCTTGATTTAGATGTAAAAGTTTATCTTGCGAGGATGCAGTCGAAGCTAGGTGAGAAAATCGTTATTACCAAAGGTTGGGTTAATAAAGAATATAACGATAAAATAAAAGGTTCGCCTGAAAGCAGCCACTTAAGTGGGCTTGTTATAGATATACAGAACAACTTTAATTTAAATAGTGATGAGAAAGTTGAAGAATTTAAGACCAGAGCTATTGCTGCTGGTTTTAGATACATTGTAATATATGATAAGCACATACATTTAGACATAAGAGATATACCTAGATGACGATAATTAGTAAAACACCGATAAGTAAAAAGCCGAATTTGTATGCAGATTTTCATAAAGATCTAAGAATTAGTCCTATTTCAAAAGACTTAGCTCTATTAAAAGACGAAGACGCTGTAAAACAATCTTTAAAGAATCTGATTTTAACAGATCCTGGTGAAAGACTTATGCAGCCATTTATAGGTGGCGGAATACGTGAATTACTATTTGAAAACATTACTCCAGGTGTGTTAAAAACAATTGAAACTAGATGTAAAAATACTATAGCAACTTATGAGCCACGCGCAGAAATTATAAATGTTACTGCAACAAGCGAATTTGACGATAATACTGTTAGAGTTTTAATAGAATTTTACATACGAAACGTCGACCGACCAATAACTCTCGATGTAATTTTAGAAAGGATAAGATAAGATGGCCACTCCAAAAACGCCGATTACCGAACTTGATTTTGATTCGATAAAAAGCCAGTTAAAAACATATCTGCAAACGCAGACTCAATTCAAAGATTATAATTTTGAAGGTTCGAATATGAGCGCGATGCTTGATGTGCTCGCTTTTAATACTTTCCAAAATAATTTCTATACTAACATGACAATGAATGAGATGTTTCTTGACTCGGCCGTCTTAAAGAACTCTATCGTATCTCATGCTAAAGAATTAAACTATATTCCAAGATCTCGTAAGAGTGCTAAAGCTACAGTTCGTGTTACTATTACTGATGCTAGTGCTACCGCTTCAACATTAACTATTCCAACTTATACAAACTTTAGTTCTAGTTATCAAGGAGAATCCTTTAACTTCGTAACTAATCAAACATATATTGCAAGACGATCAGCGCCTGGTATATATGTAGCTGATAATGTTGATATATTTGAAGGACAGATACTTGCTTCATTCCAAAGAGAAGGATTTATTATTGATGGAGACGGTGTATTACGTGTTCAGTTAACTAATGACGAAGTTGATACAGACTCTATTGTAGTATTTGTTGATGCTGAACAACAAGAAGATCGAAACGTATTTGCCCGCGCTAACACAATTTATGGTGTTAAACCATTAGATAAAGTATTTTATTTAGAGCCTTATTTAGATAATAGATATGCAGTTTATTTTGGTAAAAACGAATTTGGTTTACAGCCAGAAGAGTTTGAAGACGTAAGAGTACGATATCGTGTTTGTTCTGGTGAATTACCAAACGGTGCTACTTCTTTCACAACAAGCTTTATTGACGGTGCTACGATCAATGTTACTAATATAGCACCTGCAGCAGGTGGTGTGGAACGCGAAAGTACTGAAAGCATTAGATATTTTGCGCCTAAGTCTTTAGCAGTTCAAGAGCGTGCAGTTACAACAAAAGATTACGAAGTATTATTACAACAAGCATTCCCTGAAATTAAAAGTGTAAGTGCTTATGGTGGTGAAGAATTAGAACCACCTCAATTTGGTCGTGTTGGTATTTCTGTTTATTTAGATGCAGAAACAACGCTGATCAGTTCTACGCTTGCAAATACTTATATTACATATTTAAAAGAAAAGAGTCCATTAGGAATCGAGCCGATATTTGTACAGACTAAATTTCTTTTCGCAGATGTCGTTGCTGATATTGTTTATAGTAATAAAACAACTCAAAAGAGTTCAGCAGAACTTGAAGCACTCGTTAGAGCACAAATACAAACTTATGCAGATACTAACCTCGAAGATTTTAATGTTAAAATTCGTAAGAGTAAATTAACTGCTGATATTGATAAGATTGATACAGGTATTCAAAGTAGTACACTATCAATTAAACCAATGATTGACTGGGTACCTGCTTTAAATATTAAATCAGCTCCATCCTTTAAATTTGAAATGGAACTAATTAAACCATATCCATTTAGAGATGCTAACGGATTTAAAGATTATAAACCATCTGTTAAAAGTACACCGTTTGATGTTAATAAAATTTGCGTTTATATACAAGACGACGGTCTCGGTAATTTAATGACAATTATTGATGACGCTACAAACCCTCAAGTATCTAATCCAAATGTCGGTTCTGTAGATTATACAACAGGACTTATTAAACTTAATGATATAATCGTTGAAGCATTTGATGGTTCGTCTGTTAAAATAATGATCTGTCCTAAGAAGAGCGATATTGTTTCACCAAAAGGGCGTGTTCTTATTATTAGAGATACAGATGTACAAGTTAATATGGCACTTGAAGAAATACCTGGCGGTGCTACTACATCCTCAAGTTCAGCGATCGGTACACTAACAACAAGCAATTATTAATAGGAAATTGATTCATGGCTGATAATTATTCGCAGATAGAAAAAAGTATAAGCTTTTTTATTAATCAGCAATTCCCTGCGATCTATCGTGAAGATGGTCCTGAGCTAGTGCAATTAGCAAAAGACTATTATAAGTTTATGGAAACACAGAGTAACCAGTCTCTTTATGTTTCTAGACGTTTCTATGATTATAAAGATATTGATACAACAATTAAATCAATACTTATCTTTTTCCAAAAGAAATATCTTGCTGATTTAGAATTAAAGGAAGAGATGGTACCTTTCCTTGTCAAGAACATATTAGACCTTTATAGAAGAAAGGGTACTAAAGCTGGTATTGAATTATTCTTTTCTATATTTTACAACGAATATGATATTGACATTATTTATCCGTCGTCTAAGATGCTTAAGCCATCTAATTCAGAATGGAAGACTGGTACATTCCTTCAGATGTTCCCAAACGCTAATCAATTTTTAAGTAAAACAAATATAGCATATACATATGCTGATCTTATATCAAAAAATATTACTGGTAGTATATCTAAAGCAGTCGCTTCTGTAACTAAAATTAATTCGATATTAATTAACGGTATTTACACACCTATTATTTACCTTGACAATGTTCAGGGTCAGTTTGTAAAGTACGATGATATCTATACTAATATTGAAGGCGAAATCGTTACCTTCGGCCGTTTAAACGGATCTTTAACTGAATTTATTGTAGATCCTAGTGGTGGCCCAGAAGGCAGAAAATTACCACTCAATAAACCTGGTGACCCATTTAAAGTTGTTTCTGAAACTGCAGGTGATGGTGGTGAAGGTATAGTTGTTTCAGTATCTACAGAAACAGATAGTGTTGCTACTTATACTATTGAAGATGGCGGTTTTGGATATACAACAGCAAATACATCTCTTATAGTATCAGACCAAGCTATTCAAAGAGCGATCAGTGACGAAACAGTATTTACTTACGGTGAAGTACTACGAGACACTCAAGGTAATGAAGGGTTTGTAGTTGGAACCAACGCAAGAAGTATTGGTGTTAAACGAACGTCCGGTTCATTTAATCAATCATATGCTATTAGTACAGTTGATCGTAGTCCAAACATCGATTTAAAAGCACTGGGTATTCAGCGTGATGTTTCCGGAGTACCTATTGTTTCTTCTCCTGGCGTACTTTATCCAGAAGGTAGTCCACCAGATGCTAATACACACGTTACTGCTGTATTATCAAATACACAAACAGTTCCGTTAATTACAGATTTAATTCAGCCGTTTTTAGGTATTCAAGTTCACCTAACAGATATAGCTGCAGGTGTAACTGGTGATGCAAACGTAAGTGATTATAATAGTGGTGCAACAAATATGTCAGGCACCACTGTTGCTCCAAATATTTACACACCATTAGATCAAGCCTTTAATATTCAAGATGTTGAAATTGGTACAATTACTGGATTTGCAAATATTAATCAAGGTAAAGGATATAATTTTGATATCTTTGCTAAAGCTAAAGACAATTTTATTACAAAATTTAATAAGAAAAATCAGATCATTCGTTTAGTTAATAAGCCTGATGTTTCTTTCTTTGAATTACAAGAAACTATTACCGAAGCCAATACAGGAGCAACTGCAGTTATTATTGCTAAGGATGCTGATGAAGGTACTATAACAGTTATACCAAATACTTGGTATGGATTCTCAGGTATTAATAGCATTATACGTAGTAATCTTGACGCATATGCTATTGAAGGTGTTTCTCTTGATTATAACAGTACTAGAATATTCGGCGATAATGCTATAATAGACGCTAATGCAGATTATGAAACAGGATATATTGATACAGTAGCTATTAATAATTCAGGTTTTTCTTATCTCCACGGTGACACAGGAACACTTGTTGATCCAGACGACAGTACTAGAGAATTAGCTTTCGGTACAATTACAGCCAATACTCAGGGTAGAAATAAAGGTTATTGGAAAGATTATACTTCACATATTGACGGTTATGTTGCTCAACCTATCACTGATCAAACTCTAATATTACCAACAGCAGAATTTAGTAACCAAGCAGTTCGAACTGCAGTAGGTGTTACTACTACACCTCCCGACTTTAACACCTGGGGTCAATCAATAGCTTCAGATGGATTTGCTTATTTAGATATGAACCAGGATGGTGGTTCTATTACATCAGCCGATGCTTTACAATTCCTTTATTTAGCAGGTAAAACTGCAGATGAGGCCATAGTAAATAGATGGAATAATATAGTAGTTCCAAGTTTGCAAGCACAATGGTGGTATAGTTCATATCCTAATTTGTATAGCTTTGTTCAAGAAGTAAAATACTATAGTGCAGGAATGAGAATACAAGACAGTAATTTCTACCAAGAATATTCATACCAAATTAAATCTACGCTTGATAAGAGTAGATACGAAAAATTACTTAAAGAGAATGTACACCTTGCAGGTACTAAGATGTTTGGTGACTTTATCTATAAGTACGAAAATGCAAGTACAATAAAACCAAGATTCGTCAGATTCTTTAACGATGACGGATATGGTTCAGCTCTCGATTTAGCTAATACAGATATACTCGAAGCTTCAGTAACAAACTTTACAGTTGATAGTACATATGTTACATCAGATCACGAACCAATATAATAAATATTTAAATAAGAATTTAAAGGATAAAATGCTATGGCCAAGCAAACAATAGGTATCGGCGCAAGTGCTAATGACGGATCAGGTGATCCGATTAGAATTGCTTTCGATAAAGTCAACGATAACTTTAATGAGTTGTATGGTAACGGTGGTACCACCGGCAATACGCTTATAGATTTATTCGATAGTTCGGGTAATTTCGATTTAACAGGTAAACCACATAAAATATCATTCTATTATGATACACTAGTAAGCTTACAAGCACTGAACCCTGGTACTTATCACGGAGCTATAGGCCATGCTCACGATACCGGTTCATTGTACTATGCTCACGGTTCTTGGAGAAGATTACTTGCAGATACTTCCGGTGGTACAATACTAAATTACAGTGACCCTCTTGCTCCTCATGTTTGGGCAAACAACGTTACTAACTCAGAAACATCTGATTATGTATTAAAAACAAATGCAGATGGTACATATACTTGGGTTGAAATGGCTGGTGGCGGTGGCAGTTCATACGCTGATGCAAATGTTGATACTCACTTAAATACAAGTGGAGCTTCGGCTGACGAAGTATTATCTTGGACTGGTTCAGATTATGCTTGGGTTGCCCAGTCAAGTGGTGGCGGTTCTTCTGCTAATACATTCGGAACAATAACAGTAGCAGGTCAATCTAATATAGTTGCAGATAGCGCAACGGACGGATTAACAATTGTTGCTGGTTCTAATATGACCATTACAACAGATGCATCTACTGATACTATTACTTTTAACGCATCAGGCAGTGGAGGCGGTGGTGGTACTGACCTCAACAGCTTAGTCGGTGGAACAATCGATGTAGCTGCAGATAGTATTGGATTTATTGATGCTGATGATTCTAATGCTTCAAAGAAAGAATTAATTGCTGATTTAGTTGCAGCAATTGCTGGTACTAATGTTACAGCTTCAAACGGAGTATTAAGTGTTGCAGCACCAGGAAATACATATACAAATGCTGATGTTGACGGTCACTTAAATGTTTCAGGCGCAGCTTCTAATCAGTTCTTACAATGGAGTGGTTCAGATTATCAATGGGCTGCAGCAAGTGGTGGTGGTGGTGGTGCTGCTACGAGAGTAAATGAAGCCTAAACAACAGGCTCGATCGCTGATGGCGCGAGTGGTAATATTGCATTCTCAACACTCGGTAAATCATTTGGATTACTTAAAGTTACTGTTGATAAAGAATGTTGGGTAAGGATTTATTCTGATACATCATCAAGAACAGCAGACGCATCCCGAACACAAGGTACTGACCCAGCAGATGGTTCAGGTGTTATTGCAGAATTTATCTCAACGACTTCAGGTACACAAGTATTTAAAGTTACACCATCAATTATTGGTTGGCTTGATAATTCAGAAACAACAGTTCCTGTAGCAGTTCAAAATAACTCGGGAACAACAGGGACAGTTCAAGTTACGATCGACGCACTTAAATTAGAGTCTTAATATATGGATAAGCAATTTTATAACGTATTACTAGAACCAGGTTCTGACGAAGCAGCATTTCTTGCTAATGAAGCAGCAGGTATGATTTGTCATGATAATCTTGACCTCTTTGATATGTGTTTAGTTATGAAATTAACAGAAGCAGAAGCAGCAACGCTAGAAGCAAGTCCAAAAGTAATAGAATGTCACAAAGAATTAGTAGCTGAGCCTGATTCATATCCAACAAGTATTCCAAGGTACGAAACACCAACTACAGAATATAGAGCAAGATACTATCCATCCGGCGGTGACGACGGTGCTGATTATACTGGTTCAAATATGTTTTTTACTAGTGAGTTTAAAGGCGCTACAGGTTTTAACCCGCCTATAGGATATTTTGGTGATACAAACTTTGAGGATACAGTTAAATCAAACTTTATGGGTGACTATGTTGATATAGTTGCAGTTGAAGCAGGATCCACAGCAGATGCTCTTGCCAATGGCCACGAAAATCATGTTGACTTTCAAGAGTTTGATAGTACTACTAGTAGGTTTGTTCCTATGGATTGGTCCGATATAAACTCATCTTTAACTAGTACTTTAAACAATCAAATTACTAACGCCAATGGTGCTGGAGATGGTTGGTTTACATATCATGCAGCTGGCGTACTTAGTGCAGCTGGTGGTAAATATTGCGGTTGGGGTAAAAACTCTTCGCTAAGATTAATATATCTTGGTGGTGAATCAACAGCTTCTGTTTATTACGCAGTACTTCAATGGCACCTTGCCAAACCTATTAATCCTATTACTGGAACTCGTAATGCAACAGTTGTTACTGGAGCATGGGGCTTTGGCGGATTAGAGCATACGAAGTTTTTTGATATTGAAGATTGTTCATATATAGAAGCAAAAGATCCAGTTACTAATGCCACTACTAGGTATGACAGAGGCGGTTACTTAGAAGGTGAAGAATTTAATATTACAATGACTGCCACAGGTTCTGCAGAATATATAGTTACAGGCAGCGATCGATTATATAACGGATCTACAGCATCAACACCTCTAGGCAATAGAGGCATTATGGGAAGACCGGGCGATAGAATTACAATAACTAACAATGCAGTCGGTGCGCATCCTCTCTATGTTAAAACTTCACCGAGTAGTGGATCTACTAGTAATCTATATTCTGGAGTAACAGGACAAGGCACATCAGAAGTATCTTTTATCTTACCTGACGCAACTATAGGATTGCATTATATTTGTGGATTTCATTCAGCAATGACTGGAACTATAACAAGTATTAAGGATACTACAACTTGGGGTCAAGATCTTAGACCATTCTTTAGATCTGGTATTATTCCAAGAGTAATTCTAGACCCTGCAGATAATACTGATAAGTGGATGATTTCAGTACCAAACTCGTCACGCTGGTCGTCTTGGGATACAATTATGGGCCAGTTTGCTGCTTACGAAGGAATATATCATTTTAAAAGCGCTGGTAATAATGCTCATGTTGCAGTTGATCCAGGTGATAACAGATGGAACACAGTTGTTAGGCAAGACGGCAATAGTCCTTATGTTATTAATTCTGTTGTTAGCCAAACAAATAATTTTAGTTCAACTGCAAATCCTGGGGCATTTGATAATTATCCGCTTAGAACATATATTAATGGTGGAGATAATCAATTCACAGTTGCTGCTTGTCAACAAGACGACACAAACAGATTATTAGATGATTATAGTAACAGAGGCCCAATGATTGACATAGCTTCTTATGGAGCGCAAACGTGGACATCATATCCAATTCAAGCTTATAGTGATGGCAGATGGGGTTATTTTAGTGGAACAAGTTGTGCTGCTCCAGTAGCTGCTGGTTGTGCTGCAGTATTTTTAGATTGGTATGTTACTCAGAGAGGTAAATTTCCAACTATTCCACAACTCAAAGAATTAATACAAAAACACGCTAAAGAAAACTTAATAGAAGATATAGTGACTAATATTGACTTTGAAAATCAAATAGGCACGTTGGACCCTAATATCGGCCAAGCTAGATTATCGCCTAAAAATATATCTTCAAGTAAATTATACTCTTCAACAGAAGTTAATAGAATTAAAGATGGTGATAGCAGTAATGGTGGAGCAGACTTAACCGTTCTAGCTGGGACACAACCATTAAGAATTCATATTCCATGGGGAATCAGAATGGGAAGCGGTAAATATATCGCTGGTGGTTCCGAACAAACACAACATAAAAGGAGACCGACCTCTGGATCTGTTTGGCCTCGAAGAAAGGTTTCTTTTTCTTCTTGAGACCTATTATAAATAATAAAAACAGTTAACAGTTAGAGTCGAACTTAAAAATGGCAGAAATACTTTCAAATAGCTTTAAAACAGATGTTACCCGATTATTTATTGACGATCTCGTCACTAATGACTATTGGCTATTTGTTTCTGGGATTGATACCTTCGCACCCGCTGACTCAGTTAAGTCAAAGCGTGAGTTTTTAGAGAAAACTTTATTCGCTAAGAAAGTAATTGAATCTGATATTCACTTTATGATAAAGTATTACCCTTGGCAGGTTGGCCAAGTATATGTTGAATATGATGATGAAGCAAATTTAACTGATCAAAGATTTTATGGAGTTGTTGGTCCAAACGATAATGATACTGGTGACTATCGTGTTTATAAATGTTTAAACAATAATGCTGGTACTACAGCAACTACACCACCTAATTATGATGCTACTAACACAACTCAAATTTATTCAACGGCCGATGGTTATGTTTGGAAATATATGTATGTTATTAGCTCATTAGAATTTGATGCTTATAACGCAATTGGTTATATACCAATTACACCAACACCAGTTCCTAATAATCCAGTAGCAACTACTAACAGTACAATTTCAGATATTGTTGTAACCAATCCTGCAGATAACTTTGGATACGTTTTAGAAAGAGGCTCATTTGCCTTGACACCGTTTTCAAGTGGTGTTATAATAGTAGAACCTACAACTACCTTTAGCCCAATAACAAATTACTATACTGGCCAATACTTATATTCAACAAATCCAAGTAACGGTGTTTCAAGATTATGGCAAATTACTTATTATTCTTATAACACTGCTACAGGTAATGCTGAAATACGAGTTGGTGCAGAATTATTAACAGGTGCTGCTTCTCCAGATATATCTGGTGCTGCAAGTAATGCTAATTTCCAAATCTTCCCAAGACTTAAAATTGAGGGTGACGGTACTGGAGCTATAGCAATCCCAAATATTATTGATGGTAGAATAACTAAAATAACTGTATTAAATGAAGGAAGCAATTATACAAACGCTACTGCAAGTATTGTAGATCCTTCTTATAGTTTTGATCCAGAAGATACTACAACAACCGATATTAGAGCAGAAATACGACCTCGCTTATCACCTGCTGGAGGCCACGCATTTAATTTAATCGACGATTTCCGTTGTAAGCACTTCTCAATGTATGCTTATATAACTGCCGATGATAATACAAAGATCGGTGATTCAAATACTTATGGTGGAGTTGGTATTGTACGATCGCCTACGTTTGATACAGGCTTTACTGCAGAAATCGTAGATAACAGAATAGCAATAACAACAGACGATTTTGATAAAGTGTCAGCTAATGGTAGTATTATTCAAGTTGATGGTAATAACGAAACTGTTTTTAGTGGCGTAGTACACGAGATTGACACATCAGCAAATACAGTTTATGTTGCTGAATACTTGGGTCCCTATAATAATAACAGCGATACTCAAACAGCTTTCAGTCGATCTGCAAACGACCTGCCATTAGATTTAACTTTACCATTTAGAAATGAAACTGGCCAGACAATCAATATAAATACTCCTGTAGGAGACAATGTAATTTTACCCAAATACATACAAAGAACCGGCGAAGTTTACTTTATGGAAAACTTCTTCCCACTAGCCCGAACCGACCTATCTCGTGAGGAATTTAAGTTTGTACTGGAATTTTAAGGAAATAAAATAAATGCCTATTAACACAAATCTCAACCAATCGCCTTATTTTGACGATTACGATCAAGATAAGCAGTTTAATCGCATTTTGTTCAAGCCCGGCTTTGCGGTTCAAGCGCGTGAGTTAACACAGCTTCAGTCTATACTTCAGAACCAAGTTCAGCAATTTGGTGATAATGTATTTAAAGAAGGTAGCATCGTTAAAGGATGTACCTTTACTGATATCGACGGTTTACAATATGTTAAACTGAGAGAAGGTACTGTTACCGCGTTCGACCCAACTTTATATGTAAGTAAAGTTGTAACAGAAGAAGTTGTTGGCGGTGCAGAGCAAGAGGTCGACTATGTATATAAAATTACTGGTCAAACATCTCAGCTTCAAGCACAAATTGTTGCAGCAGTAAGAGGTTCTCAAGGTACTTCAGCTGCCAACGCGCCAAATAATACATTCTTTATTAAATACTTAAATACTACTACAAGTTATTCACAGTTTAGTCAAGGTGAGAAGTTTGATATTACGTTAACTAAATACAAGCGTGGTACTGGTGTTCCTGTAAACCCCATTCAACCTATTACTCTTCCTACAGTTGGTACAGACACTGTAACTATTTGGAATGACAGTGACGCAGTTGGTAAAGCATTCGGTATCGAATCATCTCCAGGCGTACTCTTCCAAAAGGGTCACTTTATTTATGCTGAAGAACAAGTATTAATTATAGAAAATTATAGTAATATTCCCGCAGATAAATCTGTTGGTTTCCGTATTGCAGAAAATACAATTAACGCTCTTGTTGATGATTCGTTATACGATAATGCTTTCGGATCTAAAAACCAAAATGCACCTGGTGCAGACAGATTACAATTAGTTCCTCAATTAGTAGTTAAAACTCCTGCAGAAGCAAAAGAAGATGCTGATTTCTTTGCACTCATTCGTTATCAGAACGGAAACGCAGTTACATTGAGAGATGTATCTCAGTATAATGTTCTTGGTGAAGAATTAGCAAGAAGAACATACGAAGAATCAGGTAACTACATATTAGAAACATTCCCAGTACGAAGCGATGACAGAATACCTCAAGGCGAAGCTAATAGTAAAGTACACGCACTAGTCGGTCAAGGAGTTGCTTATGTTAAAGGTTTCCGTGTAGAAAATAGTGGTGAACGATCATTTGAAATTGATCAAATAACAAATACAGATATACTTAATAATCAATCTATTGCTACTGAATATGGTCAATACGTTAAAGTTACTTCTGTTCTTGGACATGTTGATATTGACTGGACACCAATTGATTTACAAAATTCAGGCGGATCAAAAATTGGTGAAGCAGTTGCTATTAACGTAACACCAACAAGATTATACCTTGCAAATATTTCAATGTCTGGAAGTATCGGAGACTTAGCCAAAGTATCAGATGGTAATGGTGTTATTGAAGTTGGTAATGTTTTACAATCAGCTGCAAATAAAGCACTAATATTTCCTTCTGGCTTAATCAGTACTTTTGATATGACAGATACTCTAATACCTGTCCGTACTAAAGCAGAAGTTACACATACTGGTGGTGCAATTACAATTACTGCAAACTCTGGCGAAGACTTTATTTGCTCAAACTCTAAAGAAGATATTTTAGTTGTAGAAAAAACTACTAATGTGTTTAGAGCAGTCTCAGCAGTAACAGTTACTAATAACAGTTCAGAATTAAATATTACTATTGACGCTGGTGCAGCAAGCCCAGTGTATGTTTACTATAATAAGAGATTAGTTGGTTCTGCAAACGGTATTGATTCTTATAATAAAATTGTAAGAGAGCCGTATGTTAAAGTAAATTACTCAGGTAATGCTACTCCTGCTAATACAAAATATAGTTTAGGTTTCCCAGACGTATTTGAAATAACAGAAATTAAAACTTTAGGTACAGGCCCTGGTGGAATTGACGAAGACTTTACAGGAAGTTTCAGATTAAAACGAAATCAAAAAGATCAGTTCTATGACTTATCTTATATTGAGTATATAAACGGTCGACCAAAACCTCTAGATGGAACTGGAAATCTTTACATTAAAATGAAAGTATTTGAGTGCGACGGGTCCACTGGTGGCTACTTCTTTAATATTAATAGTTATCCGAATACCCTTGATCGAAATGACATACCGGTTCATGTAGGTGACTCTGGTGGACTATACAACCTTAGAGACAGCTTAGACTTCAGGCCTCACTGTGACAAAGACTCAGCAGCTAACTATGGTATAACAACTACTGGTGCAGCACCAAGTATTACAGCTGCTGTGGGTTCAACAATACCAACATTTGCAGATAAAGGCGCTCCACTAATACCAACGTTTACTGATGGTGTTACAACAGATATCGAGCATTACTTAACTCGTGTTGATACTATTACAGTTAACTCTTACGGCGATATAAGTTTAATTAAAGGTAAGGAAGCACGATTTGCAGTTCCACCTCAACTTGAAACTGATAAACTAGCGATCGCCCAAGTTAGTGTTCCTGGTTACCCTGCTTTATCATCTAAGGATGCTGATAGTCAAGGGAAGCGACAATATGCTATCGCTATGAAGCCAACAGGAATTAAAAACTATACCATGAAAGATCTACACTCATTAGAGAAAAAGATCGATAACATGGCATACTATATCTCATTAAATCAATTAGAATCTGATACACAGAATATAACAGTACTTGATGAAAATGGACTATCAAGATTTAAGAATGGTTTTATTGTAGATCCGTTTAATAACTTATCTCTAGCAGATATTGGTAATCCAGAGTTTAAAGCAGCTGTTCCATTTAACCAAAAGATTTTAACTCCAGCTCTAAACACATTCCCATTGGATCTTAAATATAAGTCAAGCACATCTTCTACTATATTCCCTAGTGTATCAAAGCCAAGTGTTGCTACTTTAACAAGAGATTCAAATGTTGATATTATAGAACAACCATACGCTACTAATTTCAGAAATTGTGTGTCTAACTTCTACAAATATGCAGGTGAAGGTGTTATCTCACCCCCGTATGACGCTGCTTACGATACAACAACAAACCCTGTTACTTTAGATATAGATCTTACAAGTCACTTTGAAGAATTCGTTGATGAGATTCAAGCATTCTTGCCTATGACTGATACAAGAACAATAAACGTGACGCCGACAGACAATTTTCTATTTTTTCAGGCACAACGCGCGGCGCGGCGCAATGGAACACCATGGCCCTTACAGGAGCAAATTGTAACAACTACAAGAGAAATAGAGGTTGGAGAACAAGTTATAAGCGCACCTGTTGGTGACTTTGTATCTAACTTCTCGTTCGAGCCGTTCATGGCCTCTCGTGATATTAAGATTTATATGTCAGGATTGAGACCAAACACTGAGCATTACTTCTTCTTTGATGGGGTTGATGTCAATGCCCATATTGCTAAAGGTACTCCAACTGCAAATGTTGTTGAAGATATTGAAAGGTTTGGTGACAAAGGTATCACTTCAATTGCAACTGACTCAACTGGTGTATTAAGAGCAGTATTCCATATACCAGCTGGAACATTCTATGTTGGAGATCGAGTATTAGAGATTGTTGATGTCAACCAGTATTCAAGCATTGATAGTGGTGCTACTTCTAAAGGTTTCGTAACATACCGTGCCTATAACTTCTCTATTGAAAAATCATCACTTACTACTTCAACTCGTGCACCAACATTTGATATTAATAGTACTACAACTTTTAGAAATGTAACTCGAAGAATACGTGGTCGTGATCCAATTGCTCAAACCTTCTTTATAAAGAAAGGTATGGGTTCAGGCTCAAATTCAATCTTCTTATCTGAAGTAGACGTATACTTTAAACGCGTTAGTGCAGATAATGGTATTACTTTACAAATACGTGAAGTTATTAATGGTTTCCCAACAAACCAAATTATTCCATTCTCAAAAGTACATAAATTACCAGCAAATCTTACTTCAGCTGTTAGTGATGACGCTTCAGTAGCAAC
>Ga0102911_1000348_pt1 | contig 17779 bp, 15 predicted proteins | sample Colrivmet1558A02_FD_84975 | JGI IMG/M metagenome (GOLD analysis project Ga0102911, IMG submission 84975) | Estuarine microbial communities from the Columbia River estuary - metaG 1558A-02 | ecosystem: Environmental > Aquatic > Marine > Intertidal zone > Estuary | place: USA: Columbia River... | reverse complement strand
TTTGGAAAATACGAAATAAAAAACCCTTAACTATCTTATAATTAAGGGTTTGTAAATCTAAAAAGTACTCGGGACGGGACTTGAACCCGTACGCCCGTGAAGGCACTGGATTTTAAGTCCAGCGTGTCTACCGATTCCACCACCCAAGCATCTTAAATCTCAAACTCGGTAGATAATGAGATTTATTCGCAATACAAAATGGTTGCCCATAATGTGCATACCTTAAACGTTACAAGGTACACTGCTAAACTAAAAAAGGGATTGCTCCCTTTTTATATCGTTTGAGCGAAAGACGAGATTCGAACTCGCGACCTCCACCTTGGCAAGGTGATGCTCTACCAGCTGAGCTACTTTCGCTTTATTTACTTACTTCAATGAACGTTTCTCTCCGTAAGCGGGTGCAAAAATAATCACGATTTCATACCTTGCAATAAGTTTTAAATTATTTTTTTTTGAATTCAAATATCAACTCCCGTCCAAGTCTCGGAGCTATCGATTCTAGGCATTTTTGCAGTACATTTAACTCAAATTTATTTTGAAATAAGCCCACGTATTCATCTGCATTTCCCCCGTAAGGTGGACCGTCATTTTTATCAATGTCAAAGAGTAAACCAAAGAGGACGCCTTCTTTATTTAAAAGTCGGTGCATGTGATCTACATATTGGGGCCTTAGCGCAGGGTTAAGTGCACAAAAAAAAGTCTGTTCTATGATTAGATCAAAACGTTGATTTAGCTCAAAAAAATCGCACGTTAGATACTTATCTTCTGGAAAGTTAGATACACGGCTTAACAATAAGGCCTTGGCATCAGTTGCGTAGTCTAGCGCGTATACATGTGTGTAGCCCTTATTCCATAAGTACTCGACCTCATGGCCACTTCCAGCGCCTGGTATCAGTATGTGAGCGTTTTTGACAACGTTTTGCTCTACGTAATCTGTGAGCACTTTATTGGCATAACCAATATCCCAAGAGAAGTCATTCTGGGCGTACCTGTTTTGCCAATAGGCCGCATTCAAATTACTCATTTTATCCTTTTCCGCCGCCTTTTACCGCGCCGGCTCCTTTAGTAGATATGGGCGTTTTTTTAGGGCTACTGGATTTTGTGCTTCCGCTAGTAGGTGTACTTGGGGTAGTTCTAGGAGTGTTAGTTCTAGGAGTTGTAGTGCTGGTTCTTGGCGTGTTAACGTCTTTATACCGTGTCGTTGTGGGCGCTGTGGTAGGACTTGAAGTAGATTCGTGAGGGGTCTGATATTGTTGAAATAAATGAATTCTAAATCCCACATTAATTAACAGCATATCCGTTTTTACTATTTTGTAATCACTGAAATCTACTTGGCTAGTTCCTTCTACTTGTTTTATGTTACGCAATGGCAGTGCAGCTCCTTTATCACCAAAGGTATAGGTGATTCCACTTTCTAATGAGAACGACTTATTCAAACGATAACTGCACCCTATACCCGCACCATAGTGAAGTCTGGAGGTGTATACAATATGACGTGTGGTGGTGTCTGACTGGTAATCAGGGTTTTGTGAGACTTCATCTAGCTGAAGTCTTTGACGTGTATTGTACTGCCTGTTTCCTATTAAAAAATTGACATAGGGTACAAACTTATCATCATCGGTTCCCCAGTTTAATCTAACCACACCCATGGTTGCATACATTGAATTGGTTGCTGTAATGGTAGCTGTGCCGATAATGTTAGGATCGGAGAGTTCTAAATTTTCAAATTTTTTGGACTGCATTTTAGCAAAATCCATTTGCATGCCTACTTGAAAATTCAGCATAGATTTAGAAGGGTATCTGCTGCTGAGGTAACTTAGATTTATGCCGTATCCATCATCGTATTTTATATCTTTCAGCTCACTTTGTGGGCAAGCGGTATGAAAACCAATTCCCAGATATCCTTTACTTTCTTGGGCATTAGCGTTTAAGCTTGCAGCGGCACATAAAACGAATAGGGTATTTTTAATACTTCGCATATTTCAAATGTAGGTTATTCCTTTAATTTTTGGTTTTCGCTGTGTCGTGTGGCATCGCGAGTCGTTTTTTTAGCTAAATTTTGGTGTAAGGCGTCTTCTAAATTAATGCCACATTGATTGGCTAAGCACATAAGTACGAAAAGCACATCTGCCATTTCATCACCTAAGTCTACTGCTTTATCAGATTCTTTAAAGCTCTGCTCGCCATACTTTCGGCTCATAATACGTGCCACTTCACCCACTTCTTCCATCAGTATAGCTGTATTGGTAAGTGGATCGAAATAGCGAACACCAAAGGTGGTTATCCACTCATCAATGGTTTTTTGTGCTTCGGTAATGGTCATACCTGCAAAAATATCTGGTTTAGTTTAATTAAGTGATGCTTTATCGAACTAAAAGCTCCAAGTGTTATTGTTGATATTGTATGGATTTAAGGAGAATTTAAATCCTGCAGAGACTCCTTGGGTGTTAGAGTGAGCTAGTATATAGTATACACCCAGTTTAACGCGCTGACGCCCTAATTTTAAAATACGATTAGCACCAAATAAAATTTCGGAGTATTGATAATTTCTTTCGGGTACATACAGGATGCCACCACCCACAGAAGTTTTTATTCCTAATTGTTTTAAAATAGGAATTTTACTGGTAATAAATCCATTGAACTCATGTTGGTAATGACTTTCAAATACGGTTTGAAATGTAGCAAAAGTAGAATCGATGAGCTGGTAACCAAACATCGTAGGCATTAGTAAAAACGGATCTCCGCCACGCTGATAACGATAGTCCATGATTCGCAAATTACTCGTATCTAAAAATCCTCCCAGGTTTATGGCGTATTCTGAAGTACCAAAAATGCCAACATTAAATTTTTGATTAATGCCAAAATCAAGTGATTGATACTTCGTGCTAGATCCCCAAATACCTATAAATGCTTGTTTATAAATGAGTGAAAAAGTGGGGTACTTGGATCCGAGGATTATCTTTTGTTTTGGTTCTTTAATGTAAAGTTGCTTGGGTGTGTAGGACAAAGCAAAGGAGCTTTCAAATGCAGAATGAGTTGCGAACGTATAGGGTGTGTTATTCTCAAAAGCACTGTCATAATCGCTATTAAACTTAAAATCACCTAAGTCTTTTCGAAGGGTATTTTTAAGTCCAACGTTCATGTAAAGTCCATTGCTAATTTCGTGCGAATGCCTAATGCTTAGGTAATTCTCTTCGTAAAAGTTATTGCGGTTAAATACATCGCGTATGGTGGCAAAAGTATTCACAAAACCAAAGTATTTTCTTAGGTCTATGGAGATAGTAGATTGCTTTTTGGGATTGTATTTAAACTGCATGGCCAGATTGCCTTTTACGTCACCGTTTCTAAAACCGTAATTCAAAAAGGGTGAAATGTATAACGTTTTATAATTTTCGTACTTTTTAAAATAATTAACAGAATAGCGTAACCTCAGACCTCCAATTGCCACAGGATCAAGCAAAGCAATTGCCGGGTCAAAATTCCAAAGTATTTTTTTATCTCGGTTGATAAAGCTGTAACCCATCAATAAAATTTTGCTTATCGAAGGTTTATTAAAAATAGAATCTACGGAGTCTAAATAATGCTTACTAAGTCGTAAACGCTGGATGCTGTCTTGGTAATTTATATAAATTCGCTCATCATGGGTGAGTGGTATAGGGCGTAGCAATGCCCAAAACGAGGTGTCTTTGTTATAAGCATCCTCGAGGGTGATACCTACTTCATCATTAAAATATTTTTTGGCATAGGTGCTGTCAAAGGTGTAATTTGTATAGCGAACGTCGCAATGACCATTAGACTTGCTTGTACCATTTTTAACCTGCCACTCCATGCGTTCAGTAGTTAATACGCGTCGGTTATTTATAAAGCTATAATCTTGCGATATACGGAAAGCATCGTACATGACAAGTGAGTTTTTACTCACGTCTAAGCTTACGCTTTTGAGGGTAAATAGACTGTCCCATATTTCTATTTCTCCCGTAAATAGGGCGTTTCCTATTTTTCTGGGCGTAACGCGAATGGTGTAAACTTTTATGTCTCCCTCAAACCTAGATCCGAGCAATTTATACTTGTATGCGAGCATAGCTGTACTGCTGATAGGCGAGATGTAGGCATTATCACCCAGTTTTTTGGATATGATTATGTTCTGGTTAAAGTCAAAGTTAGCATCTGTTGTAGACGTAAAAAAAAGTGTTTGTTGATTGCCTAGTTTTTTTACGGCAAGTTTCTCTTCTTTAAAACCAGTTGGTGATTTAATGTGCTGCACAAAGTCAGCTTCAAAGAGATTAAGTTTTGGAATACTGTCCTTATAATTAAAAAGATCTTCTAGCTCATCTTTTTTTTGTTTTTCCATTTTGGACCCAGAAAAGGTGTTTTCTTCTAAGCTTTTCACATAAATGCTTCGCTTTTGGGTAGTATATTGATTACTGTAAATGTCCTTTCGGTCAATGGTTTTTTGAATAATTTCTTACGACAAGTCTCTTTTTTTGTTAGAGACTTGTACAGCATCTAATTCATTATCAGCTACTTCTAAAGTGATATTTTGGGTAAAGTTAGGCGTTATGATTAAGTCTAAATATTGGGGAGTATAGCCCATATAAGAGTATGAAATTCTGTTTAGTCCTTCGGGTAATCTTAATTCATATTGGCCTTTTTCATTGGTTACTGCACCTACACCTAACTGCGTTGCTCGCACATAAACTCCCTGCAAAGGGAGGGATTGAGCATCTGTTACATAACCCCTTAACGTAAAATATTCTTGTGCATGGGCATGATAGCATATGAGTGAAATCAATATAAGCGTAAAATATTTCAAGTAGTTAGGTTTGAGTTCGGTCGTGTTTTGAATTTAAAACAGTACAAAAATGAATTTAATTGACACTATTTGGTTACGAATTCGATAAAAATAAAAAAGTTTCCGCTTTACATTTTTAAACTTTTAAAATATGTTTTACGAATAGCCTACGTAGCTTTGCACTGTATAATGAAAAAAGTAGTACTGTTAATTCTAGATGGATGGGGAATTGGGAAAAAAGATGCTTCCGATGCGATTTATAACGCTCACACTCCATTTATAGATAGCTTAGCTAATGAGCCAAAAGCCAATATCAAAACCTTTGGTGAAAATGTAGGACTCCCTGAAGGACAAATGGGTAATTCTGAGGTAGGTCACATGAATATAGGCGCAGGACGCGTAGTATGGCAGATGCTCGTTAGAATAAATAAAGCATTTAGAGATCACGAAGTATCTCAGATGGACAATGTGATTAAAATGCTAAATTTAGCCAAAGAAAATCCTGATCGAAAGATTCACTTGATGGGTTTAGTAAGTGACGGTGGAGTACATAGCAGTTTAGATCATCTTATTTCACTTACCCATCTATTTAAAGAACAAGGCTTAGATAATCGTTTATACATACATGCCTTTACAGATGGTAGAGATACCGATCCTCAAAATGGTTTAGGTTATTTAAATGACCTCACAGCATCTGAACATTTCGGAAAAACTACTTTGGCGAGTATATGCGGCAGGTATTACGCCATGGATAGGGATAAGCGATGGGAACGTACTCAATTAGCTTATGATGCTCTAGTAAATGGGATAGGAGATAATGCCAACGACTATAAAAATGCCATGAAAGAAAGCTACGCAGCAGGGGTTACTGATGAGTTTATTAAGCCCATAATCTTAACTAAAAATGGTCGGATAGCAGAAGATGATATTGTACTGTGTTTTAATTTTAGAACAGACAGAGGTAGACAAATAAGTACGGTGCTTACCCAAGAGGATATGCCCGCATTAAACATGAAGACCCTAGATCTTCATTATTTCACCATGACGGAGTATGATAAGACATACCGAAACGTAAATGTGCTGTTTGAAAGTCAAGATTTAAAAAATACGCTTGGCGAAGTGTTGTCTGGCCGTCATAAAAAACAGCTGCGCGCCGCCGAAACCGAAAAATATCCTCATGTTACGTTCTTTTTTAATGGAGGAAGAGAAGAGCCTTTTGAAGGTGAAGACCGTACTATGGCAAGCTCACCAAAGGTAGCTACCTATGATTTACAGCCAGAAATGAGCGCTGTAGAACTAACCCATAATGTGATCCAAGCAATGGATAGAACCGACTATGATTTTGTGTGTGTAAACTACGCAAATCCTGATATGGTAGGACATACAGGTGTGTTTAGCGCTATAGTAAAAGCTTGCGAAACGGTCGATTCCTGCGCCAAAGAATTAGTAGAATACGGACAAAATAAGGGCTATTCATTTATCATCATAGCCGATCATGGTAATGCGGAACTAGCGGTGAATGAAGATGGTAGTCCAAATACAGCACACACGACCAATTTGGTTCCTATATACCTGCTAGATGACGATAATAAAGAGGTACACGAAGGCAAACTAGCGGATATTGCACCAACGGTTTTGCAGTTATTAGACATTCCTGTGCCTGCCGAATTTGACGGGGTAAGTCTTATCTAATTTATAGGTACGTCTCATCTATTCGTTATCCTAATTGTATTTTCAGGAAGATTCATATAATAGTAATACTTTTATAGAATAATAGTATTACTATTGTACTGTAAAAGTAATGCTACAAAATATTTCATTCACTATAGATACTGGAATCAGTTTAAAAGACCCTCGCGAGTCTGATCTGGGTAAGAAATTGCTGCAAGAAAGTATCAACCTAATCGACGAAATTGGTCTCGAGCAATTCACCTTCAAGAAACTGGCTATCGCCATGTCTTCCACAGAAGCAACTATTTATAGGTATTTTGAAAATAAGCATAAGCTGCTTACCTACCTTGTAAACTGGTATTGGAGTTGGTTGCAGAACAAAATATTGTTTACCACGTATACGCTTAACTCTGCTGCTGAAAAACTTGAAAGTACCATTGATATATTGGCTTCTCCGATAGAGCAAGATTTCAACTATACGTACATTGATGAGCAAAAGTTGTATCGCATCATTATTGCAGAAGGAGCTAAAGTATATTTGGTAAAGGATGTTGATATGGTAAACACTGGAGGTGCTTACTTGAGTTATAAGACCCTTTGTTCACTTATTTCTGATCAAATCCTGGCATTAAACATGAATTATCAACATTCGCATACCTTGGCTTCTACCATCATTGAAACATGCCATAGTCAGATATTTTTCAGTCAACACTTGCCCCGGCTAACCGATGTGCTAGAAGATGACCACGCCAACCTAAAAAAATTTATTGTACACTTAACCTTTTCAGCCATTAAATAATGAAGTCTACCTTAAAACCTATACAGCGATTTTGGGGTTTATTAAATCCTGATAAACGAGACCTTACTTATCTGTATTTATATGCCATTTGCAATGGTATAATTAGTCTATCCTTGCCTATAGGCATACAAGCGATTATGGGCTTGGTGCTAGCTGGCAGACTTTCTGCCTCATGGGGAATTCTTACGGTGCTTGTGATGCTGGGAGTAGCGGTAGCCGGCATATTTCAAATTATGCAATTGTATATCGTAGAGATACTTCAACGCAGATTATTTGCACGTGCGGCATTTGATTTTGCATACCGTATACCTAAGTTTAAGCTAAAGTCCTTAGGAAACTACTACCCACCTGAATTGGTGAATCGTTTTTTTGATACGGTTAATATTCAAAAAAGCCTATCCAAAATATTGCTAGATTTTTCTACATCTATTCTTCAAATCATTTTTGGATTAATTCTCCTATCCTTATATCATCCTATTTTTATTGCTTTTGGGATAGTGCTTTTACTCATTTTATTTATTATTATATATCTTACAGGCAGGCCAGGTATGCGAACAAGCATTGAAGAAAGTAATTATAAATATGAAATGGCTTTTTGGCTAACGGAATTAGCACGAGCGATACCTACCTTTAAGTTAAGTGCAAGTTCTGAACTCAATTTTAAACGAACAGATGATATTCTGCATAACTATGTCGACTCTCGTAAGCGGCACTTCAAAGTCCTCTTGAGTCAATACAGTAGCATAATCGCTTTAAAGACTTTGGTGACCGCAAGTCTACTGGTAGTAGGAGCATTATTGCTTATTTCCAATAGCATTACCATTGGACAGTTTGTAGCTTCAGAGATTGTAATTATTTTGATACTCAACTCCTCCGAAAAACTGATTATGAGTATGGAGGCTATTTATGATGTACTTACCTCTATCGAAAAGCTGGGTAAAGTAACCGATATAGAAATAGAAGAACCAGTAAAGAACGCGCTTTCACTTAATGCGCATGCATCCATAGGAATTAAGGTGAAGAATTTGGATGTAGTGGGGACCTTAGACCAGAAAATAATTAGGAAAAATGTCAATCTTACCATTAGTGCGGGCACGGCTACTTGCTTAGTGGGTGACTCTGGAAGTGGTAAAACCAGCTTATTGAAAATATTGAGCACTAGCATTGATAATTATAACGGAACTATTTTATACAATGATATTCCACTTCAAAATATTGATATAGAAGAACTGAGAAAAGACATTGGATGTGTTTTTTATGATCAGGAGATTTTTTATGGAACCTTTAGGGAAAACATATCCTTAGGTCAAGAAGGAATATCTGATGAGGATTTGGTAAACATCATCAAAGAAGTAGGTTTAGAAAAACTGATTCTTAGCTTTCCAGACGGCTATAATCATATTATTATGAATGCCAATAGTATACTATCTGGTACGGATAGGGTGCGATTAATTATGGCTAGAGCACTTATTACTCAGCCTAAATTAGTGTTAGTAGAAGATGTTTTTTCTGGACTCAAAGAAGAGAACAAAATGGAATTGTTAAATCTCTTATTCCATCGATGTAAAGGAAAGACGCTAGTGATGGTTAGCAATGACCCGAGTGTAAAAAAAGAATGTCAAACCGTGATAGAATTGAATTAAAATGCTGAATATTTCTAAAAATAGCGTTCAAAATACGATTTGGAATAAAAGCTACGTAACCGTTCAGGATATTGGGAATAGTTTAGCACGAAAGGTGTTCCTTAAACTTATTCTAGCCTTATTGCTGCTGGTAATAGGTATGCTGTTTTTGCCGTGGACACAAAATATACAAAGCAAAGGTGTAATTACTGCTTTACGTCCCGACGAACGGCCTCAGACCATCCAAAATACGATACCAGGTAAAATCGAGAAGTGGTATGTACAAGAAGGAGATTTGGTCAAAAAAGGAGACACTATTTTGTACCTTACAGAGATTAAAACGGAATACTTTGACCCACAATTAATTGAGCGGACCCAAGAGCAGGTGCAAGCTAAAGCAAATGGTATAAATGCCTATGAAAATAAACTGCTGGCCTTGGATAATCAAATACACTCTCTCAATGATTTACAAAGGTTAAAGATACAAACAGTAGATAATAAGGTAAAGCAATCCAAATTACTAGTAACTACGGATAGTGCGGGCTGGAAAGCCTCAGAAATAGAACTAGAAACGGCCCGTCAGCGTTTGAAGCGGCAAGAGGATATGTACAATCAAGGCTTAATATCACTTACCGATCTCGAAACCCGAAGATTAAAATTACAAGAAACCAAAGCCAAGGCGATTGAACAAGAGAATAAGTACGGCTTAAGTGTAAATAAATACATCAATACCTTAATAGAACAGGATCAAGTTATCAGTGAGTTTGCTGAAAAGATAAGTGATGTTAAAAGTAAGCGAAGTTCTGCTGGAAGTGAATTATACGATGGGCTAGGTGAGATGTCAAAGATGAAAAATCAATTAGCGAATTATGAACTTAGGCAAGAATTTTACTACGTGATGGCTCCTAGAGATGGTTATATTACACAAGCAATTCAAGCAGGGATAGGAGAGAATATCAAAGAAAATACACCTATCATTACTATCGTTCCCCTAAAATGGAAAAAAGCAGTAGAAGTTTACGTTGATCCTATTGATTTACCCTTAATCAAGCGCGGTAATCAAATGATGTTTTTATTTGATGGATGGCCTTCTATCGTTTTTTCAGGCTGGCCTCAACTGAGTTATGGCACCTTCCCTGGAAAGGTACAAGCGATAGACTACAACATTAGTAAGAATGGTAAGTATAGAATTTTGGTTGAAGAAAGTGATATTAAACCATGGCCAGATGAAGTGAGAATAGGTTCGGGTGCAAGAGGAGTTGCACTGCTCAACCGTGTGCCTGTTTGGTATGAGCTGTGGCGACAGTTAAATGGTTTCCCGCCCGATTATTATACTGGTATGCAAGAAAAAATAGATGAAAAGAGTAGTAAATAGTCTATTTGCTTTAGGATTTTTGGTGTCTTGTTTTGCCCAAAGGGTAGACACCGCGGCAGTCAACGAGGCTAGTTTTCTGAAACAAGTCTACCAATTTGCGCCATCAGTATTAAACAGTGGCTTGCAGGTAGACATTCAAAACCAAGATTGGCTTGCCGCAAAGGCAGTATTTGAACCCAAACTGGGTGGAACATATGCAGCAAAAAACTATGGAGATAAATTGTATTATTCGAAACTAGATGCAGGTGTAAAGGTCAAAACTCCCTTAGGTGTTAAGGTAACTGGTGGCTATACCCAAAATGAAGGCGTTTTTTTAAATCCAGAAGGGACGGTTCCCTTGCAAGGTATTGCCTACGCGGGTATAGAAATACCCTTAGGTGCTGGTTTATTTACCGATGAAGATAGAACGTATATCAAGCAGCAACGGATAGAGAATAATGCCGCAGGCTTAGTGAATCAACTTGAAATAAACGACCATTTATTATCCTCTGGAGTGGCTTACTGGCATTGGTACGAGAGTATTATGTTGTTAGAACTTTCTCAAGAAGCAATCGAGCAAGCTAGAAATAGATGGCAGTATGTTGTTCTCCAAAATAAAATAGGAGAGGCAGCTGATATCGATACGCTCGAAGCATTTATCAACTATCAAAATAGGCAAGCGTTTCTTTTAGAATCAACTGTAAAATGGGAAAAGTATCGAAATTACATACTTAACTTTTTGTGGCAACCTGAGCTCCAACAAAAAATGGTAGCTCCTCTTGTAGATATTGACTATAAAGCACAGTTCCCGGATTCGTTTCAACAACGACAAATTACGCAGACGCATCCGTATATACAGCTCTTAGTTATGGATTCTATGATTAACCAAACCAATCTGATGCTTGCTAAAGAATACTACAAACCTCAAGTTGACTTAGCGTTTAAATTACAAGAGGATGGAGGTAGTATAGGGAACTTTAATTACAATCCAACCCAAAATAATTACGTAGGTTTAAACGTTTACATGCCTATATTTCTAAGAAAACAACGGGCCAAATCAGAACAAGCTGTGATCAAAAATGAAGTGATTGGCAATAAGAAAAAAGAGGCTTTGGTAAAGCTTGAAAATGCGCAGCGTACCTATTATCAGAATACGATTAACCTTAAACAAAGCTTAGATCTTTTGGAGGTAACCAACGATAACTATAAGCGCATGTTAGACGCAGAGCAAGCTAAATTTAATGCTGGCGAAAGCTCTCTTTTTATAGTGAATAATAGAGAGCTGAAATGGATTGAGAGCCGTGAGAAATACATTAAGACCTATTCGGACTATAGGAAATCAATACTAGACTACTATCATTCCTTAGGTATATTGCCCCAAATTGTACAATAGTTTACGATTAATCGTAAAATAATTACTTGTGGGTAAGCCGGAATACCTAAAGCACCACAAATTTCGTTTCTTTGCTTTGCCTACTTGCCCCAAACGCATTGCATAAATTACTTACTATATTATTGCTTAGTCTTTCATCTCTAGTGCACGGGCAGTTGAGTACGTCCATTAGCAAGTACCTGTTGCTCGAGCCAGGCGATACCTCATTGGTAGATTCGGGTTTTGTGCTAAACGGTTCACTTACCATTCAAGGGTATGAGAGTCCAAAAGATTTTTTACAGGTTCATAATAAGGTAGTTTGGTACACTAAGACTAGGCCAGATAGTGTGTTGGTGAGTTATAAGAAGCTGCAGTTTGCGGTAACCTATAAACGCAAGGATCAGGGCATAATTTACAATAGCTACGAGCAAAATCCATTTAGGTATGAACCCAATAAAGCCGGTGAATTGATAGATTATGGAACGCTAAATTCTGCTGGAAATGTTTCTCGTGGTATTGGCTTTGGCAATGCACAAGATGTGGTTGTTAACTCAAATTTGAATCTTAGGATAAATGGCACCGTGGCCAATGACGTTGATGTGCTAGCCGTTATCAGTGACGAAAATAATCCTATTCAACCCGAAGGAAATACGCAGCAAATTCAGGACTTTGATCAAGTTTACATTACCCTAAAAAAGGACAGTACAACCCTTACCTTAGGTGATTTTTTGATGCAGAGGCCCGTTGATTCTTACTTCATCAATTATTATAAAAAATCACGCGGACTTCAAATACAAAATGTAACCCATTCTCACGATTGGAGCATAAAGACAGATGCTGAAGCTGCTTTGTCTCGTGGTAGATTTAATCGAAATAGGATAGATGGAATAGAAGGGAATAGCGGTCCTTATAGACTATCAGGAGAAAACGGTGAATTGTTTATCGTTGTTATAGCAGGTACTGAAAATGTATTTTTAGACGGTAGGGCCCTAACACGTGGTGAAAACAACGACTACGTAGTTAATTATAATACTGGTGAAATCACTTTTACCCCACGTATTCTTATTACAAGGTACAGCAGAATAGTGGTAGAGTTTCAATATTCGGATAGGAACTACGGTAGAGCGGTTATGCACTTAGGTTCGTCGGCTAGCAAAAATGGATTTACTATATATGCCAATGCCTTTAATGAGCTAGACCTTAAATCTCAACCTTTTCAAGTGGATTTAGAAACTTTTGATTCGCTCCAAAATAAAAGTGCTAGAACACTCTTATCTGAGGCGGGAGACGGTGTTGCTTTAATTTCTAAGGTGAAACCGCAATTGGCATATAATACGGATCGTATTATGTACACCAAAAGTTTAGTAGGAGGCACAGACATTTTTATCTACGCGCAAGATCCTTCCGCTAATGTAACATTTTATGAAGTGTTCTTTAGTAATGTAGGAGTGCTCAAGGGCAGCTATTCCCAAGCGCAAACTGCAGCAAATGGAAAAGTATTTGAATACGTAGGAAAAAATAGGGGAGACTATGATCCTATCGAAATATTAATTGCCCCTCAAAGCTTAAAAGCCGTCAATGTGGGACTTAAATTTGCCACCAAGAATAGGATAAGCGGTATAGAATATTCCAGAAGTAATCGTGATAAAAACACGCTTTCGGCCTTAGATGATAACGATAATGAGGGTTTTGGTCTTAGGCTATATCGTACCACTTCAAAACAATTAAAAGATTCTACGATAACTTGGAATACCAATGTTAATTACGAGATGGTAAGTGGTCAGTACCGCTATGTAGAGCGTTACCGTGCTGTTGAGTTTGATCGAAAATGGAACAAACAATTAACCAATCCTACCTCAGTTGCTCAACTTCTACCTGCATATGAGCATATTGGAAATGTAAGTTTTGGACTACAGAAAAGTGCTAATAAGTATGTTAAAAACAATTCTTCATTCTTCTTTAGACCCGAAAATTTTGTTGGTTTTTCTAACCTATCTGATGGAGCATTTACATGGCAAAAAATACAATTAAATACCAGTTTAGAGTGGACTCAATCCTCTACTAATGAGGGTGATACTGCTGATTTGAGTAATGTGTTTTATAGTTTCAATAGTCTGCTAAGTAGGCCATTAGGTAAGGTGAATGCAGGAGTTGGTTACGTAAATGAGCGAAGCATATTCCAATTAGATACCTTACTCCAACAGAGTTATGCGTTTAAGAATTATTCTGTTTTTCTTTCGTCGAGGGACAGTGCTCAACTAAAATATTCTGTAATGGCGAATCAACGAACGGATAATCTTCCTAAAAATGATCAATTTTTACTTTCTACAGTGGGAAGTGATGTAAGTTTAAATACCCAATACACTACATCTAGAAACCAACGAATTGAGCTAAGCAGTACCTACCGAAAACTCGAAATTAAAGACGTAAATTTAAGTGATAAACCTATCGAAAATACCTTGCAAAGCAGGTTAGAGATGGACTTTCATTTCCTTAAGAAATTTATCAGAACCCGTACTTTTTATCAATTAGGTACAGGACAAGAACAACGCCGTGAATTTCAATTTTTGCAGGTACAAGCAGGAAATGGAGTGTATGTTTGGATAGATTATGATTCTAATAACCTGAAGACACTTAATGAGTTCGAAATAGCATCTGACTTAGATAGGCAACGGGCAGATTATATCAAAATATTTACCCCTGTTCCTGGTTTTTTTACCACCAATAGCAATAAAATAAGTCAAACGTTTGAGTTAACACCTGCAGTTTTTTTTAAGTCTGGCGTTCAAAAGAAGCCTGTTATGGCAAGGTTTAATAACATAAGCACGCTTATTCTAGACAAGAAGATCTTACCCAACACTATACTTGGGTTTTTAAATCCAGCTGAACGTAGTCTAACAGATACAGGGCTTATAAATAGTGCTATTAGTTTTAGGACTACGTTATTTTACAACAGAGGAAATCCTAAGTATAGTTTTGATTACACCTACATGAATGCGAGTTCTAAAACACTTCTAAGTAATGGTTTTGACAGCAGATCTACTTGGGATAACGTATTAAATGCACGTATTAATTTAGGGAGAATGTTCACGTTAGACACCCGAATGGTAATGGGAGATAAGCTGTATCTAAGCGAATTCTTTGGAGCACGAAGTTACCATTACGGTTTTTATGAGATAGAACCCAAGCTGCAAATGCTAATTAATAATACGTATCGCATTGAGCTAAAAACGAAATACTTTAATGCCGCTAATCTTGCGGAATACGGCGGCGAAAGTTCACGTAACTTAGAATTTGGGAGTGAGGTAAAGTATACCAAATCAACTAAAGGAACCGTAAATGCAGCGGTTAGTTATATAAAGGTGAAGTATGACGGTGTGGCTAGCTCTACCTTAGGATATGAATTACTCCGAGGTCTTCAAAATGGCAATAATGCAACCTGGAAAATGGGATATCAACGTACCATGTCTAATAATATTCAGGTGATTATTAGCTATGATGGGCGTAAAAGTGAATCATCTCCTGTGATTCATATTGGAAGATTGGTCGCCAGGTATTTATTCTAGTTACTAGAACCTTTCCCTTTTAAAAGTCGTGTTCCGTCTTTTTCAAGCAACACAATTTTTTGTTTGTATAAACTACCTAACGCTTTTTTAAATGCCTTCTTACTCATTTTAAAAGCTTTGTAAATCTCGTCGGGGTTACTTTTGTCACTGTACTTAAAGAAACCCTCATTTTTTATGAGAACATCTAAAACCGATTGAGTCGCCTTGTCAATTACGTTGCGATAACCCATAGGTTGTAGCGAAAGATCAATTTTTCCATCTGCTCTAATGTTCTTTACATAGGCTTTCATTTGATCACCTGGTCTTGCAGGTCTGTGTACGTCAGAATGAAAAACAAGGCCTTGATACAAGCCGTTTACTATAGCATTTATGCCTAAGTCACTTCTTCTGTACATCAAAATATCTACTTCTTCGCCTACTTCAATATCTAAGTCTTCCGTAAATAAAAAGTCTTCAATGTTAGCAGATCCTATTAACCTATCCGATACATCATCAAGCATAAAAAACACAACGTACCAGTCACCTACTTCCATTTTTACAGGTTGTTCACTGTAAGGAACCAGCAGTTGTTTTACGATACCCATATCCACAAACGCACCAGCGGCGTTTACATCCATAACTTCGAGAAAAGCAAATTGCTCGAGCTCAACCTTAGGTTTTAAGGTAGTAGCAGTAAGCCTTTGATCGTTGTCTTTGTATACAAAAACCGATATGTCATCACCCAATTTAAGTTCGGAAGAAACATAGGCATTAGGAAGTAAAACTTCATTACCTACCTCATCCATAAGGTAGCATCCGTTATCCGTTGTTCTTGAGGCTTTTAATAGTTGTGTTTTTCCTAACTCCATTTCGGGGGCAAAGGTAGGATATACCGGATACTCTTTTGCTCAAAAAAAACATATGCCAAATGTTTATAAAAAAAGAGTTGATTCAATTGATTATGAGGTGTATATGTTAGATAAAAGCAACATTCCTGTAGCTAATCTAATATTCCTATACATTCAAACTTATCAAAAACAGCGATTCCATGCGGCGCACTAGCCAGTTCTGCAGTGAGGTCTTGACCAGCCCAATGTTCGTAGTGTTTTCCGTTAAGCCATAATCTACTCTCAGTTACATCATATACTCTGTTTTGGAAGGCAACCCAGATCATTTTTTTATCTTGGCCATTGTGAAGACTCAACATTCTTAGAGATATTTTAGGTAAGTTGTTATCTTTCTTTTGCACTGATGTATTTTAGCCCTCAATTTTAGAGATAATGAAGGTAAAAATCCTCATAGTATTTGTAATAGTATATATCCTTACGGCTTTTGCTTGGCTTACTTTTTCATTGTTGAATTACGCTAATACAGATTATAATCTTAAAAATAATGTGCTTATGGCTGGCCTAAATGCATGTACCTTACAGGTAATGCAAAACGCAAAAAATGGCAAACTGGGCAATGATACAACGCAAGAATACTACCTACAGCAACTCAAAATAGATGTAGACACGGTTCGGCTTAAAGCCTTTGTTCAAGACAGGTTCAATGGCAACTATTTGGCTGAAATATCTCAAATTTCAAAAAAGCAAAAGTTAGTTCAATTATTCATAAACCCAAGTAAGCTCGAAGACTTAGAACTAGAAAGGTTTCAACAACGTAATATTTGGATTTATCAGAGCATTCTTTTATTGGTTTTGGTGGCCAGCGGTATATATGGTGTTTTTTATACCATAGACAATATTTATCAGTTGAATAAACGCCAAAACAACTTTTTATTAAGCGTAACCCACGAGTTTAAAACACCCATTGCTTCTATACGGCTCATGTTACAAACCAGTAAGAACCCAAAAGTAAAGGAAGAAAAGAAGGCTGAATTAATAGAAAACAGTATTCAAAACACCTTCAGACTGGAAGAATTAGCTGAAAATATGCTCGTGAGTATGCAAATAGAAAACGATAAGTATCAATATGCTCTTAGTGAAATAGATTTGAGCGAAATGGCAACTCAAATTATAGAAAATCAAAATATTAAAGGAGAGATTACAGGCAATCTAACTGCAGGAATACGTGTACAAGGCGATAATTTTATTTTACGGATGGTGATTAATAACCTGATTGAAAATGCATTTAAATACTCTAATGATCAGCCAATTGAAGTGAATCTATTTGAAAGGAATAACCAAAAAATAATAGAAGTGAAGGATCAAGGGATTGGGATACCCAAAGAAGAGTATAAAAATATATTTAAGAAATTTTATCGTATTCAAGAAGAAGAAACAAGAACAACAAAAGGCACAGGATTGGGCTTATTTATAGTAAAAGAAGCTATTGAGCGTCATAATGGTAGTGTCTGGGTAGGTGTAAACGATCCGAAAGGCACGATTTTTAGGGTCATTCTTAGCTGATTTTAATTTTTGTGATAGTAAACTGACTTTAGATTGAGTAAATTATGACAAATTTGTTGCGTAAATAAGTAAATATGTCTAAAAAAAGAATTTTGCTCGTAGAAGATGAAAAGCATCTAGCTGATACTATAAAGTTAAATCTAGAGATTGAAGATTACCATACAATATTGGTTTACGACGGTTCTTCAGCAATAAGCACATTCAGAGAGCAAC
>Ga0102911_1000336_pt1 | contig 18131 bp, 21 predicted proteins | sample Colrivmet1558A02_FD_84975 | JGI IMG/M metagenome (GOLD analysis project Ga0102911, IMG submission 84975) | Estuarine microbial communities from the Columbia River estuary - metaG 1558A-02 | ecosystem: Environmental > Aquatic > Marine > Intertidal zone > Estuary | place: USA: Columbia River... | reverse complement strand
CAAAGACTGGCGCCGCGTCGCAACCCGATATGACCGATGCCCCAAGGTATTCCTGTCAGCCATTGCACTGGCAGCAACAGTCATATTCTGGTTATGAGTCCTGAACCTAATAGGGTAATGAACTGCGTGCGTTCTGACCGGCCTTGTAGGGCAAGCCACAGAATGATGAACAGGCCGTAGAACTTCACTTCAACCAAAACCGTCCAAAATACATACTGTCCATCTAAGAACACCAAATGTGTAAATATCTCAAATCCAGACAGGCCATAAGCCGTGCCAAACAAAACCAACACAACAAAATAGAGTGGGTAAACACGGGCAAATCGCTTATTTACGAACCCAGATACCGAGCTAAAATTAGCAGGCTTAGATAGGTACAGACTCCCCATTAGAAATCCGCTTAGAACGAAAAAAAGCATAACGCCGATAACACCGAACCCTAGGATGGGAAAGGATGGCAACATATTATACAGAGCCATGTGAGAGAGCATCACTAGGCACGCTGCCAACCCCCTTAATCCAGCAAGCCCAAGTTTATAATCGTTCACAATCTAGTTCCATAATAGCCCATGCTTCTCTCAGTCAAAGCCTGAACTATACCTGTTGTGATGCGCGCAACAAGACCTGCTTCGAACTTGGATATGCCGCTAGACACCATTTGCACTGAGGTCTTATTTGGGCAGTCTATGCTGAGCGCTCCCTTAAAGTTTCCCGAAGTCTGCCATGGGTGGCGTTCCAGAATATCGGTAATTCGGGCTCTTTCCAGCCGTTAGCTGCGCAACGTATAAAGTCCAGTATTTGGAAAAGATGACATTCCCATAACCCTCGTTTTTGGCACAGGCGCAAACTACCTTGAATGCCGCAGTCAAGAACCACGTTCCAAACCTTTGTGGTTGATAGAGGTTTTTGGCTCATTTTTGGTGGTGGCTCTTTGTCTAGGCAACCGTATTGTTTCGTCTGTGTTCGCAGCAGAGGCTAAAGCAAAAAGCCCCCGCACATGCAGGGGCTTTTTTCAGTCTATCGCGCTGGGCGTTACTTTGGCATTGGCCCGATCAGCATGACCATTTGGCGGCCTTCCATTTTCGGGAAGTTTTCGATCTTGCCAGCTTCTTTGGTGTCTTCGGCAACACGCTCTAGCAATTGGCGACCCAGTTCTTGGTGTGCCATTTCGCGGCCACGGAAGCGCAGGGTGATTTTAACCTTGTCGCCACCTTCCAGAAACTTGAACACGCTGCGCATCTTGACTTCGTAGTCATTGCTATCGGTGTTCGGGCGGAACTTAATCTCTTTGATCTCGATGATCTTTTGCTTCTTACGCGCCTCAGCTTCTTTCTTCTGAGTTTCGTATTTGAATTTGCCATAGTCCATGATTTTGCAGACAGGCGGGTTCGCGTTTGGCGAAATCTCGACAAGGTCGAGCCCTGCTTCTTCTGCCATTTCCATGGCGCGCTCTGGTGATACAACACCTGCGTTTTCGCCGTCCGCACCGATCAAGCGGATATCGGACCCGCGAATTCGTTCGTTGATACGGGGGCCAGTGTCACGCTGTGGTGGTGCGTTATGAGGTCTGCGTCCTATGATCTTTATCCTTTAGTCGTTGATAGAAGTATGCAACCCGTAACCTAGACTTCGCAGGCGCGGCATTCAACCCGCAAAAAAGTGCCGAAAGGGGTGAAATTCCCCTCAAAAGTGGACTTCCCCTTCATGTTACAATCTGACATAGGGGCCTTAAGGCTCACTGGGGGCCAATGTATGACTAAATTGGAAGGATTTCACCAATGAGAGCAATTCTTATTCTTATCGTCGCGGCGATTCTCGGCTTTTTCGGCTATCAGTATGCTGCAAATGGCAAAGGTCCAGGCGATGCGATTTCTGCCTTGACTGGCAACGCTAATGAAATGGCTGACGGCGCTGCAACGGCTGCATCGGATGCGGCTGACACGGCTGCTGAAGCTGCAACAGACATGGCAGACGAAGCGACTGCTGCTGCGGAAGAAGCTGCTGCTGCAGCCGTTGCTGAAGTTGAAGCTGCTGCTGCGACTGCCGCTGCCGAAGCTGCCGCTGCTGAAGCTGCCGCTGCCGAAGTTGCTGCTGCCGAAGCTGCCGCTGCCGAAGCTGCCGCTGCTGCACCTGAAGGTATGGCTGCATTGCTGACACCTGAAGGCTTTGACGCTGATAAAGTTGCTGAGATGATCAACGGCTCTGAGCTGTCTGCGGTTCAGAAAACTGTTCTGACTGGCGCTGTTTCGGCTGTCAAAGAGAACCCAGCATTGCTTGAGGCAACTCTTGCACGCATCAAAGAAGCAATGGGCATGTAAGCCTGAGGCTACTTACCAATCGCAAAAGGGCCGCGTCATTGCTGACGCGGCCCTTTTTGTTTGTCGTTTTGGTGGTTTAACCGACGAAGGCCTTCTCGATCACGAACTGACCTGGCTCGGAGTTTGCACCCTCATGCAGGCCCGCTTTTTCCATCAGTGCCTTAATATCAAGGTTGAATGCGAGGCTACCGCAGACCATGGCGCGGTCTGTTTCAGGGTTGAGCGCAGGCACGCCCAGATCGCTGAACAGCTCGCCATTTTCGATCCGGGTCGTGATGCGCCCCATCTTGGGCGATTGCTCGCGGGTCGTGGTCGGGTAGTAGCGGATCTTGGCGAGGTTTTCTTCCCCAAGCAGCTCGATCATCATCTCGTCGGCCATGAGGTTTTTGATCAGATCGCGCCCGTAGGTGAGATCGGCCACGTCGCGGCAGGTATGGGTCACGATGACCTCATCGTAGTTCTCATAGGTCTCTGGTTCGCGCAAAAGCGAGGCGAAGGGGGCAAAGCCTGTGCCTGTCGCAAAGAAGTAAAGCCGCTTGCCCGGAAGCAGGGCGTCATGCACCAGCGTGCCGACAGGCTTTGGCTTGAGAATAATCTCGTCGCCGACCTTCAGGTGTTGCAGTTTCGAGGTCAGCGGGCCGTCTTGGACCTTGATTGAGTAGAACTCCAACTCATCATCCCACGCAGGCGAGGCGATGGAATAGGCGCGCAGCAAGGGCCGCTGTTTACCCGTCTTTGGATCAGGGTCGCCCATCAGGCCGATCATCACGAATTCACCCGAGCGGAACCGCATCGTCGCAGGCCGCGTCACCCGAAAGCTGAAAAGCGTGTCGGTGTAATGGGTCACGGCGGTCACGATCTGCGCGTCGGGCAGGGCGGGTACTTTGGCGGCTGTCTCAATGTTCACTGGTTTTTGCTCTGTCATATGTCAATCGGCGACCCGTTTAGCGGGCCGCCCTCCGTTTAGTCTTTGATGTGGATCAGGGAAAGGCCTAGCCGCGAAGTCGCGCCTGATAGTTGTGCGATTGCCAGTTTGCGCGAGCAAGCCATTGGGCCTCGGGCTGGCGGGCGGCGAGATCGTCATCGATTTCGACCTCGTCAAAGCCGGACCTGCGGGCCATAGCGTATTGATCGGCAAGGATGTGACCCTTGGCGCGCAGGCGGCCTTGGAAACCAACGCCGCGCAAGAGGGACGCGAGGGTGAACCCGCGTCCGTCAGCAGACGTGGGAAAGTCGATGCGGATCATTTTGGCGTTGGCGAATTGCGCGAGCGCGTCAGGGGCCGTGTCGGAGGGCAGATCAACAGCGCTTTTGCAGTCATTGGCGGGCCTGCTGTCTGCGTTGCGAAACCCATGCGCCCAATCGTCAGCGGCAAATCCTGTGTCGGTGATAATCACGCTCATGCGGCGACTCCTTCGCGGGCAGGTTTGCCGTTTTCAAAATGAATGCCGCATTCGGTTTTCTCTTGTCCTTTCCAGCGGCCAGAGCGCGGGTCTTCGTGCTCGCCCACGCGTGTGGTGCAGGGCATGCAGCCGATGGAGGGGAACCCTTTTGCGACAAGCGGGTGGCGCGGCAATTTGTGCTTGGTGATGTAGGCAGCGATATCGTTTCGGGTCCAAGTGGCCAGCGGGTTGATCTTGATCTTGCGGGCGTCTTTTTCAAAGTGCGGGATGTCGGCGCGTGTGCCCGATTGGAACCGCTTACGGCCAGTGATCCAGCCGCCGAAATCCGCCAGCGCGTCTTCCAAAGGTTTGACTTTGCGCAGGTGGCAGCAGGCGTCTGTGTCCGCCTGATGCAACAGACCATCGACGTCGTTTTTGAGGATCGCGTCGCGCTTTGGCGTGATGACGCGGATGTCAGTGAGGTCAAGCTTTTGCGCTACATCCTTTTGATATTGCGAGGTTTCATCAAAGAGCATTTCGGTGTCGATGAAGATCACAGGGGCGTCTTTGTTGATCTGCGCGACCATATGCAAGAGCACGACACTTTCCGCGCCAAAGCTGGAAACAACGGCTGTGGGGCCGATGTGCAGGTCATCGAGCGCGTGGCGCAGGATGGTTTGTGCGTCGGATTTGCGGTGCAATAGGTTGCGGCGTTCTGCGAGTTCTTTAAGCGGCATTTTGAGCGGCCTTTTCTGGGTAGAGAATGTCTTTGAAAGGTGCCTCACCGAGGCGACGGTAAGCTTGCAGGAAGGTTTCTTCTTTAGACATTCGCAAGGAGAGGTAGCCCAAGACCAAGCGTTCGATGGCAGGCACGATTTCGTCCGCGCCAAAGCCGGGGCCAGCGCGTGTCCCGATTGTTGTGGATTCCGTGCCGTCGCCACCAAGGGTGATTTGGTAGTTCTCGACGCCAGCGCGGTCGAGGCCGAGTATACCGATGTGGCCCACATGGTGGTGACCGCAAGCGTTGATGCAGCCCGAGATTTTGATCTTGAGCGGGCCTACTTCGTGCTCCAGTTTCAACTCGTCAAAGCGTGTCGCGATTTCTTTGGCGACAGGGATGGAGCGCGCGGTGGCCAGCGCGCAATAATCCATGCCCGGGCAGGCGATGATGTCGCTGATCAGGCCGATGTTTGCAGTCGCGAGGTCCACGTCGCGCAGGGCTGTGTAGATGGCTAGCAGGTCGGACTTGTGGACATGCGGCAGGATCACGTTTTGCTCGTGGCTGATGCGTAACTCATCGTGGCCGTATTTCGTGGCAAGGTCCGCCATGACGCGCATTTGCGCAGATGTCGCGTCGCCCGGTGTCGCACCATGTTGCTTGATCGAGATCGACACGATTGCATAGCCGTCGGCGCGGTGCTCGGACAAGTTGGTGTCTGTCCAAGAGCGGAAGGCAGGGTTGGCCAAACGGGCGGCGTCATAGCCGTCGGTGGATTTTACCTTGAACGCAGGGGGCGCAAAAGAATGTTCGATTTCTGCAAGGAATTGCTGGTCAATACCGCCAAAGAGGGGCTGAATTTGTTCGAAAAGTTTATTTACGAGTTCTTGGATTTTGTCGATCCCGTTCTCGTGAAGGGTGATTTTGATGCGTGCCTTATACTTGTTATCGCGACGCCCGAGCAGATTATAGACGCTCACAATTGCCTCGCAATAGGGCAGAAGATCCGCCTTTGAGACAAAGTCGCTGAGCACTTTTCCGATCATCGGTGTACGGCCAAGACCGCCGCCAACGATGACTTTATAACCGATCTCATTTGCCTCATTGCGCACAACTTGGATGCCGATATCATGGGCGCGGATCACGGCGCGGTCGGCTTCACAGCCTGTCACGGCGATCTTGAATTTACGCGGCAGACCTTGGAATTCGGGGTGATCGGTGGACCATTGGCGCAGCAGTTCGGCTACTGGACGCGGGTCCTCGATCTCGTCTTTTGCGGCACCTGCGAAATGGTCGGCGGTCACGTTGCGGATCGTGTTGCCAGAGGTTTGGATCGCGTGCATGCCGACGTCAGCGAGGTCTGACAGCATGTCAGGCACATCGCGCAATTCTGGCCAGTTGTATTGGATGTTCTGGCGCGTGGTAAAGTGGCCGTAGCCCTTGTCATATTTGTCGGCGAGGTGGGCAAGCTGGGTCATTTGTGCGGAGTTGAGCGTGCCGTAAGGGACGGCGACGCGCAGCATGTAGGCGTGCAATTGCAGGTATAGACCGTTCATCAAGCGGAAGGGTTTGAACTCGTCTTCGGTCAGGGAACCGTCGATGCGGCGCGCGACTTGGCCGCGAAATTGGGATACGCGCTCACGCACAAAAGCCTCGTCGAAGTCATTGTAAACATACATGATTTAAGCTTCCTGCTTGCCGTGAGAATAGTTGGATGGGCCGCGTGTGCGGAAGGCCTCGCGGAAGTGTGTTGGCGCGGGGCCGTTGTTGGTTTTCTTGGCCTCGGCGAGGTAAACGCCGACGACGATGGACTGGTCCGCTTTTGCCTCAAGCAGGCGGATGTCGCCGTGCGCCTCGTCGGTGATCAACTCGGCCTCTGCGATGTTGCGGGACCATGTGTTGTCTTCTGTAAACCAGATCGCGTCGCCTTCAAGCAGGGCATTAGCGGTGATGACTTTGGGTGTGAATGCGCGGGACATTAGATGGCCTCCGAAGCGTAGAATTGCGATGTCACAAGGCGTGCACTGGGCGTGCACAGCGCGTGCACAGGGAACGGGATGATTTGCGCGGGGTCAGTGGCGGCGATGCCTGCGATGAAGCCGATGGAGACACCAGCGCTGAGGATGGTTTCAGCCTCTTCGTTGATGCGGCCAGAGCCATGCTTGAGGCGGACGACGTGGGCGCCTGTCGCGATGTGGGCGAGGACCAAAGAGGCGGCATCTTCTGAGCCTGCGTCGAAGATTGTTGCCTCGCGGCGGGCCAGTTCCAGGATTTCAGCCGTGACGCGGCCGTCGTGGATAATGACGTCGGCCTTGTCGATGGCTTTGCGGGCTTTCAGGGTCAAAAGGTCCGCGTCGCCAGTGCCTGCGCCGACGAAATCAACGTGGCCTGCTTTTGCGGCGGTCATGATGTGCCTGTCGAGGAGGGCCTCAAGAGCGGGGAGGATGCCAGCCTCGCCATGGGCGTCCATCGCGGCGGGGCCTGCGGTGAAGTAGAATTCCGACCAGAAGGCACGGCGTTTGGCGCCCATCGGCAACACTTCGACGGCGTGGCGAAAGTTCTTGCCGGTTCTTGCGAGTGTGCCGAGAGAGGCGGGCAGGGTCGCTTCTAGATCAGCTTTGATGGCGCGGGCGAGAACTGGCGCAGCACCTTCGGTCCCGATCGCAATTGTCACAGGATCGCGGTCCACGATTGCTGGTGTGATAAAGGCGCTGTCGTGCAGGTTATCGACGATGTTGACGAGTGCGCCCTCGGATGCTGCAATGGCTGCGGTGCGGGCGTCTTCGATAGCGTCTTCATCGGCAGCATAGAAGAGAACGGCGTCGGTAACGTCGCCCGTTTGTAGCGCGCGTTGGATAAGGGACAGCTTGCCGTCTGCGGCCCAATAGAAGATTTCGGGGGCGGCATTTTCCGCGAAGACACAGATCTTGGCTTCGGTCTTCATCAAAAGGCGCAATTTTGCGAGGGCTGCGTCGCCGCCGCCAGATAAAACGATGCGCTTGTTTTCGATCGCAAGAAAGATTGGAAAGTGCTTCATGGTCCGTATCCTCTAATTTCAGACCTCAATATAGAACAATTGTTCTGTATTGTGCAGTATGCTGCGGCTAGGTAAGGACAGTTGTTTGGTTTACTGCGCAAATCGGAGTAATCTTTCCAAGTGAATGGAGAAAACAGAATGTCGGTGCGAATAGACGAGATGGATCGGAAGATTTTACGGGCGATGCAGGCGGATGCGGCGCAATCTTTGGACGAAATCGCGAAGGTTGTGGGGTCGAGTAAGACGCCTGTCTGGAATCGTATCCGCAAAATGCGCGAGGCGGGGATCATTGGGCAGCAGACGGTGATGCTTGATGCCGAGGCGCTGGGGTTCGAGGCCTGTTTCTTTGTGCTTATCCGCACGTCCGAGCACGACAAAGGCTGGCAAGAGCGGTTTTTGGCGGCGTTGATGACGCGGGCGGAGGTGCAGGAGGCGCACCGATTGGCGGGGGATATCGACTATATTCTCAAGGTGCGGGTGCAAAATGCGCGGGCCTATGACACGTTTTATCAGGCGCTAATTTCCGAGGTGAAGGTGTTCAACGTGACGGCGCTATTGTCGATGGAAGAAATCAAATCGACGATTGCATTACCAATTTAGATTTGGCGATTTAGGCCTGCACCATGAGGGTTTCGAGGCCGTGGAAATGGTAGACGTCAGCGTATTTCGGTGGGCTGGCGAGGCGTAGGTTGGGGCAGCGGGCGAAGAGGGTTTCCAGCGCGATTTGCAGTTCTAGCCGTGCCAAGGGCGCACCGACGCAAAAGTGGATACCGCCGCCGAAGCTGGCGTTTTTCGGACCCGCGCGGGTGGGGTCAAATTGGGTTGGGTTTGCGTAAGCTGTCGCGTCACGATTGGCGGCGGCAAGGAGGCAGCCAATTTGGTCGCCGCGTTTGAGGGCGTGACCGTAAAACTCCATGTCTTCATAGACGTAGCGGGTGAACATATGCAGTGGCGGGTCGTGGCGGATGACCTCTTCGACGGCGGTGGGCGTGATGGTTTTATGCCCGATTTCGAGGAGGGTTTTCACGCCGTTGCCAAGGGTATGAACGGTCGCCTCGTGGCCCGCGTTGAGGAGCAGGATGCAGGTGGTGATCAGCTCGTCTTCGGTCAGTTTATCACCCGCTTCATTGGCCGCAATCAGCGTTGAAATGAGGTCGTTAGCCGGATTTTTACGTTTGTGTCCGATATAATCACGGATGAAGGCGCTAAAGGCCTTTGTTGCGGCCATTGCGTCGGCCTCGATCTGGGGCGTGCGCTGTGGTTGATACATGGCAACCATGGCGTTGGACCATTTGAGCAAGTCGTCGGCGTGGGTCTCGTCTACGCCAAGAAGGCGCGAGATGATGCGTACGGGCACGGGCTGTGCGAAGGCGGTGAGCAGATCGAAGGGGGCCGACGGGAACCTGTCGATGGCTTGATTGCATAGATCGGTAATGTCGGGTGCTAAGGCGGCAATTGTGCGGCTGGTGAAGGCGCGCAAAACGAGGCCACGCAGGCGGGTGTGAACGGGCGGCTCTAACTCCAGCATGGAGTGGGATTCGATTTTGTAGAAGGGCGCGAGGGCCTCGGGGATAGGCCGCGCAAATTCGGGCGGGCATTCGCGGCCCATGCGTTTGTCGCGCAAGGCGGCTTGGGTCGCTGCGTAAGAAACGGTGCAGGCCATGCCGTAGTCGTCCCAATAGAACAGATCGCCCGCGGTGCGGGTGCGTTCATAGAACGGGTAGGGATCTTGCACGAAGGCGGGATCTTTTGGATTTTGCGCGAAATGTTCCATGGCGCAATCTTTGGCAAGGCTCGCTGGTCAATGCAAGAGACGGCAGCTAAAGTTGTCGTCATGACAGCCACTTATCGCAACAGCTTTATCGGGATTGCCGCCTATTTGATGGCGGTGGCTGCATTGGTTGCGGGGATTTGGTGGTATGGGTATGGCGCGGGGCTGGCGCAGCTTGGCAAACGCGCAGAATCGGATTTGGCCTTGGCGGCAAACGGTTTGGTGGGCGAGTTAGAGCGGTTTCGCGAGTTGGCAGTTTTGATGGCGGATCATCCGTTGGTTTACGCGGCACTTGAGACCCGGAACGATGAAGAGGCTGTGACGCCGGTTTTGCAAGAGATTGCTGATAAAACGGGAGCGATTGAGATTGCGCTCGTGGATGCGTCGGGCAAGGTTTTGGCGGCGACACTTGGGGCGGATGAAAGCCCTTTGAAGGGGCGCGCCCATTTTGAGCGCGCGTTGGATGGTGCCTTGGGCATTGATCATTTGTTGCGAGCGGGCACTGGTGAGCGGATTTTCGTCTTTGCGGCCCCTGTTTTTGCCGATGACGGACCAGTTGTCGGGGCGATTGTGGTGTCAGCGGGCGTTGAGGCGGTTGAGGTCGCGTGGCGGGCAGGGGCGCCAGTTCTGTTCTTTACCGACGGGGCGGACATGGTGTTTGTCGCATCGCGGTCCGAGATGGTTTTGACCTCTGTTAAAAGCGGCAATTTCATCGACTATGATCAGCGCCGCGTGCACGGTTTTGACATTTGGCGCGTTGATGGCGGGCGGTATTTACCGCGTCATGCCTTGCACTTGACCCAAGACTTGCCCGTGATTGCGATGCGTGGCGAGATCATGATTGATACGGCCCCTGCGCGGCAATTGGCGTTGTTGCAGGCAGCGGCGGCAGGGGCGTTGTGTTTGGCGTTTGGCGCGTTTGGATTTCTGGCAACCCAGCGCAGGCGCACATTGTCAGAGGCAAATGCGAAGCTCGAGTCGCGGGTGAAAAGCCGCACAGCACAGCTTTTGGAGGCCAATACAGATTTGCGTCGCGAAGTGGCAGAGCGTCGCGCGGCGGAGACCAGTTTGAAAAAGGCGCAGGCCGATCTGGTGCAGGCGGGAAAGCTGTCGGCCTTGGGGCAGATGTCGGCGGGGATTAGCCATGAGTTGAACCAGCCGCTAATGGCGATCCAGTCGTTTGCGGAAAATGGGGTTGGCTTTTTGGAGCGCGGAAAGACGGAGGTGGCGGCGCAGAACTTAGGCCGTATCTCGGAACTGGCGCATCGCATGGGGCGGATTATCAAGAACCTGCGGGCGTTCTCGCGGCAAGAGGTTGAGCCATTCACGGATGTTGATTTGGGCAAAGTTGTTGATGCGATGCTTGAGTTGTTGGAGCCAAAGATCGCCGAGGCGGGCATTGCGGTTCATTGGGCGCGTGGTGCGCAGGTTATCGTGCGCGGTGGCGAGGTCAGATTGCAGCAGGTGCTGTTGAACCTAGCGTCCAATGCAATTGATGCGATGGAACGCAGCCCGCAGAAAATTCTGACAATTGATGTTGGGCGCGTGGGCGACAAGGTTGTGGTTTCGGTGAGTGATACGGGGCCGGGGATCAAGGAGCCTGAAAAGATTTTCGATCCGTTTTATTCGACGAAAGCTGTCGGCGCAGGTGAAGGGATGGGGCTTGGCTTGAGCATTTCATACGGGCTCGTGCAAAGCTTTGGCGGCGCTATTCGGGGTCGTAACTTGGACGAAGGCGGTGCTATATTTACCGTCGAATTGATCCCTTCTGCTATGGAGCCTCGCTTGTGACCTGTCGTGTTTTGCTCGTTGATGATGACCCCGCGATCCGCGAGGCGTTGGGGCAATCCTTGGAGTTGGAAGGGTTGGAGCCTGTTTTGGCTGGGTCTTATGTCGCCGCGAAGGATTGGTTAACGCCTGATTTTGACGGTGTTGTTGTCACCGATATTCGCATGCCGGGACGGGACGGGTTTTTCCTGTTGGATCATGCGCGCACTGTTGATCCTGATTTGCCAGTGATTTTGCTGACGGGCGAGGGTGATATCCCGATGGCCGTGAAGGCGATGGGCATGGGCGCGTTTGATTTCCTAGAGAAACCCTGCGGACCGAGGCCGTTTTTGGCAGTGGTCACAAAGGCCCTGAAATCGCGTGCATTAGTGTTGGAAAACAGGCGCTTAGCACGTGTTGTTGAGAAAGGCGACGCGGCTGAGCGGATGCTGTTTGGCCAGTCTGTGATGGCCCGCGAGCTGCGTGCGCAGGTCCGCCAGATTGCCCACGCTGGCACCGATGCGTTGATTTCGGGAGAGCGCGGTTCGGGGACGTCAAAGGTGGCGGAGGTCATTCATTTGTTGTCGGAACGTGCGGCGCGTCCGTTTGTGAAGCAGCCCTCGGGCCTGTTGGACGCTGACGGATTGGGTCGTGCCTTGGAGGCTGCCGAGGGTGGCACTCTCTATCTGGATGAAGTCGGGCGATTGGCTGCGGATGTGCAAGCGGCGCTGCTTGGGCATATTGAAGCGGGGCTCAATCTGCGAATTTTGGCGGGCACGACGAAGGCCTTGGATGAAGAAGTTGCGGCAGGTCGTTTGCAGGAAGACCTGTTTTACCATTTTGATGTCATGGCTGTGCGCATTCCGTCGTTGCGTGAACGCAGCGAGGATATTCCGATCCTGTTTCGTCACTTTGTGGCGCAGGCCTGCGAGCAGGCGAATTTACCGCAACCCGAAATCGGTCAGCAGGTGATCGCGGGTTTGATGGCGCAAGATTGGCCGGGCAATGCGCGGGCGCTGATGAATGCGGCGATGCGCTTTGCAATGAGGCTAAGTGATGCGGTTGACGACAAGGGGCAGGGCTTGGCTGAACAGATGGCGCAAGTTGAACGGTCCTTATTGATTGCTGCATTGCAGCGCCATGAGGGCCGCGCGGGTGAGACCGCGCTTGAGCTGCAACTGCCGCGCAAAACCTTTTACGACAAGCTAGCCCGCCACGGATTGCGCGCCGAAGATTTTCGCACGACTTAGACTTGTGCGAAATCCCGCACTGTTAGCCTTAACGGCTGTGTGGATTTCCGCACAGATCTATTGGCCGCCACTGAGTCTTTTTTCTAAATTCATATTTTTCAATGGTTTAGGCGTCAAAGGTTAATCGGCAAAACTCCGCTTGCCAGTTGACTTCGTTGTGCGCTGTAATGCGGCATCTGGCCCGATCTTGGGGCTGTGACTTACGTTCTGGGAGGAACTCACATGAAATTTTTGAAGAAAGTGGCCGTATTGGCCGCAATGTCCGTTGCTGCAAATGCTGCAAACTCAGAAAGCCATTCAAACGGCTGTGACGAGGGCGAAGTTGTCGTCAAGTTCAGCCACGTGACCAACACTGACAAGCACCCAAAGGGTATTGCTGCACAGTTGCTGATGGACCGCATCAACGCGGAAATGAACGGCACAATGTGTATGGAAGTTTTCCCGAACTCCACACTGTATAAAGACGAGCAAGTGATCGAAGCATTGCTTCAGGGCGACGTGCAATTGGCTGCACCTTCCTTGTCATTGTTCGAGTCGATCACAAAGTCTTACCGTTTGTTCGACCTTCCGTTCATGTTCAAGAACATCGCAGCTGTTGACGCGTTCCAGTCGTCTGAAACTGGCCAAGCGATGAAAAACAACATGCAGCGTCGTGGCCTTCAGGGTCTTGAGTTCTGGCACAATGGCATGAAGCAGATTTCTGCGAACAAGCCTTTGGTCGCACCAACAGATGCAAACGGTCTGAAGTTCCGCGTGCAGCCGTCCGACGTGCTTGTGGCACAGATGGAAGCGCTTGGCGCGTCCCCACAGCCAATGGCGTTTTCCGAAGTTTACGGCGCTTTGCAGACTGGCGTTGTGGATGGTCAAGAGAACACATGGTCCAACATCTACGGTCAGAAGTTCTTTGAAGTCCAAGACGGTGTGACTGAAACCAACCACGGCATCATCGACTATATGGTAGTTGCGTCGGTTGATTTCCTCGACAGCCTTGATCCAGCGGTGCGTGAGCAGTTCCTTACGATCCTGAACGAAGTGACTGTTGAGCGTAACGGCGCGGTTGGCGCAGTTGACGATGCGGCACGTCAGTCCATCTTGGACGCTGGCGGCAAAATCGTTGAGCTGACACCAGAGCAGCGTCAGGTTTGGGTTGATGTGATGAAGCCAGTATGGACTCAGTTCGCTGAAGAAGTTGGCCAAGAGAACATCGACGCCGCACAGGCAATCAACGAGTCTATGTAAGTCTAACGACGTATTGCGCGGCCCGAGCAAGACTTGGGCCGCGCTTTTTGCAAATGCAGTTTGGGGGAGACAGCGCATGAGCGGCAAGTATGAAGCGACGGGGCCAGTGGGCCGATTTGTCGATACGTTTGAAGAGTCAGCGATTGCGGCCCTTTTGGGGATGATGACTTTGCTCACATTTACCAATGTGATCATGCGCTATGTGTTTAACAATTCTATCATTTGGAGCCTTGAAGTTGTGACCGCCATGTTCGCTTGGCTGGTCCTGTTTGGGCTTTCTTATGGGTTCAAAGTGACGGCGCACCTTGGTGTTGATGCGGTCACGAATATGCTTTCGCCAGCTCTGCAAAAGACGGTTGCGTTGATTGTCGGCGCGTTTTGCATCTTTTACGCGATGCTGATTTTGAAGGGGTCTTGGGACTATTGGGCGCCTTTTGCGGATCTGCCGCCAACGACGGGGCGCTGGTTCCCGACGGGGCTCGATTATGCCGCTAGGGGCCGTAGTTTCTTTGAAACTGACCAAATCCCGATGCTGTCATGGATGCGCCCGCTTGAGGACTGGATCAATTACGGCGAAGCCTATTCCAAGATGCCACGCATGATCCCCTATACGATCCTGCCGATTGGGGCCGCGTTGATGCTGTTCCGTATCGTGCAAGCCGTCGGGCGTGTCTGGACGGGTGCTGCATCCAGCCTGATCGTCAGCCACGAGGCCGAAGACGCTGTCAAAGAGGCTTCGGCCTTAAATAAAGGGGCATAAGCCATGGAAGTTCTTGTTCTCTTTATCATGATCATCAGCTTGCTGTTGATCGGTGTGCCGATTGCGGTCTCGCTTGGCCTATCGTCGATGATCTTCTTGTTGGTGATGTCCGATACCTCGCTCGAGTCGATTGCGCAGTCGCTGTATCAGGCGATGGCGGGCCACTATACGTTGCTGGCTATTCCGTTCTTTATTCTGGCGTCGAGTTTCATGTCGACAGGCGGTGTGGCCCAGCGGATTATCCGTTTTGCGATTGCTTGTGTGGGACACCTACAGGGTGGCTTGGCGATTGCGGGTGTAATGGCCTGTATGATCTTTGCGGCGCTCTCAGGGTCTAGCCCTGCGACGGTTGTGGCGATTGGGTCAATCGTGATCGCGGCCATGACACAAGCGGGCTATAGTAAGGAATTCGCGGCAGGCGTGATCTGTAACGCGGGGACTTTGGGTATTTTGATCCCGCCATCGATTGTGATGGTGGTCTATGCTTCTGCCACGGATGTATCCGTGGGCCGTATGTTCCTAGCAGGCGTGATCCCCGGCCTTTTGGCAGGTGTGATGCTGATGATCACCATCTATGTGATGGCACGGATCAAGAACATGCCAAAAGGCGAATGGCTGGGTTGGGGCGAGATTTTCTCCAGCTTCCGCGATGCACTTTGGGGGTTGATGCTCATCGTGATTATCATGGGCGGCATTTATGGCCATCCGTGGATTGTGAACGGGGCGCTTGGCTGGAAGCCGGGTGCTTTTACGCCGACAGAAGCCGCTGCTGTGGCCGCTGTGTACGCTTATATCGTGGCGACGTTTATCTACCGCGATATGGGGCCGCTGGCCGCAAAAGATGGTCGCAAGGCCTCATCTTTGCTGCGCAAGCCTTGGGTGCTGGTCACCGGGTTCTTTCATATCGATACGCGTAAGACATTGTTGGAAGCTGGCAAACTGACCATCACCTTGATGTTCATTATCGCCAATGCCCTGATCCTCAAGCACGTTTTGACCGACGAGCAAATCCCGCAGCATATCGCGGATGCGATGTTGGGTGCGGGCATGGGGCCAGTGATGTTCCTTGTGGTGGTCAACGTGATCTTGCTCATTGGTGGGCAGTTCATGGAACCATCAGGCCTTATCGTCATCGTTGCACCGCTGGTGTTCCCTATTGCGATATCCTTGGGTATTGATCCGATCCACCTTGGCATCATCATGGTGGTGAACATGGAGATCGGAATGATTACGCCGCCTGTGGGTCTCAACCTGTTTGTGACTTCTGGTGTCGCCAACATGCCGATGATGGCCGTGGTCCGCGCCGCATTACCATTCCTTGCCGTGCTGTTCGTGTTCCTGATTATGATCACCTACATCCCGATTATCTCGACCTATCTGCCCACGAAGTTCATGGGTCCAGAGTTGATCGTGAACTAAAGGGGCGCTTGCGCGCGAGATATTATAGTTTGGTGAGAGGCCCCGTCTGGTGAACAGGCGGGGCCTTTTGCGCTACATGGTGGAGCCTCCGGCGGGAATATTTGTGGACATAGAAAATCGGGGGCGGGGTTGCAAATTGGGGGTGTGCCGCGCATTGAGGCGGGAACGAATGACGTGAGCAGATGATACCACGGATTGATGCGGCCAAGCTTTTGGCGGGTGAGGCGGATGCGATGGCGTTGGCGGCCGAAGCCGCGACAGGTGTCGGGTTTATGACCGTTTATAATACGCCTTTGACTGGACCGATGGTTCAATCCGTGATTGACGCCTATGCCGCGTTTTTTCACCTGCCCGCTGCGGCCAAGTCTGGCTATGATATGTCGGTGACGGGATCAAACCGTGGCTGGGGTGCGGGCGGCGCAGAGCAGGTCGATCCTGATGCGAACCCTGATTATAAGCAGGTGTTTGATTGCGGGTTTACTCTTGTTGAGGATGATCCGATTGCCGATGCGAACCTATCGTTTTATGCGCCGAACCTCTGGCCGCATCAGCCTGCGGGTTTTGCCGAGGTTTTGCAGAATTACTATTTGCAAAGCACTGATTTTGCGCTGAATTTGCTCTGTGCGATTGCCGAGGCTGTTGGCGAGGATGGGGAGTATTTTCGCGATAAGTTTACCCGTCCGATGGCGCTCTTACGGGGGAACTTTTATCCTGAGCGGCCTGTTTGGGCGACCGAGAAGGATTTCGGGATTGCAACCCATACCGATTACGGCTGTTTGACGCTTTTGGCGACGGATGGATCGCCGGGGTTGGAAGTGCGTAAGCGCGGGGGCGGTTGGATTCCTTTGTCTGCCCCTCCGGGGGAATTTGTGATCAATTTTGGCGCGATGCTAGAGATGTGGATGGGTGGCAAGATCAAGGCCACGCCGCACCGTGTAATTGGCACGAATGCCGAGCGGATTTCGGTGCCGTTGTTTTTCAATCCGAACCATGATGAGGATGTCGCACCGATAGGGTCAGGACAGTCGATTGATGCTTGGGTGCATTTGAAGAAGCGCTATGACGAGACTTATGTGCACCTGCAAAAGAAGTAGTTAGTCGCGTAAATCGCTGAGCGCGCGGCGGCCTAATTCGCAGGCCAGTGTCGGGTCTTCGCGTGCTTGATCGGGCAGGGACCAATAGGGCATATTGTGGAATTGTGTGCCGCCGTCATCTGCTAACGCATTGGCAAGGCTTCCTTTTGTCTTGAGGTAGATGGTGCCGTCGCTGCTGACGAGGCTGAAAACCGTGCCGTCGTAATAGAGGCAGATGCCGCCGAACATTTTACGGTTTGTAATAGGGCCTAGATCCGAGAGCAGGTCGATCGCGAAGGCAATGTCTGCGTCGGAGATGCTGCTCACTTTGGCGCGGTGATGGCATCGTTGAATTTGATCGACTCGCCGCAACCGCAGGCGTCGACGACGTTCGGGTTGCGGAATTTGAAGCCTGATTCCAGCAGCGAGGTCTCGTAGTCAATTTCCGTGCCAAAGAGGAACATTTGCGCCATCGGGGCGATCATGACGCGGGCGCCTGACGTTTCAACAACTTCGTCTAGAGGGTTGATTTCACTGACGTATTCCATGGTGTATTCCATGCCCGCACAGCCGCCTTTTTTCACGCCAATGCGCAGGCCTTCAGAGCCGTCTTTGGCCATGAGTTTTGCGATCTGTGTGGCGGCTTTGTCAGTGATCGAAACCGCTTGTTTTCCGGGGATGCCGAACATGGGAAGTCTCCTTACCCTTTTAAGATAGGGTCGTGTGCGCACTATTCCAAGCCCTTTGGTAGGGCGTTGAAATACTTACATAAAACCGAGCTCTAAGCGGGCCTCGTCGGACATCATTTCCATGCCCCATTGGGGTTCAAACGTCATGGCGACGTCGACGTGTTTCACGCCAGGGAGTGGCTCGACCGCGTCGGCGACCCAACCGGGCATTTCGCCAGCGACGGGGCATCCGGGTGCTGTGAGGGTCATGATGACGTTCACGGCGTTTTCGGGCGAAATATCAATCGTGTAGATCAGCCCCAGATCGAAAATATTCACTGGGATTTCAGGGTCATAGACGGACCGAATGGCCTCTACGACGGTGTCGTAAAGAGGGTGGTCTGTGCTTGAGGGCGCGATCAGTGGTGTGCCTTCAACGGGGGTGCTTGCGTCTGTCATTTTGGTCTGTCCTGCTATTCCTGACTGTTCATATAGGGTTTAGCGGGGGGGCCGTAAAGGGCGGTGACATACGTGCACGGGGTGTGCACCGCGCGTGCACGCGGAAATGGCAGCCTCGCGCTCAAATTATCAGATCCTGCTCCACGCGCGAATGTCATGTGTGGATGGCTCCTGCATAGCAAGACATATTTGATCAGATTTGTGCATTTGTCAGAAGCAGTCATGTGTCCGGCCTGTTTGCGCGGTTTTGACCGCTGGCCCTGATGGGTT
>Ga0102911_1000202_pt1 | contig 24070 bp, 21 predicted proteins | sample Colrivmet1558A02_FD_84975 | JGI IMG/M metagenome (GOLD analysis project Ga0102911, IMG submission 84975) | Estuarine microbial communities from the Columbia River estuary - metaG 1558A-02 | ecosystem: Environmental > Aquatic > Marine > Intertidal zone > Estuary | place: USA: Columbia River... | reverse complement strand
GGGGTTGATGCCATCCATGACTTCATGGCGCCATTTGGGTTTGGCCAAATCACAGGCATTGATCTGCATGGCGAGCAGTCAGGCATTCTGCCCAGCCAAGCGTGGAAACGAGCCGCCTATAAACGCGCGGACCAGCAGCGCTGGTACGCCGGCGAGACGATCTCCCTGGGGATTGGCCAGGGCTACAACTCATTCACGATGCTGCAACTCGCCAGTGCGACCGCCACGCTCGCCAACCGCGGTGTGCAGTACCCACCGCACCTGATGCGCGCCATCCGTGAGTCACGTAACAGCACCGCACAAACGATGTCCAGCGTGACGCCGCGGGACTTGAACCTGAATCAAAAAAATGTGGATCACATCATTGAGGCGATGGTTGGCGTGACACAAGAGGGTACGTCGCGCCTTTCTTTTGCGAACGCACCCTATCTCAGTGCGGGTAAGACGGGTACGGCGCAGGCCCTGACAATTGGACAAAACGAAAAGTACGATGCAAAAAAGCTGGCAGAGTACGAGCGCGATCACGCGCTGTACATCGCGTTCGCACCCGCTGATGCACCGGAAATCGCATTGGCTATCGTGGTTGAAAATGCGGGCTTTGGCAGCGCCCACGCGGCACCCATCGCGCGGCGTGTTTTTGACTACGTGCTATTGGGCCAATACCCCAGCGAAGCAGACATCGCCGCGGTGCAACAAGGCCAAGCCACGGCCCCGATTGGGGAGCCCCGAGCGGTCGCTGATGTCCCACTCACCCGAACGGTCGACCCCACCACTTCGGAATAAAGCACCCGCATCAAGCGCTCAGTTAGCCCACCATGTAGGCATCCCAGGCGGTTTTGGTAATCAACGCCGCCACGACAATCATGAAAGCAACGCGCACAAAACCTGCTCCGTGACGCAAGGCGAGGCGCGTACCAATCAAGCTACCAGCCACATTGGCGACGGCAATAAACACGACAAAATGCCACCAAATGTGGCCTGTCGAAATGAACAATACCAGCGCGGCCATATTTGACCCAAGGTTCAGCAGTTTGGCGCTGGCGCTGGCGTGCAAAAAATCAAAGCCCAAAAAGCGTACCATCGCAAAAATAAAAAAGCTACCAGTGCCGGGACCAAAAAACCCGTCATAACCACCGATGACAAAACCCATTAGGCCCATCACCCAACGTTCTTGATTTGGGGTCAACGTAGGCGCGTGTTCACGGCCCATGTCTTTCTTTGCCAGGGTGTAAATAAAAACCGCTATCAGCACAAAGGGGAGTGCTTTGCGAAAGCCATCAGGGGAAACCTGCGTGACTGCCCAAGCCCCCAAAAATGAGCCCACGACTGCCAACACCAATGCCGGCAACAAGCTGCGCCAAGGCATGGTGACGCGGTGCGCATATTGCCAGGCCGCCGCCGCCGTCCCCCACATGGACGCGCTTTTGTTCACCCCAAATAAGGTTGCGGGATGCGCGTTGGGGAACATCGCAAACATCGCAGGGACCAATATCAGTCCGCCACCACCGACGATGGAATCCACAAAGCCCGCTAAAAAGGAGGCAAAGGTAACAGCGATAAATTCCATAAATGAATCAAGGGTTGGCGCAAAAAAAAGCACCGGCTAAAGCCGGTGCGTTTTTTGTCTCTGTGGACTTCGGTTCGAATTGTCTCCTCGACCCTCGCTCTAGTGAGACCACAAGACAGTGCCCTGTAATTTCACGCGTGCAGACAATGTAACAAGGGATGACCCACTGCCGCATGGGGACTTTCCCGCATAAACTGCCAAAAAATTCAATACTTTTGACATCTATTAATACTTAGGTATTCTCAGCAATCCAGCGGGCCGCCTTTTCTGCAATCATCAGGGTCGGGCTATTGGTATTGCCACTGGTAATCGTGGGCATCACCCCAGCGTCCACCACGCGCAGGCCAGTGATCACCCCGCCCGCACCATCACGCACCCGCAAATGGGTGTCGACCACAGCCATGGGATCATCGTCGCGCCCCATCTTCGTCGTACCCACTGGGTGAAAAATGGTCGTCGCAATGTCTCCGGCCAGCCGTGCCAATTCGTCATCAGTTTGGTATTGGATACCTGGCTTCACCTCTTCGGGCTGGAAGTTCTCAAGCGCGGATTGGGACACAATTTCCCGCGTCAACCGCAACGAGTCGGCCGCGATCTTGCGGTCAATGTCGGTACTCAGATAATTCGGCGCAATCACAGGCGGCTGTTGGGAATCAGGGCTCTGGATATGCACCGAACCCCGACTGGTGGGATTCAAATTACACACGCTGGCCGTGAACGCGTTAAACCGGTGCAATGGCTCACCAAACGCATCCAAGCTCAACGGCTGCACGTGGTACTGCAAATTGGCATGAGGCTGACTGGGGTCGGACCTCACAAACGCCCCCAACTGGCTCGGTGCCATGCTCATGGGCCCGGAACGCTTCAATGCGTACTCGAGTCCGATCAGGGCCTTACCCCACCAACTGTTCGCCATCGTGTTGAGTGTCTTCACGCCCTTAACCGAGAAGACGGCACGAATCTGTAAGTGGTCTTGTAAATTCTCACCCACGCCAGGCAGGTTAACCAGTGGCTCCACGCCCGCTTGCGCGAGCACCGCCGGGTCACCAATGCCCGAGCACTCAAGCAGCTGCACCGAGCCGATGCTACCCGCGCTGAGGATCACCGATGTGCGCGCACCCACGGCATAGCGGCGATTGGTCGCACCATCCACAACCCATGCACCGGCGCAACGCCAGCCCTCTGTGGGCGATTTCTCCATCGCCAACTTCTCGACTTGTGTTTGGGTACGAATCACCAAATTGGAGCGGTGTTTTACGGGATTCAAAAAAGCCTTCGACGTGTTCCAACGCCACCCCTTGCGTTGGTTCACCTCGAAGTAGGAAACGCCTGCGTTATCGCCACGGTTGAAATCGGGTGTCGCGGGAATACCCTTTTGCTGCGCCGCCAATGCGAAGGCGTCGAGCACATCCCAGCGCAGACGTTGCTTTTCAACGCGCCACTCACCATCGCCACGGTGCCAAGGATTGGCCTCTGCCGAGGCTTGGTCTTGGCTGTGGTGCGACTCGTGGGCCAAAAAATCAGGCAAACAACGATCCCACCGCCAATCAGCGTCACCCGTCAAGTCCGCCCACCGATCGTAGTCACGCGCTTGGCCGCGCATGTAAATCATGCCGTTGATGCTGGAACAACCACCCAAGGCTTTACCTCGTGGGTAACGTAACTTCCGCCCATTCAGGCCAGGTGTCGGTGCCGTCTCGTAAAGCCAGTCGGTGCGTGGGTTCCCGATGCAATACAGGTAGCCCACTGGAATGTGAATCCAGTGGTAGTTGTCGCGTTTACCGGCCTCCAAAAGCAGGACACGCTTACGGGGATCGGCACTCAGCCGGTTGGCCAACAAGCAGCCCGCGGTACCGGCGCCCACAATCACATAATCAAAGGTATCTGCCGCATCGACGGCGGCGCTAAACGGTGTGGTCATCTGCGGCCCTCTTGGGATTCTCAGGGTCATCGAATGGCAGATCGGCGCCCTCGGGCAGGGCAAAATCGCCCCGCTCAAAAGCGACCAAGACTGCCTGCGCTTGCCGCGCCCAATCAGCGGGCACCTGCAACCGCGCGGGAATCGCACCCGCTAACAAAGAATGCATTTGCAAGGTATGGACGTCCGCCACGGCCGCCGGAATACCGGCAGCTTTCAAACAGCCCAACACCACCATGGCTTGCGTGGGGTCGGCGTAACGCGCCACCGTCACCCAATCTGTCGCATCAAAGTCTAGATCGGGTGACTGCATGCCCGTTACTTCGCGGTAGGCATGACGAACTCAGCGCCCTTACCGATACTGGCAGGCCAGCGCTGCATGACAGATTTTTGCTTGGTGTAGAAACGCACACCCTCCTCGCCGTAGGCGTGCATATCGCCAAACAAACTGCGCTTCCAGCCACCAAACCCGTGCCACGCCATGGGCACCGGGATGGGCACGTTGATGCCCACCATACCCACCTGAATTTGACGCGAGAACTCACGCGCCACATTACCGTCGCTGGTGAAGCAGGACACGCCGTTACCAAACTCGTGGTCATTGATAATTTGCACCGCTTCAGCGAAGTCAGCCACGCGCACGCACGACAGCACGGGACCAAAGATTTCCTCTTTGTAGATGCGCATATCGGTGGTCACGTTGTCAAACAACGTAGCGCCCAACCAGAAGCCGTTGTCGCAACCAGCGCCAGCCGTCGAACCGTTAAAGCCGCGACCATCAACCAACAATTTGGCGCCTTCGGACACGCCAATATCGATGTAATTCGTGATGCGCTGCTTGGCCGCTTGGGTCACGATAGGGCCCATCTCTGCATCCAACTCCACACCGTTCTTGACCGTCAACTCGCGGGCACGTTCGACCAATTTGGGCAACACGCGGTCTGCCACATCACCGACAAACACCGCCACCGAGATCGCCATGCAACGCTCGCCTGCAGAGCCATAAGCCGCGCCCATCAGCGCGTCAACCACTTGATCAATATCTGCATCAGGCATCACCACCAGGTGGTTCTTCGCGCCACCCAAGGCCTGTACGCGTTTACCATGACGGGCACCGGTTTCATAAATGATGTTGGCAATCGGCGTGGAGCCGACAAAGCTGAGCGCTTGAACATCCGGGTGCACCATCAAGGCATCCACAGATTCTTTGTCACCTTGCACCACGTTAAACACGCCGTCGGGCAAGCCCGCTTCGCGCAACAACTCTGCCATCAACAAACTGGCGCCGGGGTCGAGGGGGCTGGGCTTCAAGACAAATGTGTTGCCACAAGCAATGGCCACGGGATACATCCACATGGGCACCATCACAGGGAAGTTAAACGGCGTGATACCCGCCACCACGCCCAAGCTCTGACGCATGGTCCAGTTATCAATGCCGGTTGAAACCTGCTCCGTGTAATCGCCCTTGAGTAACTGCGGAATGCCACAAGCAAACTCCACGATATCGATACCGCGCGTCACCTCACCTTGGGCATCGGTGAACACCTTGCCATGCTCGGCGGTGATGATGCGGGCCAAATCATCGCGGCGTTGATTCAAGAGCTCCAAAAATTTAAACATCACCCGTGCGCGACGCAGGGGCGGCGTGTTGGACCATGCGGGAAAAGCGGCTTTGGCTGCTGCAACGGCCGCGTCCACATCTGCACCGTTGGCTAAGCAAACTGAGCCCGTCACCGCGCCTGTCGCGGGGTTGGTCACATCTTGGCGGCGGTTGGAACTGCCAGGGGTCACTTGGCCATTGATGACGTGGCCGATCGTCGCGATATTTGAATTGCTCATGACTTTAGAAGGGTTTTGAAAAACAAAAAGCCCCACTTTAGGGCCACTCTGTCAATTTTAAGGATGCGATGTGGTGCTGACTACTTGAAATAGTTGAAGTCTGATATTTGATTTTCTTATATCATTGCCTCATGGACATCCAACGTTTGCGCATTTTTATCGCCGTGGCCCAAACGGGCAGCCTCTCGCGGGCGGGCGAGAAGGTCCATCTCAGCCAACCGGCCGTGAGCCTGCAAATTAAACAACTCCAAACCGAATTGGGGATGACACTCTTTCAGCGTGAGGCGCAAGGCATGCGCCTCAGCGAAGACGGCGCAGCGCTACTGCCATGGGCCGAGCGCGTCGTGAGCGCCATGGCCGCCTTCACACAACAGGCGCAACGCCTACACACAGAGTTACGCGGGCAACTGGCAATCGGCACGATCCTTGATCCTGAATTCACGCGCTTGGGCGCCTTCCTCAAGGCGTTGGTTAGCCGGGCGCCAAAAGTCCAAACGGTTATGCGCCACGGTATCAGCGGTCAGGTACGCAACCTCTTGGCTAGCGGTGAATTGGATGTGGCATTTTTTTTGGGCAACCCCAATGCCATCGAAGGGCCACAGCGGGAACCTCGTTGGCACTGCGAAACGCTCAGCCACTTTCGCTACCGGGTTCTGGCACCCGCCGGTTGGGGCCCCCGAGTCAATGGTCAAGACTGGGCGGGTTTGGCCCGCCTGCCGTGGATCATCACCCCGCCCGAGTCGGCCCACCACCGCTTACTCAACAGCGTCACGCAACCACTCGGATTGGCGCTAGAGCGGGCCGCGCTCGTCGATCAAGAGTCCTCAATGGTGGACTTGGTACGGTCCGGTGTGGGGTTGTCTTTGGCGCGTGAATCCATCGCCATCCACGAGGCCCAAGCCAGCGGCTTAGTCATCGCCGATGCCGTGAGTCTGGCCTGTGAGCTGAGCTTCATCTACCTCGCGGCACGCAGCCACGAACCCGCTATCCAAGCTGCGCAAGCAGCCTTGCGCGAGGTCTGGCAACCCTAAGGCCCCTAGCCTGCAGGAACCGGCTCAGGCACCAGCAGCGTACCGTTGCGCAGGCCGCGTACCGTCATGAGGCTAAGCGCCAAAATCACCACGCTGACCAGCACCAAAACCACCACCGAGAGTTGTTGCATCCAAGCGTTGCTCGTCCCGCCAGACGCGGCCATGGCGTCCCCTAACACCAGCGTCAAGCTGGCCAGCGACGCCAACGGGAACGATAACGCCCAGAACCCCATGTGAAAGCCAGCACGCCGGGCGCGCGCCAGCACAGGCGCAACCCACAACAAACAAAAAGCGGCCATCGCCCACGCCATTTGCATCACCCAGGTTGGCGCCTGAAATTGAAACGCCACAACCCCCAGCACCGATGGTGGCGCGACCGAAATAAACCATGTGGGTAACAAACGATCGGGAAGCACGCTGTGCGCGGCGCGGCGCGCCAACACCAATAACAAAACCAACGGCCAGAAAAACAAACCAATACTGGCCTGCATGACCGACCAGTCGACATGCCCTAGCGCCAAGCCTGGCAGCGGCGCCACCACGTTACCCACAACCGGGACAAACAAAACAGGGGTGATCCCCGCCCACATGGGGGTCGTGTGGCCAGCGGCATCGGTCACGGCGGGCTTGAGCCACTTGGACAACACCCACCACGTCACCCACAATTGCGCAGCGGCCACCGCAAACCATAGCGCAGACAACCACGGCTGTGGCCCGAACCACCGCGCACCACAGGCGATTAACAGTAACAACCCCACGGGAACTGTCGCCAGAAAAGCGTGACGAACGGGGTGATTCAAATCCTCTGCAAGGGCTTGCGGAAACTGCACCGAGCGCCGAATCGACAACACCGCCAACACGGCGAAAACCACCAATGCCAAAACAGCCAGCGCTTGTGACAGTGCGGCAGCAGGGGCTCCCATGAGTGGTTCAGCACGACCCCACGCCAAGGACAAACCGCCCAGCCCCATCACCGGTGTGAACCAAGCCAACGACAAAAATTTAAGCGGGGGTGCAGACATTCAAATCTTTCAGAGTCAGGGTTGGTCCGCAGCAGCAACCTGCACGGGTACGCGGGGCGCAATGGCACACATCAATTCGTAAGCAACCGTGCCGCTGGCGTACGCCACCTCATCAATCGGCAACACAGCACCCGATGCGCTGCGCCCCCACAGTACCACCTCGGCACCCATAGCAGGTAGGGCGCCGCGTACGGCAACCACCGGGCGCAAATCGACGGTCAGCATATCCATGCTGACGCGCCCTACCACGCGGGTGCGAATCCCATCGACCAACACCGGCGCACCGGCATCGAGGGCACCGTTGGCATGCCGAGGGTAACCGTCGGCGTAACCACATGACACAACCCCAATCGCCATCGCCTCAGGCGCCACGAAAGTGGAGCCATAACCCACCGTGTCGCCTGGCGCTAAATGCTGCAACGCCAGCAGCTGCGCCGATAACGTCATGGTGGGTTGCAAATCCCAAAGCGCGGCGTCCCCCTGCGGAAAATCAGGTGCGCTACCGTACAACGCAATTCCGGCTCGCACCCAATCAGCGGCAACGGTTGGCGCATTGGGCGCGTGGCGCAACACAGCCGCACTGTTTGACACCGTGCGGGCACCCGCCAAGTCAGTGCTGGCCGCATCAAACACAGCCATTTGGTGCGCGATACCGCGTGCACCATCCGCATCGCTGAAGTGCGTCATCAGTGAAATTTCATCGACCTGCGGCAAGGCATTCAGGCGGGTCCAAGCGCTGCGATAGGCATCGGGCTTGAAGCCCAAACGATTCATCCCTGAATTAAGCTTTAAAAAGACCCGATGTGGCACCTGTGTTTTGTGCGTCGCCAACCAGTCAATCTGCTCAGCGCAGTGCACGGTGTGCCATAAATCCAAACGTGAGCACCACTCCAGGTCACGCAACTCGAACGCGCCCTCCAGCAGCAGAATCGGTCCGCGCCAACCCAACTGCCGTAAACGCTGGGCCTCGGCGATATCCAACAAAGCGAAACCATCGGCACCGCGCAAGGCGTCATACACATTCTCAATGCCGTGGCCATAGGCATTGGCTTTCACCACCGCCCAGACCCGCGCGTTGGGCACTTGCGCACGAATGCGGCTCAGGTTGTGGCGCAAAGCGTCGCTGTGAATCGTGGCGAGAATAGGGCGCGGCATGGCTCAAATACTAATCAAATTAAGTCGTGTTGTGCGATCGGGGCGACGGCATGAGAAAGGCTCGCATGCTATAACCATCGCTGGCTAAGTGCCCTCCAATTGTGTCAGTTTGTAAACCGCGTCGCCACGCTATACCCAACTAAAAAAAACATGAAGCGCGGCTTCTACACCATCATGGCAGCGCAGTTTTTCAGCTCGCTGGCCGACAACGCCTTGTTCGTTATCGCAGTCGCGCTGTTGCGCAGCACCCAAGCGCCTGATTGGCAGGCTGCCGCATTGGTGCCCATGTTCGCGCTTTTCTATGTCGTGCTTGCGCCGTGGGTTGGCGCTTTTGCTGATGCCCGACCCAAAGGGCAAGTCATGTTCATCAGTAACAGCATCAAAGTGGTCGGCTGCCTGTTGATGCTTTGGGGCAGCCATCCCTTGCTCGCATACGGCGTCGTGGGCTTGGGGGCAGCGGCGTATTCGCCTGCTAAATACGGCATCCTCACCGAACTGTTACCCCCGTCCCAATTGGTCAAAGCCAATGGGTGGATCGAAGGCCTCACAATCACCTCCATCATCTTGGGCGTGGTGTTGGGCGGCGTGTTGGTTGGTCCGCATATCGGTCCGTTCCTGCAGAGTATTGATGTGCCAGGTATCTCATTGGGCATCGACACCATTGAGCAGTCCGCGCTGGCCAGCATGGTGCTGGTGTACGCCATCGCCGCTTGGTTCAATACGCGTATTCCGCGCACCGATGTGGCCCTGCGGCCCATGCCCATAAACCCACTCAACCTGATGCCCGACTTTTACGAATGCAACCGCCGACTATGGCGTGATCGCTTGGGGCAAATTTCGTTGTCAACTACCACCCTGTTCTGGGGTGTGAGCGGTAACCTGCGCTACATCGTGCTGGCGTGGGCAGCCGTAGCGCTTAACTACACCACTACCGAGGCTGCCAAGTTGGTGGGGGTGGTCGCAATTGGTACGGCAGCCGGTGCCATCGTGGCGTCCATGTGGGTCCGCCTTGATCAGGCCTGCAAAGTGATGCCTTTAGGTATCGGCATGGGCTTGTTGATCTTGTTGCTCAACTACATCACAAGCCTGTGGGTGGCGGTACCGTTCCTGATCCTATTGGGTGCGTTGGGTGGCTTTTTAGTGGTCCCCATGAACGCGTTGCTGCAACACCGAGGGCACAGCCTGATGGGTGCGGGTCGGTCGATTGCGGTACAAAACTTCAACGAGCAAGCCTGTATTTTGGGTTTGGGCTTGATGTACAGCGCCGCCACGGGCGCAGGCGTTTCGGCGTTTGCCTCCATCGCGGGGTTTGGCTTGTGCATCGCCATCGTGATGTACATCATCCAACGCTGGCACCAGCACAATTTACGCACCCACCCCCAAGAGCTCGCGGTGTTGTTGCGCCAAGCGCGTGACGAGCCCTCGCACTAAACCCCATGACTGCTGCTGAAAAACGATGGGCCGTCACCGGCCTCCTCATCAATGCCATGGTGTGGGGCTTGTCGTGGTGGCCGTTACGGCAGTTGCAAGCCGCTGGGTTTCACCCGCTTTGGAGCACGTTGTTGGTTTTCACCCCCGCGCTTTTGGTGTCTGGGGTCTGGTACCGAAAACACTGGCGCATTCTATTGACCAGCCCTGCACTATGGGCGCTGGCGATGGCGGCTGGCGCAACCAATGTGGGCTTCAATTGGTCAGTCACGACAGGTGATGTGATTCGCGTCATCCTGTTGTTCTACACCATGCCCGCATGGGCGGTTTTGCTGGCGTGGTGGCTGCTAAAGGAAACGCCAACCGCTGCCGCCTTTGTGCGGTTAATCATCGCGTTTGCGGGCTTGTGGTTGGTTCTATGGCAACCGGGTAGCGGCTGGCCCGTGCCGCGCGAATTTGCCGATGTATTGGCATTGGTGGCGGGCTTCATGTTTGCGCTCAATAACGTGTTGCTGCGAAGGGGGCACGCTTACCCCAGTGGCGCTCGGGTGTTAGCCATGTTTTTTGGCGGCGTGGTACTCAACAGTGTGGTCGCCTTGGTAGGGTTTGGGTTGGGTTCCTTGCCTGCGCCGCAACCCTCCGGCGGGCAGTGGCTGCCGATTGCATTGGGTTTATCGATGGCCATCATTGCGGCCAATGTCGCCCTTCAATACGGCGCGTCGCGGCTGACCAGCGCTGCCACATCCATCATCATGTTGAGTGAGGTGGTGTTTGCCAGCGTGTCGTCGATTGCGCTGGGTGCATCTGTGTTTGAGGCGCACATTTGTTTTGGCGCCTTGTGCATCATGACAGCCGCGCTTATGGCTGCGGTTGCAAAGCCGCGTCCAACACCTCAATCCAGTGCTTAACGGGCACACCGGTGCCGCTCTGCAAGTGGCTGATACAGCCGACATTGGCCGACACGATCGTATCGGCAGCAATTTGTGACAAGTTACCCAACTTGCGATCCCGCAGCTGTTTGGATAGCCCGGGGTTCAATACCGAGTAGGTTCCCGCCGAGCCGCAACACAAGTGCGACTCATTTTGTGCGACGGCAATCGAAAAGCCCAATTGCGACAGGTGTTGCTCAACACCGCCGCGCAGCTGTTGACCGTGTTGCAACGTGCAAGGTGGGTGGTAAGCCAGCACGGGCAACGCTGCGCCCGACGCATCGCTCGCAACGCTGTTTTTACGCAAACGCGCGCGCAGAGGCGCGACCCAATCGGGCAATAACTCACTGAGGTCTTTGGTCAGGGCACTGATACGCTCGGCCTTGCTGGCATACGCGGGATCATCAGCCAGCACGTGGCCATAGTCTTTCACCATCACACCGCAGCCTGACGCATTCATCACGATGGCTTCTACGGGTTCACTGCCGTCGGTCGGGTCAACAAACGGCCACCACGCATCGATGTTGGCGCGCATGTGCGCTTTCCCGCCGTCATGGTCATTGAGGTGGAATTTCACCGCACCACAGCACCCTGCCGACGGCGGGATTACCGCTTGCACACCAACGGCGTCCAACACGCGTGCAGTGGCCGTGTTCACATTGGGCATCATGGCGGGCTGCACACAGCCAGCCAACATCAACACCTTGCGGTCGTGGGTTGCAGTCGGCCAACGACCCGCCGCTTGCTTGACTGGCACTTTGGCTTTCAGCGCCTCAGACAAGATCGCCCGAACCGATTGACCCAGCTTCATTGCGGGCCCAAACATTTTTGAAGGCAATCCCTCCTTCAACGCACTGCGCAACAGTCGCTCGCCCAACGGGCGCTCAACTTTTTCGTCGACCAGCTTTCGCCCAATATCCACCAAATGACCGTATTGCACACCACTGGGGCAAGTTGACTCACAGTTGCGGCAGGTCAGGCAACGATCCAGATGTGATTGGGTTTTGCGTGTCGGCGTCTCACCCTCAAGCATTTGCTTGATAAGGTAGATACGACCTCGTGGCCCGTCCAACTCGTCCCCCAGTAACTGGTAGGTGGGGCAAGTCGCCGTGCAAAAACCACAATGCACACACTTTCGCAAAATGGCTTCCGCCGCTTGGCCTTCTGCACGGTCGGCGTATTCGGGAGCTAGGTTGGTTTGCATGGCTTCTTACAGGCGGTGGGTGTTGAACACACCCGTTGGATCGAGCTGCTCGCGCAGGCGCTGGGCAATACCACTGGTCGCAGGCGGCGTGGGGTGGAACACACCGACCGTTTTATCGGTCTCGCCATGGGCTTGGCTCACACGAAACAAGGTGGCATGACCGCCCGCATCCTCTGCCAACTGACGTACTTTTTCGGCGTCGCTGGCAGGTGCCCATACCCAACGAAGCGCACCATGCCACTCGACCAGTGCATCAGAAAACGCAGCCATGGCAGGTGCAGTTTGTGCCACGCTCAAACGCCACAAGCAAGCGTCTGCAGCAGGTGGCGTGAAGAAGTGATGGGTCTGTTCGCGACACGACAACCAGAACGCTTCAGCCTCAGCTGTGGTGACATGGGCGCAAGAAATACCGTAACCCGCAGCGTCACTGGCCATTCGGGCGCTCGCGGCATCGACCGCTGCCACAGCACCACGAAGTCGGACAACCAATGAATCTCGACCAGATTTGTCACGTTTCCAAACGCTGGCATTTAAGGGCAGTGGCTGGCCTCCCCATGTGTTGATCAGGGATAGTGCCCGTGCTTGGTCGCAATTGAATTTGAGGTTTGCCTCAGCGGGCGCGACGGGCAACACCTTGATCGATACTTCAGTCAGAACACCCAACGTACCCATGCTGCCAGCCATCAAACGGCTGATGTCATAGCCCGCGACGTTTTTCATCACCTGGCCACCAAAGGTCAGCAACTCGCCAGCGGCATTGAGCATATTGATGCCCAAAACAAAGTCTTTCATCGCACCGACGCTGGCGCGTGCAGGGCCCGACAGCGCTGCCGCGACTGCACCACCAATGGTTGCATCGGGTCCAAAGTGCGGCGGGTCACAGGGCAAACACTGGTTGTGGGTGGCCAACAGGGCTTCTAAATCGCGCAGGCGCAGCCCCGCACCCGCAGTGATGACCAATTCAGTTGGCTCATAAGCCACGACTTGGTCCAAAGCACCGGTATCGAGCACGGTGCCCTGGAGCGGCTCGCCGTAAAAATCTTTGGAGCCACCGCCACGCACCCGCAAGGGGCGACGCGCCGGGTCGGAACCCGCGGTTTTAATGAGGTCGGCCAAGGCCTGAACAGTCGCATGCATCCGCCAATGGTAGCCGTCACACACCACTGGGGGCGTGAATTTTTGACACGCCATCCAAGAATTTATTTGGGTTCAGGCGAAAAAAAACCAACGCCGAGCGTTGGTTTTCGTTTGGTGGGCTCATGACCCAACGGGGGATTTACCCCATGAAGACCGCAATAAAGGCCAACAACAACATCAAAATGCCGCCAGCCACTGGCAAAACGATGGGCATGTGATGAACGATGGACTCGACGGTGTCCTGCTCGCCCTCTTGGGCTTGGTGATCGTGTGAGTTGTTTGACATATCCGGCTCCAACAAAAATAGGGCGCGCAACGGTGCGGCACTGCGCAATAGCTAGATTTTAGCCCAACCTAGGCCGCAGCCCGCAAACTGCCCTTGATGACCCTCAAAACTTCTTCTCCGTACGCTTCGCGCTTTTTGGCGCCAATCCCCGCAATCCCTTGCAAGGCGTCAATGTCGTCGGGTAACGCCTCGGCCAGCGCTTTCAGGGTGTTGTTGTTAAAAATCACATAGGCGGGTAGGTCGTGCGCACGGGCCACCTCACTGCGCCATGCCTTCAGCTCGCCAAAAACGTGTTGGCCCACAGCATCCAAATTGGCGACCAATGCATCGGCCTTTTTGGTCTTGGTGGCGGCCTTTTGCCCACGCTGTGCCACCATGACGCGCTGGTGGATACGTGATTCGCCGCGTAACAAGGCGCGCGCAGGCTCCCCCAAATGCAGTGTGGCGTAATCGCCAGTACCAATCACAACGGCACCACTGGTCACCAACTGCCGAAGCAAGGCGCGCCACTGCGCCTCAGACACGTCGGCCCCAATCCCAAAGGTGCTCAGTTGCGCGTGCTGGTATTGCTTGACCCGGTCGGTCACTTTGCCCCGCAATACGTCAAGTAAGTGCCCACTACCGAATGCTGTCCCACTGACCTGTTGAAAACGGTAAATCGTGCTCAATAGCTTGCGCGCGTTCTCGGTTGCATCGACCACGTCAGGCGGCATGAGGCAATTGTCGCAATTGCCGCAGGGCTGGCTCTTCTCACCAAAGTAATCGAGCAGGTGCACGCGGCGGCAATCGGTGGCCTCGGCCAGCGCCAACAGGGCATCGAGTTTCGCGCGCAACCCGCGCTTGAACGTCTCGTTCGCCAGGCCCTCATCAATCTGCCGGCGTTGGTTAACCACGTCAGACAGCCCATACACCATCCACGCGACAGCGGGCTCGCCATCGCGGCCTGCGCGCCCCGTCTCTTGGTAATAGCCCTCGATGTTTTTCGGCATATCCATATGGGCCACAAACCGAACATCCGGTTTATCGATCCCCATGCCGAAGGCGATGGTCGCAACCATCACCACACCGTCCTCCCGCAAAAAACGGTCTTGATGGACGCGGCGGGTCTCGGCGTCCATACCTGCGTGATACGGCAGCGCATTGACACCCGCGCGGGCCAACTGCTCGGCCACCTCTTCAACGCGTCGACGCGACTGGCAGTACACCACGCCGGCATCACCATCGAACTCGGTTTGGATAAACGCCAGCAACTGCGCCATCGCATCGCGCTTTTCGGTAATTCGATAGCGGATGTTGGGGCGATCAAAACTGCTGATGAATTGGCGCGATGTTGTGAGCGCCAAGTGATGCACCATGTCCTCTCGCGTCAGTGCATCAGCAGTTGCCGTTAAGGCCAAGCGAGGCACACCCGGAAACTCGGTGTGCAACATCGATAGCGCGCGGTACTCGGGACGGAAATCGTGGCCCCACTGGCTCACGCAATGCGCCTCGTCAATCGCAAACAAACTAATTTGCCGGTGCGCTTGCAACTGCGCCAGCAAAGCCATCATGCGCGGAGTCGTGAGCCGTTCGGGCGCGACATACAGCAACGTCAATTCGCCACGAAGCAACTGCTGCTCAATGTCGCGGGCGTCGTCGAGGCTCAGCGTCGAGTTTAAAAACGCCGCCGCCACACCCAGTTCGTGTAGCGCGCCAACCTGGTTGTGCATCAAGGCAATCAGAGGCGAGATCACGATGGCGACACCATGACCGCGTTGCTGTCGGACGATGGCTGGGATTTGGTAGCACAGGCTTTTGCCGCCACCCGTGGGCATGAGCACCAGGGCGTCGCCGCCGTCGATCACGTGGGTAATGATGTCGGCTTGGGGGCCCCGGAAGGACTCAAAACCAAAAACCGTCTGTAACGTGCCGAGGGCTTGGCTCAGCGGGTCTGGCGCGCTCAAATTTACAGCTGCTCCCACGGCAAGCCGTCGAACCGCCAACCATTGACCATTGACCGGTGAAACTGGTCGTTTAATTCACCCTCAAACCCATGCAGTACGTTGTACACATCGGTGTAACCTGCAGCCTCCAGGGCCAAGCCCGCATCCAAGGTGCGCTTACCGCTGCGGCAAATCAACAACACGGGGACCGCTTTCTCGGCAACCTCGGCTTCGACTAACTTCACGAATTGCTCGGGGTGTGGCGTGAGGTCGGGGTATTCGTACCATGGCACGTTAATGGCACCGGGCGGACGGCCGACGTACAGCGACTCGATCTCCATGCGGACATCGATGAGTACGGCATCGGGCTGCGCTTGCAGCATCGCCCAGGCAGCAGTAGGCAAAACGTGTTTCATAACCCCGCTATTGTCCGTCATTCGACGTCCAAATAAAGCAACTTATGTCGTAGCCATTCTTCTTACAATATCGCCATGACTGATCGGAACAAACCCTATACCCGCGGCCAAGGTCTGGTTGACCTGCTGGCGCAACGCATCGTGCTGTTTGACGGCGCGATGGGCACCATGATCCAGCGCTTCAAGCTATCCGAAGCGCAGTACCGCGGCACACGTTTCAAAGACTTCCACCGCGACATCAAAGGCAATAACGAGTTGTTAAGCCTGACCCGCCCCGACATCATCGAAGATGTGCACGAGGGTTATTTGGCCGCCGGCGCCGACATGATCGAAACCAATACCTTCGGCGCCACCAGCATCGCCCAAGACGACTACGACATGGCCGATCTGGTGCACGAGATGAACCTCACCTCAGCCCGCCTCGCCCGCGTCGCGGCTGACCACTACAGCACCCCAGACAAGCCGCGCTTTGTATGTGGCGCTTTGGGCCCCACGCCCAAAACCGCCAGCATCAGCCCTGACGTGAACGATCCCAGCGCGCGTAACGTCACGTTTGAACAACTCAGCCAAGCCTACCTCGCACAAATTGAGGCCTTGGTCGAAGGCGGCGTCGATGCCTTGTTGGTCGAAACCATCTTTGACACCCTCAACGCGAAAGCCGCTTTGTTCGCTATCGACACCTTTTTTGAGCAGTCCGACGAGCGCTTACCCGTCATCATCAGCGGCACCGTGACCGATGCGTCCGGGCGGATTTTGAGTGGTCAGACCGTGACCGCGTTTTGGGCCAGTGTCCGCCACATTCAGCCCTTGGCGGTTGGCCTCAATTGCGCCTTGGGTGCAGCGTTGATGCGCCCCTACATCCAAGAGCTGGCCAAAGCAGCCCCTGACACCTACATCATTTGCTACCCCAACGCAGGCTTGCCCAACCCCATGAGCGAGACTGGTTTCGATGAAACCCCTGAGGTCACCAGCCGCTTGATTCATGAGTTTGCTGCTGAAGGCTTGGTGAACATCGTGGGCGGTTGTTGCGGTACGACACACGAGCACATTGCCGCTATTGGCCAAGCCGTCAGTGGTCAAGCACCGCGGGCGTTGCGCGCCAACGGTTTTTACCGCGAAACCGCTGACGCCTGAACGCGCATCTGATCACCCGCACACCATGTTTGGCATCACCGATCTCGGCGTCTTCATTGCGGGCACCATCGCCATCGTGTTGCTACCTGGCCCCAACTCGCTGTACGTGTTAACGGTGGCGACCCGCTCGGGTATGGCGCGCGGCTACGCGGGAGCAGCTGGCATCTTCACTGGTGACTTGATCCTGATGATGCTGACCATACTGGGTGCCGCGTCGCTATTGCAAACTTACCCGGTGGTTTTCCACGCGATCAAGTGGATCGGCGCGGCCTATTTGGCATGGTTGGGTTTAAAGCTCATTTGGAGTGGCATCAAAACCTGGCAGAAAGCGAAAACCATTGCAGTCGCCGATTTATCTAAATCCCTGCAAAAGGTGGCCGAGCACTCAGCCGGCGCCGTGTATCGGCGGGCGTTGCTCATCAGCTTGCTCAACCCCAAGGCGATTTTCTTTTTCATCTCGTTCTTCGTGCAGTTTGCCAACCCGACCTACCCCTATCCTGCGCTCACTTTCGCCGTTTTGGGCGCCATCGTGCAGGTCTCAAGCATGGTCTACCTCAGCGTTTTGATCGTCGGCGGGGTCAAGTTGGCACGCACCTTCAGCGAGCGCAAACGCCTCAGCGCCTTGCTCAACACCGCGGTTGGGGGGCTGTTCATCGCTTTTGGCCTGCGATTAGCCGCCTAAACACGTTAAAATACGAGCTGTACTTACCAAGGAGCGTTGCAACGGTGGTTCGGGTCAACCCCACACCAGTCAGGCTTGGTAAATCACAGGACTTCTGGGTCATGGCACCCAGGCAGTCCAAGAAAACGGCGCTCACCTGATTTGATGACCACCAGGTGACTTCCCGCTGTAATGACTACTTCCGCTGATCCCTCCACTGCGACACGCACGCTACCGCCCATGCTGCTATCGGGCCTTGAGCCCTTGCGCGTTGATGCCAGCAGTCTGTTCATCAACATCGGCGAACGTACCAACGTCACCGGTTCCAAAGCCTTCGCGCGTCTCATCCTGAACGCCCAGTTCGAAGATGCCTTGGCCGTCGCGCGCCAGCAGGTCGAAAACGGTGCCCAAGTGGTCGATGTCAACATGGACGAGGCGATGCTCGACAGCCGCGCCGCCATGGTCAAGTTCTTGAACCTCATGGCGGGGGAGCCCGACATTGCGCGCGTGCCTGTGATGATCGACTCCAGTAAATGGTCGGTCATCGAAGCGGGATTGCAGTGTGTGCAAGGCAAAGGCATCGTCAATTCCATCAGCCTGAAAGAAGGCGAGGAAATCTTCAAGCACCAAGCCAAACTGGTGAAGCGCTATGGTGCAGCCGCCGTCGTCATGGCGTTCGATGAGCAAGGCCAAGCGGACACCTACGAGCGAAAGATTGAGATCTGCGAGCGCGCTTACCGCATCTTGGTTGACGAAGTCGGCTTTCCGGCCGAAGACATCATCTTCGACCCCAACATCTTCGCCATCGCGACCGGCATCGAAGAGCACAACAATTACGCGGTTGACTTCATCAATGCGACCGCTTGGATCAAAGCCAATTTGCCGGGTGCGAAAGTCAGCGGCGGCGTGTCCAACGTCAGCTTCAGCTTTCGCGGCAACGACCCCGTCCGCGAGGCGATTCACACCGTGTTTTTGTACCACGCCATCAAAGCCGGCATGGACATGGGTATCGTCAACGCGGGCATGGTAGGCGTTTACGACCAGCTTGAGCCCACGCTGCGCGAGCGGGTTGAAGACGTCGTTTTAAACCGTCGACCCGACGCGGGGGAGCGCCTCATTGAAGTGGCAGAATCCGCCAAAGGTGCGGCCAAAGATGACAGCAAGCGCAACGAGTGGCGCAACCTTGACGTGCGTGGACGCCTGAGTCATGCGCTGGTGCGCGGTATCAACGAATTCATCGTTGAAGACACCGAAGAGATGTGGCAAGCCATCGCTCGTGATGGAGGCCGTCCGCTCCACGTCATTGAGGGGCCACTCATGGACGGCATGAACGTGGTCGGCGACCTGTTTGGCGAAGGCAAAATGTTTTTACCTCAGGTGGTTAAAAGCGCGCGCGTTATGAAGCAGGCAGTAGCGCACTTGGTCCCCTACATCGAAGAAGAGAAAAAACAACTCGAAGCCGCTGGCAGCGATGTGCGCAGCAAGGGCAAAGTCGTGATTGCAACCGTGAAAGGTGACGTTCACGACATCGGTAAAAACATCGTTACCGTGGTGCTTCAGTGCAACAACTTTGACGTCGTGAACATGGGCGTCATGGTGCCGTGGCAAGACATTCTGGCAACCGCCAAAGCTGAAAACGCAGACATCGTCGGGTTGTCGGGCCTCATCACACCGAGCCTTGAAGAGATGCAAGTGGTCGCCATGGAGATGGAAAAAGACCCTTGGTTCCGCGAGCGCCAAATCCCGTTGCTGATTGGTGGCGCGACGACCAGCCGTGTACACACCGCCGTCAAAATTGCACCGCACTACAGCGGACCAGTTGTGTATGTACCCGACGCATCACGCAGCGTGAGCGTGGCGAGTGGCTTGTTGGGTGATGAGCGCGATGGCTACCTCGCCACCCTGCGTGAAGACTATGACCGCGTCCGCAGTCAACACGCCAACAAAAAACAAACCCCCATGTGGCCTTTGGCTAAAGCACGTGCCAATGCTGCAAACGTTGACTTCACCACGTACACGCCCATCAAACCCAAGTTCATTGGGCGCCGTGTTCTTAAAGGGATCGAGTTACGAGATGTCGTGCCCTTTATCGACTGGGCGCCTTTCTTCCAAACGTGGGATTTAGCCGGGCCCTACCCAGCCATCTTGGATGATGAAGTGGTTGGGGAACAAGCACGACAGGTCTTTGCTGATGCCCAAAAGATGCTGAAGCGCTTGGTTGACGGACGCTGGTTGACCGCCAATGCGGTGGTCGGTTTGTACCCTGCTCAACGTCAAGGTGACGACATCGTTTTGTACACTGATGAGTCCCGCACCGACGTGGCGCTGACGTGGTACGGCCTGCGTCAACAAACCGAGCGCCCGATGACAGAGGGGGCTTACCGTCCCAGCCGAGCCTTGTCTGATTTTGTAGCAACGCCTGATCAAGCGCCCGATTACGTTGGGTGCTTCGCCGTCACCGCAGGCATTGGCGCCGACGCCAAAGCGCAGGCCTTTGAAGCTGCACAGGATGACTACAACGCCATCATGTTGAAAGCGCTTGCCGACCGGCTGGCGGAAGCCATGGCTGAAATGATGCATCACCGCGTGCGCACCGACTGGTGGGGCTATGCCGCAGGTGAGGCGCTAACCAACGAGCAACTCATTGCAGAGCAATACCAAGGCATCCGGCCAGCACCTGGTTACCCCGCGTGTCCAGACCACAGCGTAAAGCGGGCGATGTTTGACTTGCTGCAAGCCGGCGACAGCGACATGGGGTTAACGGAAAGCTTGGCCATGACACCCGCCGCCAGCGTCAGTGGTTTCTATTTGGCCCACCCAGAGGCAACTTACTTCAACGTTGGCCGCGTGGGGGATGACCAAATCACCGACCTTGCAACGCGAAGTGGGGTTGAAGAGCCAACGCTGCGAACCCTGCTTGGTCCGAACATCAGCTAAGCGCATGCGGCTCAGTTACTCAAGCCTGTAACACCCGCTGGTACTGAACCGCCTCAGATAAGTGGGCCGAGGTGATTGCATCCACGTTTGCCAAGTCTGCAATGGTGCGGGCGACGCGCAGCACGCGGTGTAGTCGCCTCGCTGACCAGTGAAAACGTGCAGCAACCGCTTGTAGAAATTGGTGCCCGGCTGCGTCAAGGATTGCGTGTGTTGTGAGACTCTCACCCGTCAAACGCGCATTCTGTTGCTGTTGGCGTTGGATGGCACGTCCGTGCGCTTGCAAGACCCGCTCGCGAACAACAGCGGTCGTTTCACCCGGGGCCGATTGAAACAACGACTGATACGGCACCGACACCACCGACACGTGCAGGTCAATCCGGTCCAGTAACGGTCCCGATATTTTTCCTTGATAACGCGCCACCTGCGTCCGCGTATCGGTACACGCAATGCTAGGGTGACCTAAGTACCCGCAGGGGCAAGGATTCATGGCCGCAACGTCTTGCAAGGCCGCCCGCCGCTTGGCTTGGGCGCTCCGAGCGGCGGGATGGTTGCGAATGGCTGCCGTCACCAAGGTGCTGAGCTCAGCGGGTAACAACGGAACAGCGGCTGCCGGCGCGCCCGCGGCATTAGCGCCGGCGACCGACACCAACAACATCGCACACAAGTATCTATTAAATAGACGAAAGTAGCCGTCAAGTACTCTGAATGCACTTAAAAACATAAAGACTATAGTTATAAGGTTTTGATTTGGCTAATAATGCACTAAAACGACATGTAAACATTCCTAAAATTGATATTTATGTATTAATAAATAATTTGTCTCATTCAGACGCCCGCATTGTTTGGGCATTTGTCAGAGATCAACTCAGAGCACCGATTTGGTGCGGCGCCACGAATCAAGGCCGTGCGCGCCGTAGGCGCGCCCTATCTCGGGGCATAAAAAGCCCTTTTGACGCCCGAATGAGGGGTTTTCGAGGTTGGCACGGGTCGTGCGATGGGACGTCATCCCTATTAAGAAAGGACCTGCCATGAAATTAGTGACTGCAATCATCAAACCCTTCAAGTTGGACGAGGTGCGTGAGGCCTTGTCTGCCATCGGCGTACAAGGCATTACCGTGACCGAAGTGAAGGGTTTTGGCCGACAGAAGGGCCACACCGAGCTGTACCGCGGGGCCGAATACGTCGTGGACTTTTTACCGAAGGTGCGGTTAGAGGCCGCGGTATCCGAGGCTTTGGTCGATCAAGTGATCGAAGCGATCGAGGGCGCCGCCCGTACGGGAAAGATTGGCGACGGCAAGATTTTTGTCACCGCTGTTGAACAAGTGGTTCGTATCCGTACCGGTGAAACCGGCGAAAGCGCGCTGTAAGCGCCGATCCAATGGCGAGCGCCACACCCTAATTTAGAACACAAAGGAATAGACCAATGAAAGCAAAAAGCCTCATGGGATTGCTGGCACTGCCGTTGCTGGCAGTGAGCACGGGCGCCATGGCCCAAGACGCTGCGGCAGCCGCTGCGGTGGTGGTTGAAAAAGGCGATGTCGCGTGGATGATGTTGTCAACGCTGTTAGTCATCATGATGGCCATTCCCGGCCTCGCGCTGTTTTACGGCGGCTTGGTTCGCACCAAGAACATGTTGTCGGTGTTGATGCAGGTGATGGTGGTTTTCTCCCTCATCGCCGTGTTGTGGGCGGCTTATGGCTACTCACTGGCCTTTGGCGGTGAGGGCTTGTTTATTGCTGATTTCAGCAAAGCTTTCTTATTAGGCGTGACACCTGATTCACTGGCGGACACCTTCACCGATAACGTGAAGATTCCCGAGTACATCTTCATCGCATTCCAGGCGACGTTTGCAGGCATTACTTGCGCCTTGATCGTCGGCTCGTTTGCAGAGCGCATGAAGTTTGCCGCGGTGTTGGTTTTCTGCGTACTCTGGTTCACGTTTGCCTATCTGCCCATTGCCCACATGGTTTGGGGCAGCGGTGGCTACTTGCTCGACAAAGGTGCGCTGGACTTCGCGGGTGGTACGGTTGTACACATCAACGCGGGTGTCGCAGGCTTGGTCGGTGCCTACGTGTTGGGCCCGCGTTTGGGTTATGGCCGCGAAGCGATGGCCCCCCACAGCTTGACGCTGACCATGGTTGGTGCCGCTTTGCTGTGGGTGGGTTGGTTCGGTTTCAACGCCGGCTCTAACCTTGAAGCAACCTCAGGCGCGACCTTGGCGTTCGTCAATACCTTGTTGGCCCCTGCCGCTGCGGTTTTGGCTTGGTGTATCGGTGAGGCCATGACGAAGGGCAAGGCTTCTATGCTGGGCGCGGCCTCTGGTGCGGTCGCTGGTTTGGTGGGCATCACACCTGCTTGCGGTTCAGTCGGCCCCATGGGTGCGATTGTGATCGGATTGGCTTGTGGCTTCTTGTGCCTGTGGGGCGTAACTGGCTTCAAGCGCATGATGGGCGCTGATGATTCACTGGATGTATTCGGCGTACACGGCATTGGCGGTATCGTCGGCGCCTTGTTAACCGGCGTGTTCACCGCGCCAGGCTTGGGCGGCACCGGTGGCGATGACTTCAACATTGCAACCCAGCTGTGGGTACAGGCCGAAGGCGTTCTGATCACCATGGTCTGGTCCGCAGTGATCGCTTACTTAGCCTACAAGATCGTTGATGTAGTGATTGGGCTGCGCGTCAGCGCTGAAGACGAACGTGAGGGCTTGGACATTACCTCTCACGGTGAAACCGCTTACCACTCATAAGTTACAGGCGATGTAACCAAAAAGGCGGCCCATCGGGTTGCCTCCACGGCTCCTTAAAAGGCCATCCCCATAGCGGGGGTGGCCTTTTTTTATTTAAAATAACGAGTTACGTTGGCGTGGGTCACTTGTAACCATCCGGTAACTTTTGTGCCCCTGACCTGCCATACGCTACCGAAGACACATATCGCCTGGCCCCTTCTGGGCAGCCATACGAAATGTGTTTTTATTTTTAGGAGTCGTTATGTCAGCAAACTCAGCCGCGCTCAACGCGCCTGCCTATGTGAAGCACGCTAAGCTCTTGGCGTGGGTTCAAGAAATGATCGACCTCACCCAGCCCCGTGAAGTGGTGTGGTGCGACGGCAGCGAAGCCGAATACGACCGCCTCTGTGCGCAAATGGTCGAGGCCGGCACCATGAAGCGCCTGAACCCTGCTAAGCGCCCCAACTCTTACTTGGCTTGTTCGGACCCATCGGATGTGGCGCGTGTGGAAGACCGCACGTTTATCTGCTCAGAGAACAAAGCAGATGCAGGCCCCACCAACAACTGGATGGCGCCAGCTGAAATGCGCGCCACTCTGAAGCCGCTGTTTACTGGCGCCATGAAGGGCCGCACACTCTATGTGGTGCCGTTCTCAATGGGCCCCTTAGGCTCACCGATTGCACACATTGGTGTGGAGTTGTCCGACAGTCCGTACGTCGCGGTCAACATGCGTTTGATGACCCGCATGGGCAAGGC